>Ga0209083_1001258_pt1 | contig 29929 bp, 3 predicted proteins | sample AM7aDNAmetaG_FD_184132 | JGI IMG/M metagenome (GOLD analysis project Ga0209083, IMG submission 184132) | Freshwater microbial communities from Finland to study Microbial Dark Matter (Phase II) - AM7a DNA metaG (SPAdes) (version 3) | ecosystem: Environmental > Aquatic > Freshwater > Lake ... | reverse complement strand
TGCCGCGACATCACACCGGGTTGCCCGGACGAGTCGACCTTCGCGCGCGTCGATCACCGCATCCGCCACCGGCATCTCACCCTGCAGCGTCCGCATCAGCGCAAACGCCAGGGCGGCGTGGAGGACCGGGGCCGGTTGCACGGGATTGGCACTCAATGATACCGGCGGCTTCTCGACAAACGCGTTCCCGATAATTTCGCACAACAAATCATGCACGTCCGCCACCGCGACATTTTCTTCCGCCGCCAGTTGCTTGACCCCGTCGGCATACCGGCGCAGCACGGCATTATAAGCCCGGCCGTCGATTCCGTTGCGTTGGAACCCGGGCTCCACACACCCCGGTGTCATCAGCACCACTTGAATCTGGTGATGCTTCAACTCCTTGACGATCGCGCCCAGCCCGGCCAGAAAATCATCGTACCGGTGTTGATCGAAGGCCTGAAACCCGGCATCGTTCATCCCAAATGCGACGCAGACCCAGGTGGGTTGCAGACTCAACACATCGCGTTCCAACCGTTTTAATCCGCCCGGCGTTCGGTCGCACTCGCCATCGCCGGTCAGTCCCGCATTCCGAAAGCTGACAACCATTCCCGGCCACTGGCCGGCAAACGCATTCATCACATACCGCGTGTAGATGCGTTGCTGCGTGATGGCATCGCCAAAGAAAACCAGCCGGTCCCCCGAGTGGAGCAACGGCTCGGCGGTAACGGACTGCCAGCAACCGAGCAGCAGTCCGGTGAGAATCCAACCTCGGAAACGACGAGATCCATCGCTTCGCTCAGGCTGACAGGTAATCCGCATGATTACGGCTTGATCCGCGTCAACGTCCACACATTCTCCAGTCCGGCCCCGGCCGTCTGCTGGCGCGCGGTCTCGCGCTCATCGATCACACGGTCCACCTTTTCAAACAATGCAGTCGTCTCCGTCCGGGCTTCGGCCGGCAACCACGTTTGCAGCCGCCCGCCCGCCCCTGCCCGATTCACGCGCAACTTTTGTTGGTCGCCGCACAACATCTCCACGCGTTCGCCAAGCGCGCGCCACGGCCCGGGCGCGTCCGCCAGATCAACCCCGGCCGCCAGTTGCGCGGCGGTAAAATCACCCGCGACACCGGCCGCACCAACAGTCAACCGCCAGGTGCCGGCCGGCAGTCCGGTCAACGCGAGCCGATACTCACGGAGCGCCCGCACGAGCGGAAAGCAGGTGGCAATCACATTTGCATTGGTACCGACAAACGCCGGCAAGGCCGCATCCCGGCGAACGAAAGAAATTTTATTGGATTCAATCTGGAGGCCGGTCACCGTGCAGCGTTCGGTCGCGACGAGTCCGTGACGGACGTCCAGCGTCAAACTCGACACCGGGCCGGTATAGCCCAACGCACCGACCAAGGTGTACGCCATCACCGTTGCCCCAACAGTGTCAGGATGGATGCCGTCTGGAATCATGGTCCAAAGCGAAGAGGCCGCCTTCCCTTTCGTTTGAGCCGCCAGCATGGTGGAATGGATGTCGGCGACCGGCAAATTTTCCCGAGCCGCCATGGCTTTGACACCCTCTGCCAAGCGACCCAGCATCGCGTTGCATTGCTCCGGCTCGCCCGGTGCCTTAAACCACCGGCCCGCAGTATCGGGATCGACGCACCCGGGCGTGAGCAGGACCACCCGGACGTGCGCGGCGGTCAGCGTGGCGACAAGGTTCGACATCCCGGCCATGAACGTATCGCACATCGGCGGCGTGAACGGGGGGACCCGGCCATCGTTCATGCCGAAGCAAATGCTGACCACGGTCGGGTGCTGACTCAGGACATCGGTTGCCAGGCGTTTGACACCGCCGGGGGCCGTATCACCGGGCACACCGGCGTTGCGCAGAAATGTGATCGAAGCGCCGGGCTCGCGCAGGGTGACATAGCTCATCACCAATCGTGTGTAGTCCCCCAAGGCGGTGATGCTGTCCCCCAGGAACACCACACGGTCGCCGGACTTGAGAGCAAATTCGGCGGCGCGCGCCCCGGTTCCGGCCACCCCGAAGATCAGCCACACCCACAGCCAGCGCAATCTCATTTCGCCTTCATGGTTCGGTCAGATGAATCAGTCCGGCAGGTCGAGCAGCGACCGGTAATTCGCGGTGGTGTAGAGTTGAAAGCTGCGGTCGAACCACTCGGCCGGTGTCTTCGGTCTGGCCGGGGTGGCGCGCGGCGGCACGCGTGGTGTGATGACCGCGGCAACGATGCCGCTGGCCAGGTAATCCTTGATTTGTGCGCTGCTACTTTCCACGGCGACAATCTTGGGCAGATTGCGCGGCCGCGCGGCTGGATTCGCCGGGTTCCAGGAAGGAATTCCGCAAAAAGAAACGAGGACATCAACCCCGTCGTATTTCTTGAGGATGTCTTCCGCCTGGCTGGAGGTCAACCCGGATTCAGCGAGGACTGCGAGTCCCACGATTTCCCTGCCCAGCAGGTGAACACCGGGATGCTTCGCCAATTCCGCACCGAACGCCTGCCATTCCTCCTGAACAGCGAGGCCGGCGGTCTGGTAGCCCTCCGGGAGAATGACGGCAACCCGCCCATGATCCTGAACAAGTTTTGCGGTCTCCCCTGCTAAAACCTGGCCCAGGCCGATGAACGGGCCATAATTCGTTTTGGCGGAATGCGGCCGGAGATTGTTGATGAGAAATGCGAGTGCAATGAGAATGACCAGCACCGCGATCACGCCCACGACCTTCCGTCGGCCACCTTGGTTTTGTGTTTCTTTCATATCAGTTCGCATTCACGGCCACGGAGCGGCGGCGTTTAGTTGGGATTCCACGCCAGATCATTGGTGTCACTCAACACCTTTGCACCAGCCAACGATTGAACGTGGCCATCCAGAAAAGCGAAATTGGCGGACAAGTTCGGGTGCACGAACCCGATATTCGGCATGTAATAATACGGGCTGTAATTGGCCGAGTTCAACCGGTTGCCGTCGCCGAGAGTATTCTTCCAGTAACTCACATTCGCACACTTGGGAGTCGTACAATACGGCCGGCCAACGCTCAGAACATCGTGAATCCAAATAATATCGGACGGCCCCTTGACCGAAGAGATTTTCGTGAACGCGCCGCCGTTGGGGGAAGGGTTGCAGCCATTTCCCCAGCCGCAGTAATAGAAATACGGGTTCTCGCCATAATAGGAATTGCTCAGACACAATCCCACCACGCTCAGACTCGTCCCCGGCATCGCTTGGGGGTACACGTAGCGCGACCCTGGGCAGACGTAGGCGTTGATGCTGTTGACGTAGGGATAGATCAAGGCCGCGAAGTTGGCCCCGTTATAAGGGGCACCGGTCCCCCCACAGGGAACTGAATTGACCCAGGCATACGGCACCACGTCCGCGGTGTCACCGGCATAAACCTGCAGCGCGATGGCCAATTGCCGTTGATTGTTCTGACACTGGTTGGAATAGGCCAGCAGCCGGGCGCTGTTCAGGGCCGGCAGCAACAACGCCGCCAGCATCGCGATGATGGCAATGACGACCAACAACTCAATCAAGGTAAAACTGCCGCACGACCGGCGACAGAAAAAAGAAGACGGAAAAACCCACCGGCTTCCACCCGAAAGCCGACACGGGATTGAAGCCCCGGGTCCGCTCTGCTGATCGCGCTTCCTCTTCAGCAACATGATCCTCGCGCTTGAATGATTCATGGTAACACTTTCTGGTTACAGTTCAAAATCACATTTTCTGGCGCGCCCGCCGGCGGCGGGCGGCCCAGAGGGTGACGCCGCCGCAGAGCCACATCAGCAGGACGTTGGGTTCGGGGATGATCAGCGACGTGGCGGCGGCGCCGAGGCCGCTGAGCTGGTGGATTTCCGCGTTCCCGAGCAGGGTGATGTTGGCCAGATTCCAGTTGTTGGAGTTGATGAAGTAGACATCCATATTATTGCTGATGGTCAGGTGGGCGGCGCCATAGAGGAACAGGTCATTGACGAACAGCGCGTTGGTGACCTGATCATTGGGCACGGCCTGCGCCAGCACGAGCGTGGTATTGGTCAGCACCAGTTCGCCGACGGCAAAGTTGTTGGAGAAGCCTTCGGCGTAATCCGTCACCTGTTGCACGCCGGTGGTGAGCGAACCCTCCAGCGTGGCAAACCCGCCGGTCAGCCGTAAGCCGGGGTGCTCGAACAACTGGGTCTGGGTCACCCCGGAGCCGGCGAACAGGAACTGGGCGCCGCCGCCCATGGTATTGCTGCTGGCGACCACCCCGAGCGTATCCCAGCTCAGGTTATTGGTGCTGTGGTTGAGCAGATTGGCTTGGAAAACATACCGGTCGCTGGCGGAGAGATTGCCGGCCACATACCCGTTGGTCGTGATCAGGAAGCTCCCGGCGAAGGTACTGGTTCCCCAATCGCTCCGCCAGGCCCCAGTATTCAGGACCGTCTGATTGTAGGTCCCCACCCCGCTGATGACTTGCAGGGTCCCATTATTCGTGAACACCCCGTTGACCTGCAACGCACTGTGATCGATCTGCACCAGCCCACCGGTCTGATTGAGCAGATCGCCCGTCACCACCAATGGCGCATTGGTGCTGCCATACTTCGCGAGGATCGCGCCCTGGTTGACCAGCCGGCCGGTCGAGCTCACGCTGCCGTAGCCCACCAGCCACCCGGTGTTCGTGAACTGGACATTTGCCTGATAGGTGGCCCCCAGGATCTGCAGCGTCCCGCCGGCATTGTTGAATGAGCTGAGGTTGGTCAGCACCCCGCCGGTGATCTGGACCGTCCCATTCGTATTGAACAGACTGCTGACCTGGCCGCCGCCGCCGAACGACAGCGTCGCGCCGCCCGCCGCCCGGTACGTGCCCGCGCCCGAGACCGCCCCGGCAATGGTCAGCGTCCCGTTGGTCGCACTGACCCAGGCGCTATTGGTCAGCGTCGCAGCCAACGTTCCGTAGCCGCTGAGTGTGCCGGTATTATTGATGGTCCCGGCCTCCAGCAGCCCGCCCACCATGACCACGCGCCCGGCATTGGTCATCCAGCCCGACCCGGTCGCGCCGATCTGGAGGGTCGCCTGGTTGGTAATCGTGCCGCTGCTGAGGTTGGCCAGTCCGCCGGCAATCACCAAGCTGCCACCGGTCACATCGAGGGTGCCCGAATTCAGCAATTCCGAGGTAATCGCGCTCTGGTTGCCCAGATTCGCGAGGTGGCCGAGGTTGACCAGTTCCGCCGCCTGCAACACTCCACCGGTCAGGCTGACGCTACCGGCAATCGTATTGGTCACCGCCAGGAGGCTGGCGTTGCCGAAGCGCAGGGTCCCACCGGCGATGAGGATCGCCCCGCTGCCGAGGCTCGAACCGCTGCCACCAATCCCATTGCTCAACGAACCGGCAATCAGCACGCCGCCGTTGACAATCGTCGGACCGGTGTAGGGATTGACCGCCGTCAACACCAGTGTGCCAGCGCCCGCTTTGGTCAGCGAACCGCTGCCACTCAGGACGCCGCCGTAGGTGGTGTTCTGGTTGTTCCCGCCGACGCTCAGGCCAACGGCCGCTCCAAGATCATTGGTCAGGCCGAGGTCCACATTTCCGGCCAAACCGCCCAGGTAGGCATTGGTCACCCGGTCGAACACCACCGCGCCGGGCACCAGATTGCTCAACGTGCTGCCGCTGAGACCGTAGCTGTGGGTGATGAACAGATGGCCATCCTGCACCACCGTCACCCCGCTGTAGGTATTCGAGCCGCCCAGGACCATCGTCCAGGTCCCGGTCTTGGTCAGGCTGCCGCTGCCAGTCACATTGCCCGCCAGCGTCACCGTCCCGGCGCCGCTGCCGAATGCGGTCACTGGACCGCCCACCGTGAGATCGTTCGCGATCACAAACGCGCCACTGCCGGCCTGCTCCAGTTGCGGATCCAGTCCGAGCAGGCTAAACTGATTCCCGGCGATCGTCTGCACCGTCGTGGTTGCATTGCTCAGCACCACCCGTTTGGTCAACAACCCGGTCAGATCATTGGATGCCGTGTACCCGGCCGTTGTCGCCCCGCCAAAGTACAGCACCACATTGGTCCGGCCGATTGGCGGAGCCTGCAGGTTGATCCACTGGCTGCCCGTGCTGAAGCTGCCCGCGGTATCGGTCCAGACATAGGCGTCGCTGCCGGCATAGGTCAGCACCAGGTTGGTGCCGTTGGCCACGCTCAGCTTGAACACCCCGTCAAACGCGTTGCTGAAATGCGTCGTCGCCAGCGTGTAATTGTTCTGGAAATTCGTCACCCCCTGGCTGGCCGTCGCGATGCTGAACACATAATTACTATCCGTGTTGAAATGCGCCGCCGCGCCGTTGCCCAGTCCATTGGCCGTGGTCAGATCGATCACGAACGGGTTCCCGCTGGTCGCCGCATTCGACAGCCCGCCGCTGACCACCACCTGATCCCAGCCCGGATTACTCCCCGCCGTGCCGGTCACGTCGTTGAGGGTCCACTGGTACCGCCCGCCGCTCCCCCAGACGTTCGTCCCGACGATCGCGAGCGTGCCCGGACCGGTCCCGGCCGGAGCCAGCGTCGCGCCGCCCTGCAGGACCACCGTGCCGGTGCCACCGACCACGATCGTTCCGGTCCCCTGCAGCGTCGCGTTACTCTGCACGCTGAGCCCCTGTTGCAACCGGACCGTGCCGCCTTGCAGGTTCAGCGTTGCCGCGCTGGTGCCGTCGCCCACGCCAAAGTTCGCCCCATTGCTGAGCGAGCCGCTCCCCAGATTCAGCGTCCCGCTGCTGAATGCAAACTGCCCGCTGCCGCTCACCAGCAGATTGTTCACCGTCAGGTTCCCTCCGGCCAGGGCCAGCGTCCCGCCGCTGACGGCCAGATTGCCCAGGCTGCTGCCGCTGCCAGTCAAGGTCCAGGTCCCGGTCCCGACCTTGCTCAGCGTCCCGCTGCCGGAGAGTGTCCCGCCAAAATTCGTACTCGACCCGGCCCCGCCGACCTGGACCGTGTTCGCGTTCAGGTTCACCGAGCCGGTGCCGGTCAAGACATCCAGGCTGCCGCCCGTGCTGAAATTCACCGTGCTGCCATTGCTCACCGTGACCGCCACCGTGTTCGGGAGTGCGGCGAGGTTGGCCCAATTGAATTGCCCGCCACCGGTCACCAGCAGGTTGGAGCTGGCCAGCGTCCCCTGGACCGTCAGGGTCGTCGTCCCCTGCACCACCGTATCGCCGGTGTAGGTATGATTCCCCGTCAACGTGCCGGTGCCGCTGCCGCTCCTGGTCAGCGAGCCGCTCCCGCCCAGGCTGCCCGTGTAGGTCCAGCCGTTCCCGGCCAGCGTGAGTCCCACGCCCGCCCCGGCGGCGTTGGTCAAATCCAGATTGCCCGGGCCGCTCAAGCCCCCCAGGGTCGCCGTGGTCAGGCCGGCGCTGAAGCCGAGGCCGCCGGCCGCTTCATTACTGACCGTGCTCTGGCTCAGCGCCACCGGGTTGGCGACGAGGACCGGCCCCTGCTTGATCACCGTCACCCCGCTGTACGTATTCGAGCCGCTCAGCACCAGCGCGAAGCTGCCGGTCTTGGTCAGGCTGGCGTTGCCGCCGCTGATATTCCCGGCCAGTTCCACCGTCCCGCTGCCGGGGCCATCCACCAGCGTATTGGTGCCCAGCACCAGGTTGTTGGAAATCCCAAAGCTCCCGCTGCCGGCCTGTTGGAGTTCGGGTGTGATTCCCGCCAGCAGGATGGAATTGCCGACGATCGTCTGCGTGGCCGGGGCGCTATTGGTCAGAATGATCCGCTTGGTGGTCAAGCCGGTGAGATCATTGCTGGCGGCATAGCCGGGGGTGGCGCCGCCAAAGACCAGCACCACGTTGGTCTGGCTCACCGGCGGCGCGCTGTTATTGCTCCAGTTCCCGCTCGTGCCGAACGTCCCGGTGTTGCCCGTCCAAACGTAGTTGGTGAGGCCCACATAATTCAGCAGCAGGCTGGTGCCATTGGTCTGGAGCGACCAGAGCCCGTCGTAGGCCACGGCGAGATTCGTCAGCACGAGGCGGAAGTCGTTCGTGGCAAAATTCCCCAACCCGCCCGTCGCCGTTGCGATGGCCAGCGCGTAGGTGCTGTCCCGGTTGAAGGGGGTCTGGCTGGGCGCGCTCAGATCGATCGCAAACCGATTGCCGGCCGTGGCGGTATTCGACAGCAGCCCGCTGACGGCCAGCAGATCCCAATTGGTGCCGGCCTGGTTCGGGACACTGAAATCGCTGACATTGACCAGATACCGGCCGCCGCCATTCCAGACATTGGTCCCCGTGATGCTCAACAGGCCCACGCTGGTCCCGTTGGGCGACACGGTCGCCCCGCTGGCGAGCTGCACCAGGCCGCTGCCGGCCACCACCGTGCCCGCGCCGCCCAGCGTCGCGCCGTTGGTCACCACCAGACCGGCCGACAGCCACGCCGTCCCGCCGGCCAGCACGTTGAACGTCGCGGCCGCGCTGCCATTGCCCACCACGAACGCGGCGCCATTACTCAACGCCGCATTCCCCACGCTCAAGGTCCCGCCGTTGAACAGCAATTGGCCGCCGCTGGCCAGGTTCACATTGCTCGCCAGCACCGTCCCGGCGTCCAACTGGAAAGTCCCGCCGTTATTGATCCCGAGGGTCGAACCGCTGCCGGCGCTGGTCACATTCACGGTCGCCCCGCTGACCACCAGCCCCCCGGCAGTGACTGCCAGCGACCCCAGTGAATCGCTGCCACCGGCGAGGGTCCAGATGCCCGTGCCAATCTTGCTCACCGTGCCGGCCCCGGTGATGTTGCCCGAGAAATTCGTGCTGACATCGCCAAAGCCGACCTGGACCGTGTTCGCGTTCAAGGCCAGCGCGCCGCCCGCACCGGTCAGCACCCCCACCGTGCCGTTCGTCGTGAAACTGACGGTCCCGCCAGTGACCGTCACGGCCACCGCGTTCGTCAGGGTGTTGGCATTGCCCCAGGTGAACTGGCCGCCGCTCACGAGCAGGTTCGTGCTGGCCAGCGTCCCGCTGACCACCAGATTCCCCCCGTTGACCAGCGTGTCGCCCGAATAGGTATTGGCGCCGATCAACGTTTCCGTGCTGCTGCCGGCCTTGGTCAGCGAGCCATTGCCGGTCAGGGCGCCACTATAAATCCCGCCCCCGACCGCGCCGATGGACAGCGCCACGCCGGCGCCGCTGGCGGAGTTGCTGAGGCTGACCCCGCCGCTGCCCGCCAAGGCGCCCAGCGCCGCCCCGGACACATTGCTAAACACGAGGTTGCCACTGCCCAGCGTCAGGGCCGTATTCGCCAGCGCGTTGGAATTGGCCACCACGGTCAACCCGCCATTAATGGTCGTCGTCCCGCTATAGGTATTGGAGCCGCCCAGGACGAAGGTCCAATTCCCGGTCTTGGTCAGGCTGAAGGCGCCACTGAGATTGCCATTCAAGGCGAACAAGCCGGTCCCGCTGCCGAGCAGCGGCAGATTATTCGACAACACCAGATTATTCTCGATCACCACCATGCCCGCTCCGCGCTGTTCGATCTGCGGCGATTGGAATCCGTTCAACACCAGCGGGCCGCCCCGGAGCACTTGATTGGAGCCGGCGCCGATTTCAAAGATCAGCCGATCCACTGTGAACGGCGTGGCCGTATCGTTGCTGGCCACCCCGTTGCCGCGGAACAGGATCGCCGTCGTATAACTGCTGGTCGCCACCCCGCCCTGCCAGTTGGCCGGCGTGCTCCAGAGCGGGCTTCCCGCGCCGGCGGCGTTGGTCCAGATAAAGGCCGAAGTATAATTGAGCAGCAAATTATTGCCGCTGGTGGTGACGCCAAACGAACCGTTAAAACTGTTGCTGAAACTTGACGTATCAATCGTAAAGGCGGCCGCGCCAAACCCGCTGATCCCGGTGGCCGTCGTGACCAGCGGCCAGGACACAACCGAGAGGCTGTCAAAATTCGCCGCCCCGCCCACCGGCGTCACCAGCCGGATCGTGAACGGGCTGGCTGAATTGGTGAGCGTCAGCCCGCCGGTGACAGCCATCAGATCGTACCCGACGCCGGCCGCGGCGCCCAGGTCCGTCGCATTCCACTGGTACTGGCTGCCGCCAAACCAGGTCGTGTCCCCCACCGTCAACACGCCCACGCCGGCCCCGGCGGGAGCGAGCGTGACCCCGCTGCCGATGACCAGAGACCGGCTGATCGTGCCCGTTCCCGCAAGCGTGGTGCCGCTGTACAGCGTGACCGGCGCCCCGCCGGCGGCGAGGGTGCCGTTGACGGCCAGGGTCCCGCCGCGGACGTCGGTCAGGCCGGTGTAGCTATTGCTGGCAGTCAGCGTCAGGGTGCCGCTATCGCTCTTGGTCAACGAGCCGCTGCCGGTGATCGCGCCGGTCCAAATCGTCGTCTGGCCGGCGGCCACCCCCAAGGTGCCGGCGCCGGTCAGGGTGACGGCGCGCGCGCTGGTGAAGCCGGCGGCCGTTTGCAATGTGCCATTGGTAATCGTGAGCGCGCCGGCGCTATTGCCGAGGTTGCTGTCGTTGTAGACCACGAGCGTCCCGTTGCTGATCCAGGTCCCGCCGCTGTAGGTGTTGGCGCCGGACAGGGTCACGGTGTTGCCGCCAATGGTGACGCTGCCGCTGCCGCTGATCGGCGCGCTGCTGCCCAACGCCACCGTTGGCGTCCAGAGCAACGCCCCGTTATTGCTGACCGAGCCGCTGGCGAACGCGCTGCCGCCCACCACCAGTGTCCCGCCCTGAATCAACGTCGCGCCGAGATAGGTATCCGCGCCCGCCAACACGACCGTGCCAGTGGTGGTCTTGGTCAGACCGCCGGAGCCGCTGACATTCCCCGTCAGGGTCAGCGTATTCATCAGGCCGCGCAGGGTCACCGTGTCGGTGTTGGTGAGCACAAAATTCTGGGCCAGTGTGTAGGCCGGGCCGACCCCGTTGTTGGTCACCGCCAAGGTCACCGTGTCCAGCGTGACCGAATTGCCGTTGTAGCCGAGGCTGTTTGCGCCGCCCAGCGTCAGCGTCCCGCCGGTCACGGCAACGGCGCCGGTGAAGGTATTGGCCGGGTTCAGCAGCGCCAGTTCCCACGCGCCGCCGGTGCCGGTGCTGGTCTTGTAGAACCCGTTGGACCCGCTCACCACTCCGGCCAGCGTGAGAACGCCCCCGGCGGCGCCGTTGGTGGTGCGCGTGAATAATGCGGTGGAGGCGAGATCGACATTATTGCTGACCGTCACCGCCCCGGTGCCGGCGGAATTGAACTGGAGTTGGGCGGCCGACCCGTCCCACTGGAGCCGGCCGCCGGCCAGCGTGACGGTCGAATTATTATTGCTGAACAAGATCCGGTTCAGCGTGAAGCTGGCGAGAATGTCATTGGTTGCGGTGTAATTGCCGGTGCCGCCGAAGATCAGATAGGTCAGCGTCCCGCTGGCGGGCACGCTGCCGGCGGACCAGCTGGCGGCGGCATTCCAGTTGCTGAAGCCGCTATTGGGCAGCCAGAGGTAGGGCGCCGCGTAGTTCAAGTACAGCGAATTCCCGCCCGGGGCCGTCACATTGAAGTACCCGCTGAGCGGCGTGTTCGCAAAATTCGTCGTGACCACCGTGAACGCCTGCGGATCGAAGCCCACCACCCCGGCGGCGGCCGTGGCAATCTGCCAGGACCCATTGGTGCCCGACCAGTTCTGCGCCAGGCCGGCCGGTCCCAGCGTCGCCACATCCACCACGTACGGATTCGCCAGCGACCCGCCGGCGAAGGTCAACTGGTGGGTCACATTCAAGAGGTCCCAGCCGGTCGGCGCCCCGGCCGTGCCCGTGAAATTCGTGACTTCCCACCGATAAATCCCCCCGGCATTCCAGAGATAATCCTGGACCGTGAGCGTGCCGGGGCTCAGACCGGGATTGAGCACGCCGCCGGCATTGGCAATGACAGTCCGGGCAATCAGACCGGTGCCGCCGAGCGTGCCGCCGCTGTAGATCGTCACCGCGCCGCCGCCGCTGGTCAGCGTGCCGTTGACGGCCAGCAGCCCGCCCCGAATCGCGGTCGGACCCGAATACGTATTGCTGCCGCCCAGCGTCAGCGTGCCGGTGTTGATCTTCGTCAATCCGCCATCGGTGCCGGAACCGGCATGCCAGACTCCCTGGGTCAAATTCAGCGAGTAACCGGCCGTGTCGATCGTCCCGCCGCCACTGATCGTCAGGCTGCCCGTCCCGTTGACGGCTGCGTTGCTGACACTGAGGTGGACCAGCCCGCCGTTGAGGTTGACCGTGGCCCCGGTGCTGGCTCCGCTGCCAATGACCAGATTGTTCACGCCCAAGTCAAAAATGCCGTTCGTGCCGACATTGACCAGCGCGTTCGAGACCCCGTTGCCCACCACCACGGCGGCCAGTAAATCGCCGCTGACGGCCGGGACAAACTGGTTGGTCCCGCCCGCCATGTTCCACGTCCCATTGACCACAAACGCGCCGTTGGAACTGATCACCACCCGGGCCGCCAGACCGTTGGACGCCGTCAGCGTTGTCAGGAGGCTGCCCGGCAGGAAGTTCACCACCGAGTTGGTGACCAGCGCCGTATTGTTGGTGACCAGCAGCGTGTTGACCGTCACCGTGCTGCCGGTATCGAGCGTCAGAATGCCGCCCCCGATCTGGCCGACCACCAGCGTGCCGGTGTTCGCGCGGTTGGTCACCGTCAGGCTGGCCGCGGAAATCGCCAGCAGGTTGCCGGTCGAGCTGAGCGTGGCGCCAATGACCAGGTTTGAGGTCACGAGGGAACCCTGGTTGGTGATCAACAGTGTATTGGCGGCGCCGGTGTTGCCGAGGATCAGGCTGCCGAGGTTGGTCCAGGTCGCGCCCGCGCCGCTGATCGTGACCGTGTCGAACACATTCGAATTGAAGACGGTGACCGCGATGCCGGTCTTCGGGCTGGAGAACAGATCCAGCCGGTTGGTGGTATAGCTGGTGTAATTGCCGATGGTCGCACTGCCGCTGACCAGCCCGGCGCCGTTGGCAACGGTCACGGATTGATTGGTGCCGGCGTTGCCCACCAGCAGGTTACCGGTGATATTCCAGGCCGACCCGGCATTGCTCAGCAGGACGGAATCATTGCGGGCGATGTCGTAGGTGATGAGGGTGCTCTTGACACCATCCACAAAATTCGTGGTCAGTTGGCTGAAGGCGTTACCGACGATGCCCGTGGCACTGAAGACCTGGCCGCCAGTGGCGATGGTCAGGCTCTGGTACTGCCCATTACTGCCGACAATCACGGACCCGCCGAACAATTGTCCGCCGTTGGTGACCACCAGTTGATTGTAAGCGTTGGTGCCATAACCGCCACTGCCACTGGCAGCACCGATCACAACAGTCGCGGCATTGGTCACCACGGCGCCCCCCACCCCACCGGCGCCGTCAATCACCAGGGAACTGTTCAGCACGGTTTGGGTATAGTTGGCGGCCACGTTATTCGCGCCGATCACCAGCCCGGCGCCTCCGAGATTCCACAGCGACGTGCCCGCCGGGCCGCCAACGACCCACGCCTGGTTGCTGGAAGCCTGCGCGACATTGCGGGAGCCGCCCTGGCCGATCACGACGGTACCGGTGCTGAAGAGCGCGCCGCCGTTGTTGATGCTCAGCAGCTCACCGCCCGAGTACGCCAACAAGCTGGTAGCACCGGTGGAATCACCACCGACAATCACGCCCCCGGCATTGGTCAGCACCGCGCCCGAATCGATACGGAGATAATTGTTCTGGTTGGTGGTATTGCCGTTGCTGTAGTAGCCAATGCTGAGCGTGCCGCCGCCGGCGTTCCACAGCGAGTTCGTGCCGGTGACGACCACAAAGTTATTGCTGGAAAACCCTTGACCGTTACCGCCGATATAGCCGACTGTGGCCGCCCCCTTCGTCCAGAGCTGCCCCCCGTTGGTCACTACCATCGAGTTGTTAAGTACGGTGTTCGGTGTGCCATTGCCCGGCACATATCCCACTCCCACGCCGTTGACATTGGTGACCAAGCCCGCATTGATGGTTAAAGCGTTATTGCTGGAACTATTGGCACCGAGCACGTATCCAACGGCCAGAACATTGCCCACCAGATTCCACGTCCCGTTCGACAGCACCTGGGCGGTATTGAATGAACTGTTACTGCCAATGAAACTGGGCTGACTGGTCCACAGGTAGGCGTTGGTGACGGTCAGCGTGTTGAATGACGCCCCGCTGATGCCAACGGCAATCGCGCCGTTGGAGACAGTACTCATGGCACCCAGGCCGCCAACCGCGTAGGCATTGCTGTTGGCGCCGGCGTTGTTGCCCACGATGAGGTTGCCGCCGAACCACTGCCCCCCATTACTGATGATCAAGCTGTTGCCGAGGCTCGTGGCGCTGGCGCCAATTATCACCGCGCCACCGGCGACGTTCGTGACGATACCGCCGTTCACGACAAAGAGATTGCCCGTCGCCGCGCCGGTGCCGACGGTGATCGCCTGGCCGCCCCCATTCCAAACCGTGTTGGTGAGGAGGGTCAAGATGTTATTGGACGAACCGCTGCCGATGGTGCTGGCGGCGCCTGAAGTGAACATCTGATTGCTGATGGTCAGGCTATCGCCACCAAATCCGTTCGAGGCCCCGATGTTGTAGCCGCCGGCAGTGCCGAGGATCAGGTTCCGCAGGCCAGTCGCGTTGGTGATGAACAGGCTGCGGTTCGCGTCCAGCATCGTGATGCCGCCAATGTTGGTCAAGACACTCGAACCATCCGCCACCACACTGAGGACGTTGCCGATGCCATTGCCGAAGGTCAGCGGGTTGTTCAGGAGGTTCCACGTGACGTTGTTGTTGACGGTCACGGTGTTGTTGGACGAGCCGTTGCCGAGGGTCAAGCCGCCGGTCCAAACGGTGGCGTTGGTTACGCGCATCTGGTTGAACCCGCCACCGCTACCGCCGATGGTCACCAGCCCCGCATTGGAGACCACACTGCCGACCGAGCCGCCGTCAATCTTGAACAGATCGTTACTGGCCAGATTCGCATTGCCGACGCTGACGGTGCCGGTGCCGAAGAATGCGCCACCATTAGTGATCACCAACCCGTTATTGGCATTGGTCGTCATCCCGCCAATCGTCACAGCTCCGGCATTGGTAATGACGCCGCCCGCGCCTACCAGCACCAGATTATTGCTGGCCAAGGCCGCGTTTCCAATGTGCAGCACACCGCCACGGAGATTCATGGCGGCACTGCTGCCGGCGGCGTTCGTGCCGGCTACCGTGACGGTGTTGCTCGACGAGCCATAGGTATCGGCAGACCACGAGCCGACATACAGATTCGCCACGCCCACGTACCCGCCATTGGCCACCGTCAAACTGTTGGTGCCGCCCACCCCGCCACCGGCTGTAAAGCTTTGCCCAACCTCGAGACTGGCAAGAGAGTTAAACGTGCCGTTATTCACAATCAGCTGATTGTTATAATTCGTATTACCGGCGCCGCCGGCGCTGATCTGCGTATCCCCGGCCACCACAAACATCTGACCGCCATTGCTGATGACCAAGCTATTGCCACTAGCGCTATTGAGATTGCCGACGTAGAGTCCGTTGATGTTCGTGACCAGACCACCGTTGACCGTGAGCACGTTGCCCAGCGCCAGGCCAGAGCCAACGGTCAGATTCGCGGCGAGCAGATTCCACGTGCTATTGCTGAGCACTGTCACAGTGTTGTTGCTCGAGTTGTTCCCCACAATAACCGCTCCGCTCCAGAGATTCGCATTGGTCACGGTCATCTGGTTGAACCCGGCGGCCGTGTTGCCGACCGTAATCGCGCCATTGGAAACCGTGCCCACCGTGCCAAAGCCGCCGACGTTGTAATAATTGTTGCTCGCGCCGACGGCGTTGCCGATGGTGACAGTGGCGCCGCCGAGGAAGCTGGCGCCGTTCTGGATCACCAGGCCGTTGCTGACCGAACCGGCGGTACCGCCAATGATCACACTGGCCGCCCGCAAGCTGCCGGTGTCACTGATCGTCACCACGTTGTTGACGGCGGCATTGGTGCCGATATTGAACGCTGCCGCGTTGCTCCAGAGCGAGCCAGAACCGCTCACCAGCACCTGCTGGTTGCTCCAGCCGTTGCCCACGATGTACGAAGTTCCAGCCAGGCTTGCAAAAACGACACCATTGCTGACCGTCACGGAGTTCGTGCCCAAGGCGGACAAGTTCCCAAGTGTCAAGGTACCGCTGCTGTTGACCAGCACCGGACCGGTAAAGGTGTTCGTGCCGTTCAGCACCAGGTTCCAGGCCCCGCCCTGCTTGGTGATCTGTCCGCTGCCGGTGATGTTGCTGGCCAGAATGATCGTGCCGATGCCCGCGCCGTCGAAATTCAGATTGCTCGCCAGGTTCACGGTGTTGCTGATGACAAACACGCCCGCACTCGTCTGCCAGACTGTCGCGGTCGGCCCCCCGGCGGTGTTCGCGAACGTAACCGGGTTGCCCACCAGATAATTGGTGGCGCTGGCGGTGCTAGCAAACACGAAGCTGTTATTCGTGAACGCGCCGCCGCCGGCGAGGTTGTTGGTCGAGGTATAGGAGAAGGCCCCGCTGCCATCAAATTCGAGCACATTGGTGTTCGCCCCATTGATCCCGGGACCATTGCCCAGTTGCCAGTTGCTGCCCACGCTCCAACTACCGGTGTTGTTCCCGTTCCAAATGTAAGTGGAGCTGGGCAGGTTGAGAGCATCCTGGACCAGGTACAGCGCGCCGGCGCTGGCCAGCAGATGCCAGTTACCGGGGGCAGTGCCCAGCAGGAAATTATTGGTGTCCAGCGTGAAATTATTGACCGACAGACTGCCGAAACTGGCGATTTGCAGCGAGTAACCGGTGTTCTTGCTATAGCCGGCAAGGGTCTGGCCCATCGAATCCACCCGGATGATGAAGTTGGTGCTGCTGGCAGCGGTGAGGTTGGTGAACGCGCTATTGACCTTGAGCAGGTCCCAACTCGAGCCGGCCGAACCGGCCAGGCTGGCGATCTGCATGTCATAGACCGCGCCATCAAACCCGTTGAGCGTGTTCAGTGTCAGCGTCCCGACGCTGTTGGTGCCGGGGCCGGGCGAGATGAATGCGCCATTGGTCACGGTAACATTGATGCCGCCGGCGCTGATTGTGCCGACGCCGGTCAGCCAGGAGTTACTGGAGATGAACAGACCGTTATTGAACCCATGTGTGCCGGCCAGGGCGTTAAACACGGCCGCGTTCGTCCCATCGCCAACGACGAAGGCAACGCCGTTGGTGATGGCGGTACCGGAACTGTTGAGCAGGCCGCTGTTGAAGTTGACAGTGTTCCCCGTCCAGACAGCAGTGAGGGAACTGACCGTTACCGTGCTAGCGCCGGTAATGACGAACTGGTTGCTCAAAGAGGTGGTGCCGGTGCCGACGATGACACTGCCATTCGTGAGCACGCCATTACTGACGAGCAACAGGTTGCTGTTCGCCGCGCCGCTGCCAATCGTGACGCTGCCGCCGCCCATGTTCCAGAGTGCGCCAGCGGCGATGTTGACCCGGTTGCTATTCGCCGCTGAACCGATCACGCTGGCGCCACTGCTCCAGAGTTGCCCGCCGTTGGTCGCCACCAAGGCGTTGAAAGACGAACCGGCACCGCTGCCAACCGTCACGGACCCGCCATTGCTGACAACGCCGCCGCTGTCGATCCAGACGAGGTTGTTGCTGGCATTGGCGGCGGCACCAACCTGGAGAACGCCGCCCCGCAGGTTAAGAATGGCCTTGCTGCCGCTCGCGTTCGTACCCGACACCAGGACGGTATTGCTCGCAGCCCCCCAGTTATTGGCATTCCACGAACCGACATACAGATTGCTGACGGCCATGAACCCGCCATTGACCAGGGTCAGACTGTTCGAATCCCCCAGTCCACCGCCGGCTGTCGAGCCCGGCCCGATCACGACAAAATTCGTTGTGCTGAACGTGCCATTATTTACAATCATCTGATTGTTAAAGTTGCCCTGAGCGCCAATCCGTGTCTCGTTCCCTGCCACAACCACCTGTCCACCGTTGGAGATAATCAAGCTGTTGCCGTTGCCGCCATTGAAGGAGTTGACACCATCGCCACCGATGTAGAGCTTGTTGACATTGGTCACCAATCCGCCATTCACCAGCAGCACGTTGCCGGTGCCATTAGTGAGGCCGACGTTGAGCGCCTGGGCGCCGGCATTCCACACGACGTTGGTGAGGATGGTCAGGACGTTGTTGGAGGAGCCGTTGCCGATGGTGCTGGCGGCGGTGGTCGCAAAAGTTTGATTACTGATGATCAGAGTATTCCCGCCCCAGCCGGCGGTGCCGCCGATGGTCAATGCGCCGTTGGTGCCGAGGTACAGGTTGCCCTGGCCGGTGGCGTTGGTCAGGAACAGGCTGGTGCCACTGCCGTTCATCGCGATGCCGCCGACGTTGGTCAACACGGCACCGGGGTTGATTGTCAGCACGTTGCCGGTGCCGACGCCATAGGTCAGGGCACCGTTCAGCATGTTCCAGGTCGCATTCGATGAAACGGTGACGACGTTGTTCGAGGAACCGGTGCCGATGGTCACGCCGCCGCTATTCACGAGGTTGGCATTGGTCACGTTCATCATCTCACCGCCGGCAGCGGCGATACCGCCGACGCTGATCGCACCGTTGGAGACGGTGCTGGACAAGCCGAATCCACCGACGTTGTAGAAATTGTTGCTGGCGTTGGCGAGATTGCCCAGCGTGACTGAACCGCCGAACCATTGGCCGCCATTACTGATCGTCAGGCCGTTGGCTACGCCACCGTTTCCGCCGCCACCATTCAGGCCAATGACCAGACTGCTGACATTGGTGACAATGCCACCATTGACCGTCAAAATATTACTGATGACGCCCGCCCCATTGCCGATGTTGATGGTTTGCGCGCCCACATTCCACGTACCACCGGCCAGAATCGACATGGTATTGGTACCGGCGGGCGACACTTGGCCGAGTTGAACCTGACCGCCAGTCAACAAGAGCGCGTTGGTCACAATGATCGTCCCGTAACCACCGCTGAAGGTCAATGTGCCGCCGACGGTGCTCGGCGCGCCGAGGCCACCGATGGAATAGCTGTTGCTCGTGCCGCCCACGCTGATGTTACCACCACCGACCGACCAGAACTGGCCGCCGTTGCTGATCGTCACGCTGTTGCCCACGCCGGTGAGGGCGCTGTTATTGACATTGGTGATGAACCCGCCATTGATGACGATCGAATTGCTAAAGCTGCTGATGTTGAAATTACCGGCGCCCGCATTCCACACGGTGTTCGTGTAGATCGTGGCAACCTGGTTTGTCCCGACGGTGCCAACCGTCAGACCGCCGCTGAAGATATTCGCATTGGTCACGGTCAGCGAGTCGAACGAGGTCAGACCTTGAACGCCGATGCTGAACCCACCCACGGAAACCGTGACCGGAGCCCCCATCCCACCCAGCGTGACGCTGTTGCTGAAATTTTGCTGACCAACGCCGCCACTGCCAATCGACACATTGCCGGTGATCCACAGTTTGCCGCCATTGGTCACGACCAAGCTGTTCTGGCTGGCGATGTCGTTGTTGGGACCACTCACCGTGATGGCACTGGAGTTGGTGACAATGCCGCCGTTGATGACGAGGGTATTGCCGGTACCGGCGCCATTGACGATGATGAGGCTTTGGTTGCCCAAGTCCCAGTAGCCATTGGTCAAGACGGTGATGGAATTGAACGACGACATCCCCAACTGGCCAATGGTGTCGCCGTTGCCGGTGGAGAACAACCGGGCATTGGTCACGGTCATCGAATTGCCGCCGCCGGTTTGGCCCACCTGGATGGAACCGGCATTGGAGACCGTGACCGATGCGCCGAGACCGCCAACATTGTAGAAGTTATTACTCGGGCCGGGCGCGGCTGCCGACGCGCCAATGATGACCGCGCCGCTGTAGAACACGGCACCGTTGCTGAGGGTCAATCCATTCCCGCTGCCGAGAGCACCGGCGGTTGTGCCAATGGTCACCTGGCCGAGGTTGGTGACGATGCCGCCGTTGATTGTCAGCACGTTGCTGTTCGCCGTGCCACTGCCGATGGTCAGCGCCTGCGCGTTGCCGTTCCAGACCGTGTTGGTGAGGAGGGTCAGGACGTTGTTGGACGAGCCGCTGCCGATGGTGCTGGCGGCGCCGCTGGTGAAGAACTGGTTGCTGATGGTCAGGCTGTCGTTGCCGCCACCGCCGGCGGTGCCAACGTTGAGACCGCCACCGGTCGTGAGAAAGAAGTTCTGGCTGCCGGTCGCGTTGGTGATGAACAAGCTTACCCCCACATCACCAATGTTGATGCCGCCGACATTGGTCAGGACACCACCGGGATTGATGATCAACTGATTGTTAGTGGTGAAACTCGTACTGCCCCACGTCAACGCGCTACCGAGGAAGTTCCAGGTCGCGCCGTTATTGACCGTGACGGTGTTATTGGAGGAACCATTGCCGAGGGTCAGGCCGGCGGTCCAGACGCTGGCGTTGGTGACGCTCATCCAGTTGTAGCCGCCGCCGCTGCCGCCGACGATCACAACGCCGTTGTTGGTCAGAATGGTCGCGCTGGGCAAACCGGCGCCGCCGTCCACGACGATGAAGTTGTTGCTGGCATTGGCCGCGACACCGTTGGAGATCGCGCCGGCGTTGCCCATGAACCAACCGCCGTTGGTTACGATCAGGCCGTTGCCGGCGCCGTTGCCGCCGGTGCCGATCATGGTACCGGTGACGTTGGTCACGATGGCACCGCCGGCCACACCGAGGCCATTGACCGTCATTACATTGCCGGTGGCGACTCCCGAGCCGACGGTTAGGGTGAGTCCGCCCAGATTCCACATCGCGCTAGCTCCAGCAATGGTCAACGTGTTGCTGATGGCCGCGCCACCACCGGCACCCGAGCCCAGGGTGCCGCCGCCGTTGGCGTTGACCATGCGTCCGCTGTTGGTGATCGTCAATGAGTTGCCAAAGGCGACTCCGCCCGCGGCGATGCTGCCTACGCTGACGCTGAAACTGGTAACCACCGACCCGGCCGACACGCCGGCGCCGTCGATCAGGAACACGTTCCCGGTGGAAACGCCGTTGCCGACGTACAACCCATTGTTGCCAAAATAAACGATGGAATTCGTGCCAAGAACATTGACCGTATTACTGTTGGCATTGACACCGACGTTCGCCCCGCCGCCGTTGCCGCCAATGTAGAGGTTGCCGTTGGTCACCGTCAACGTGTTGAAATTGGCGCCCGCCGCGCCGCCGACGGTAAGACCGCCCCCGGCACCGAAATTGGCAGTGCTATATGCACCAAAACCGCCAATGCTGGCGCTGTTGCTGACTAGGCCCGCCGTTGAACCCACGCCCAGTCCGTTCCCCATCACTAGGGTCGCCCCATTGCTCAAGACTAACGAGTCGTTGATTCCATTGACGTAGAAGCCGCCCTGGCCGGCGTTGTTGTACGTGCCGGCGTTGATCACGAAGGAATTGCTCACCCCGTAAATATAGTAGTGACTGGCGCCGCCGACAAAAGTCGCGTTCGCGAGAACGTTGATCGTGTTGCCGGTGGTCGAGCCATTCCCGAGATAGAGAATGGTGCCACTCGTGAAGTAAGTCTGAACAACAGCATTGGTCATGGTGACCGTGTTGTAGCCAACGTCGGCCCCCGTCCCGACATATAGGATACCGTTGGAGGCGCAGCTCTGCGCCCCAGGGCTGCCGATCGTGAGGGAGTTGTAACCGGAACTGTTATTCCCGACATACAGGTAAGCCCCCTGTTGATAGAGCAGGCCGCCGTTGTTGATCACCATCGAATTACTGACCGCGCCGGCGCCGTTGCCGACGTAAACGCCATTAAAATTGGACATCACGCCGCCGCTGAGGGTCACCACGTTGACGCCCGCCGTGGCCGACCCGATGACCAGGGAGTTATTGTTGCCATACCACGAAGTGGGGCGCAAAATGGTCAGGGTGTTGTTCGACGAACCGTTACCAACAGTGTTGGCGTTGGCGGTGGAGAAGGTCTGATTGCTGATCACCAGGGTGTTGCCGCCCCAACCAGCCGTGCCGCCAACGTTCAGGGCGCCGCCACTGCCCAAATAAAGGTTGCCCTGGCCGGCAAGGTTGGTGAGGGCGAGGCTATTACCGGCGCCGTTCATGTAGATCCCGACGACGTTGGTCAGCACCACGCCGGGCTGGATGGTGAGGACGTTGCCGGTGCCGATACCATAGGTCAGCGCGCCGTTGAGGAAGTTCCAAGTGGTTCCGCTGTTGAGTGTGACCGTGTTATTCGAAGAACCGGTGCCACCGCCGATGGTCAGGCCGGCGCTGCTGAGGTTGGCGTTGGTGACGGTCATCGTATTGAACCCGCCGCCCGCGCCGCCAATGGTGATCAGGCCGGTGCCAAAGAGATTGGCATTGGTGACGGCCAGGGTATCGGCCACACCGCCGCTGGCGCCAATGTTGATCGCGCCAGCATTGGTGACGGCTGCGTTGACCAGACTGAACGCGTTACTCGCCGAGTTCGCCGCATTGCCGACGCTGATCGCGCCGCCCAGCAGGTTCCAGGTGACATTCGAGAAGACGCTGACCGTGTTGTTCGTCGCGCCGTTGCCGACGGTCAAGCCGCCGCTGCTCCAGAGATTCGCGTTGGTAACGGTCATGGTATTGAATCCGCCGCCGGTGCCGCCGATGGTGATCGCGCCGTTGGAGACAGTGACCGCCGCCACGCCACCGCCGACGTTGTACGCGTTGTTGCTGGCGTTGACAGTATTGCCAACGGTGACCGTGGTGCTGAAGAAGTTGGCGCCGTTACTGAGGCTGAGCGTGTTGCCGCTCGCGCTCGCGGCACCGACCGCGACGGCCGCAACGTTGGTGAGGATGGCGCCTTCAATCGTCATCACATCGCCGGTCGCGGCGCCGGTCCCCACGGTGAGAGCGCCGCCCAGCAGGTTCCAGGTCACGTTGGAATAGACCTTGACGGTGTCGTTGGAAGCGCCGTTGCCGATGGTCAAGCTGCCACTGCTCTGAAGATTCGCATTGGTGACGGTCATCGTATTGAAACCGCTCGCGTTACCGACGGTGATCGCGCCGTTGGAAACGATGACCTGACCCGGACCGCTGCCGACGTTGTAGGCGTTGTTAGAATCGGCCGCGTATCCACCCAGTTGGATGGCACCGCTAAAGAGACGGCCACCGTCGAGAACGTTCAGGCTGTTCCCGACTGCGCTCGTATTACCGGAATTGCCGGCAATCGCAATGCCATTGGCGGCATTGGTCAGCACGGAGCCGGCCCCGGTGATGGTAATCGAGTTGCCGCTGCCGCCAAGGTAGGCGATGGGAAGATTTCCGCCCCCGGCATTGAACAACCCACCGCCGGCCACGATCAGTGAATTGCTGATGGATGGCCCACCTTCGGCGCTGCCGATGAGATTGTTGTTATTTCCCAGGGACGTAAACAGCTTGGCGCCATTGCTGATGATGACGGAGTTCCCGATGTTGGTATGCCCGGCGGTCCGGTTATGGCCGAGATACAAGGTCACATTGGAGACCACCGCGCCGTTCAGCACTTGCAGCACGTTACCAGTCTCGTAGCCACCGGAACCAACCACAAAGTTCTGCGCCGTTCCCAGCGCCGCCAGCGTGGTGCCCGGACCTGTCAGAACCCAGAGATTGCTACTGCCGCCGTCAGAAGTTCCCGCTGCGCTGTTGCCGCCGACACCCGCGGCGCCGGAAAGGAACATTTGTGCGCCGTTGGTCATGATCACGGTGTTCCCCGGTGCAGTCGTGGCGCCGCCCACCACGACGCTGGCGTTGGTGAGAACACCGGCGTTAATCGTCAGGAGGTTGCCCGTTGCCACACCGCTGCCAACGTTCAGGGTTTGGTTGAGCAGGTTCCAAAGGCTGCCGGCCAAAACGTTGACGGTGTTGTTCGAGGAGCCGGCCCCGAGATTGACCGTGCCCCCGGTCAACAGGGTGGCGTTGGTCACGGTCATGGTGTTGAAGCCGGCACTGGTGCTGCCGACGGTGACCGTCCCATTGGAAACGATACCGCCGCCGAGCACGTTGTAGAAGTTACCGGTCGATCCGGCTATGGCGCCGATCGTAATCGGGCCAACGACATTGCCACCGTTGCTGATCACCAGACCATTGGCCAGCGAAGCGGCGCTGTTGCCGATATTCACGGCAGTGGCGGATAACGTGCCGCGGTTGGCAATCGTCACGACGTTGCTGATGGCTGCGCCGGTGCCGATCGCAAACGTCGAACTGTTGGACCAGACCGACCCGTTGCCGAGGATGGCCACCGTCTGGTTGCTGAGCCCATTACCCACGGTGTAGGCAACGGTGGCGATCACCGTGCCATTGCTGACGGTCACGGAGTTAGTGCCCAAGGCGTACGAGTTCCCAAGTGTCAAGGTGCCGGCGGAATTGACCACCACCGGGCCGGCAAAATAGTTCGAGGCTTGCAGCACCGTATTATAATAGCCGCCCTGCAGGGTGATCTGGCCGGTGCCGGTAATGTTGCTGGCCAGGATCAGCGCTCCGGACCCGCCGCCGTCGAACACGATGTTGGTGGCAAGGTTGACGAGGTTGCTGACGACGAACGCGCCGGAGTTGTTCTGGTAGAACCCGGCCACCGAACTGCTGCCGGTAAAAGTAATGGACGAACCGACCAGGAAGTTGGTCACACTCGCCGTGCTGTTGAAGATGATCGCGTTGTTGGTGAACGAGCCGGCGCCGGCCAGGTTGTTGGTGGCGGTATAGGATGTTGCGCCAGCGCCATTGAACTGCAAGACGTAATCAACGCCACCATTGGTCGACGGGGCGGTCGGATAATTGGTCCAGGCCGTCGCCACGCTCCAGGCCGCGCTGACCGCATTGCTCCAGACAAACGTGTTGCCGCTGCTGGGCAGCGCGCCGTTCTGAACCAGGAACAACGTGTTGTTGTTGGTCGTCAACCGCCACGAGCCGCCGACCAGGCTGCTGTCGATCTTGAAATTATTGGTATACAGCGGGGTGGTGAAAGTGGCGATGGCCAACTGATAATTGCCGTTGGGACTGTAGCTGGCGCCCTGCGGATCGAGGCGGATCACGAAATTGTTGTTGGCGCTTGCGGAAGTGTTGGTCATGGTGCCGGTGATGTTGAGCTGGTCGTAATTGGTGCCGGCGAGACCCAGGAAGTTGTTGATTGTGACGTCATAGATGGCGCCATTGACACCGTTGACCGTGCTCAGGGTCATTGTCCCAATGCCGTTGGTGCCAAGGCCCGGCGAAAGATAGGCGCCATTGTTCAGAACGATGCCACCACCGCCGGCGGCGATGGTGCCGGTGCCGGTCAGCCAGGCATTGCTGGAGATGGTCAACCCGTTGTTGAATCCGTGCGTGCCGCCGACGGTGTTAAGATCGGCAAAGTTGATGCCGTTGCCGACGGTGAGCGCCACGCCATTTGTGATGTACGTCCCGTAGCTATTGAGCACCCCGGCATTGAATGTAATGGTGTTGCCAAAATTGGTCGCCCGCAGCGTGTTCGCCCAGAGGGATCCATTATTAATAATGAGTTGATTGTTCGAGGAGACGCCGACGCCGATCGTGAGGTTGGCGTTGGTGATTACGCCGCCGCTGACGGTCAGGACGTTGCCGGAAGCGCTATTGCCGATGGTCAGGGCGTTGCCGCCCAGGTTCCACACACCCGCGCCGCTGATGATGGCCGCACTGTTGGAAGAGCCGTTGCCGATAACCACCGCCGCGCCGTTCAGCAACGTGCCACCATTGATGGTCAGACTGCCGTAACCGCCATTGCCGACGGTCATCGCCAGGGCCTGAGTCCAGATGCCGCCGGCCTGGAAAAACACGCCGGTGCTGCCCACCCCGGCCCCCAGCGTCAGCGACCCCGAGTTGACTTCCGTTCCGCCCAGCACGGTAATCGTGCCGGAGCCGTTGTTGGTGCCGACCACGACGCCCGCGCCAAAGTTGGCAATGTTCAGGTTGCCGCCGGCCACCGTCAACCGGCTGGCGCCGTTGGAGCCAATGAAGACGCCGCCGCTGTTGATCGCCGCCACGCCGGTCAAGGTCACCGACGGCTGGCCGGAATACGCACCGACCGGCCCGGCCGCCGCACCGATGGTCAACCCGCCATTCACGTTCAGCGTGCTGTTGGTCAGGTTCAAGCTGCCGGTCGCGCTGTTGATAAACATCTGGTCGGCCGTCAGCGAGTTGTTGGTGATGTTGATCGCGCCAGTGTTCACACTGAGCAGGGCGTTGGTAAAATTGTTGGTGACGGCCACGACCGCGCTGCCCGCAATCGTCAGTACGCCGGCATTCACCGTCAGGGAGTTGGTCGCAGTGAACGTGCCGCCGCTGACCGTCAGCGTGCCGTACGCGCCACCGCCGCCGGAGCCGCTGGCAACCCCCAACCCGATGGCCCCGCCCTGGAACCAGGTCCCACCCACCTGCACCAACCCGCCGGTGGTAGTCGGTCCGCAGGCAATTGTCAGCGGACCGAAATTGGTAATCGTGCCGCCGTTAACGGTCATCACATTCCCGTTCCCCGATCCGGTAGACTGATTCGAGCTGATGCATAAGCCGCCGAAAATGGTCCACGCGGTGCCGGCGGCCACGGTGATGGAGTTGCTGAACCCGCCGTAGCTCAACCCCACAAGGCCGAGGGTGACCAGGTTGGCGTTGGTGACAGTCATGCTGTCGTATCCGTCTAGGTTACCGGACATGATGATGGAGCCGTTGGTGACGGTACTGACCGCGCCGAGACCGCCGACGTTGTAGGAGTTGTTGGCGTAATAACCGCTCGAATACGGCCCGACGTAAACCGTGCCGGTCATCATCAATGAGCCACCATTGCTGATCGTCAGTGAGCAATAGCTGGACTGACTCCCAATATAGATGTTGGGGAAATTCGTCAGGACGCCACCCGTGATCACGTAGTTGCCCGCGCTGCCGTTACCGATATTTAAGTTTTGGCCGCTGCCGTTGATGACCCCCCCGGTCTGGTAAACCCAGGCCGTGCCGGCGCTGCTGCCGATTGAGAGGCCTCCGGGCAGGTTCACATAAGCCGAACCGCCGATCGTCAGCGTCCCGAGGCTGGCGACCCCCAGCGACAAGGACCCGTTTGTGAGGAACCCGCCGGTTATATTATAAGTGCCCAAGCCGCCGTTGGCGATGCTTTGAGACCAGCCAACGTCCAAAACACCACCATTCAGGTCCCAAGCGCCGCCGGATTGGTTGACCGTGCCGGTTCCGCCAACGGTGCTACCGCCGACGAAGCCGCCCGCGCTCGAGATCTGGCCGCCGCTGATCGTCAGCGTGCCGTTCCCGCCGTTTCCGCTCATGAAGACATGCCCCACGCCGAGGCTGGGCGTGGTCAACAGCCCGCCGCTCATCACGTACTGGCCCCATTGCACAGTCAACCCGGTGGTGCTATTGGTGCCGCCGGTCTGGTTAAAGGTGCCATTCGCATACACGTACAGGGCATTCCCACCCAATACCGACAGATACGTGTCGGCGCTCATCGTCATCGTGTTGTTGGTGCTGCCGCCGCCAACAGAGATCATGGCACCGGGGTTGGTGAAGAATTTGCCACCGTTGGTCAGGACCAGGCTGCTGTTGGCAGCCCCAATGTTCACCGAGTTGACATTGGTCACCACACCGCCGTTGACGATCAGCGCATTCCCGGTCGCCGTCCCGGTGCCGACGGTGAGCGCATTGATCCCACTCCAGAGTCCGCCCGCATTGATGGTGACCGTGTTGCTGTTGCCACCGTTGCCGACGTAGCTGTTGCCCGCGCTGCTCGTCCAAAGTTGGGCATTGGTCACGGTCAGCATGTTGAAGTTGCCGCCGGTCCCGCCGACCGTGATCGCGCCGGCATTGGTGACAATGCTGCCGGTGATATTGAAGATGTTGCTGGCGGTGTTCGCGGCATTGCCGACGTTGACCCCGCCACCGAGCATGTTCCACGTCACGTTGGAAAAGACCGAGACGGTGTTATTGCTGCCGCTGCTGCCGACGGTCAGGCCACTGCTCCAGAGATTGGCGTTGGTGACCCGCAGGCTGTTATAGCCCACGTCAGCGCTGCCGATCGTGATCAGACCGTTGTTGGAAACGGTGCTGCTCATGCCGAACCCGCCGACCTGATACAGGTTGTTGCTGCCGGCCACCGTTACCGTGGTCGAGGAGAATTGGCCGCCATTGCTGATCACCAGACTGTTGCCGGCATTGCCCGCCGCGCCAATCGCGATCGCGGCAGCATTGGTCAGGATCGCCCCGTTGATCACCACCCCGTTGCTGTTGGCCAGGCCGGACCCGACTGTCAACGACTGCCCGCTGAGATTCCAAACCGTGTTGGTGAGGAAGGTCACGAGGTTGTTGGAGGAGCCGGCCCCGATGTAGTTGGCCGCGCTGCTGATCAGCAATGAGTTGGAAAGGATGACGGTGTTGTTGCCGCCACCGGTGGCCCCGCCCGTGGTGCTGCCAACCGCGAGCGCGCCATTGGTCATGCTGAAGCTGCTGCCGGCGTTGGTGACGATGAAGCTGTTGAAGTTGGCGCCCAGACCCGTGCCGACAATCAGCGAGCTGACATTGGAGACGGCCACGCCACTGCCGATCGTCACCACGTTGCTGTTGGCCAGGCCGCTGCCGATCGTCAGGTTCTGGCCGCCAACATTCCAGATCGTGTTGCCGAGCAGGGCCAGCACGTTGTTGGAGGAACCGGAGCCGATGAAGCTGGCGGCGGTATTGGTGATCACGCTGTTGGACAGGATCACGCTGTTGTTGCCGCCGCCGATGCCGCCCGCGGCGGCACTGCCGACGAAGAAGGCACCATTGGTCATCACGAAACTGCCGCCATTGGTGCTGATCAAGCTGTTAAAATTGGCCCCCGCCGTCGCACCGACGATCAGGTTGCTGAGGTTGTTGACCAACCCGCCGGCGCCGACGGTCACCACGTCGCCGCTGGCCGTGCCACTGCCGATGATCAGGGCGGTGTTGCCCAGGTTCCACAGCGCCCCTGCGCCCATCACCGTCACGCTGTCGTTCGTACCATTCAACCCGACCGTGCTGGCGGCGGTGCTGAACAGTTGCCCGCCGTTGGTGAGGATCAGGCTGTCGAAGTTGGCGCCGAAAGTACCGCCCACCACAACGCTCCCATTGGTGATCTGACCGCCGGCGCCGACGGTCACGACGTTGCCGCTCGCCGTGCCGCTGCCGATGGTCAACGCCGTGTTGCCCAGGTTCCACAACGCGCCCCCGCCCATCACGGTCACGACATCGCCGGTGCCATTCAACCCAACCGTGCTGGCGGCGGTGCTGAACAGTTGCCCGCCGTTGGTGAGGATCAGGCTGTTGAAGTTGGCGCCGAGAGTGCTGCCGATCGTCACGGCACTCACGTTCGTGATCTGGCCACCGGCATTGATGGTCACGACGTTGCCGGTCGCCACCCCGCTGCCGATGGTCAAAATGGCGTTGCCCATGTTCCACAGCGAGCCGGTGCCTGTCACGAGCACGCTGTTGTTGTTCGCATTCGACCCGATCATGCTCGCACCACTGGTGCTCAACGAACCGCCGTTGGTGATCACCAGGCTGTTGCCGCTGACGTTGTTGGTGGCGCCGGCACCCACAGTCACCGACCCGGCATTGGCAAACGCGTTGTTGGCGACCGTAAAGACGTTACCGGTGGCGAACAACCCGGTCCCGGCCGCGCCAATCGTCAACATTTTCCCGCTCGCGCTGTAGTACGAGTACAACCCGGAGACCGTCACGAAATTATTACTGGTACCAACGCCAATGACGCTGTCCAGCGTGCTGAAGAGCTGGCCGCCGTTGGTTACGATCACGCCGTTGGCGCTCGCGCCGTTGGTGCCAACGACCAGCGCGCCGATGTTCTGCACGACCGCCCCACCAATCGCGCCGCCGCCGTCCACCGTCAGCACGTTGCCCGTGGCTGCTGCGCCCACGCCAATCGTGAGATTACTGTTAT
>Ga0209083_1001256_pt1 | contig 29936 bp, 14 predicted proteins | sample AM7aDNAmetaG_FD_184132 | JGI IMG/M metagenome (GOLD analysis project Ga0209083, IMG submission 184132) | Freshwater microbial communities from Finland to study Microbial Dark Matter (Phase II) - AM7a DNA metaG (SPAdes) (version 3) | ecosystem: Environmental > Aquatic > Freshwater > Lake ... | reverse complement strand
TGCCATTGCCGCCGCTGGAGAAGCTCAGGCCCGTGATGCCGGCGAGCGTCAGCGTGCCATGGCTGGCCGACAGGGTCATCTGCGCGGCGCTTCCATCCACATCGGCAACCGATATGCCGGTGATGTTAAGGTTCGTGTTGTCGTTGGTCGTCTTGGCGCCTGGGACGGTCACCACCGGGGCATCGTTGACCGCCGAGACGGTGATGTCGCGGGTGCCGGAGCCAAGGTTGTTGATGGGCCAACCATCATTGACCTGGAAGGTGATCGTACGCGTCGCGGTGCTGGGGGTGTCGCTGGTGTTCTGGTACGTCACCGAGCGCAGGGCCGTCTGGTAGTTCGCAACCGTCGTCGTGCCGCTAAGGGTCAGCACGCCCGTAGACGCGTTGTAGCTGCCGGTAATGCCGTTCTGGGTAGTGAACCCCAGGACATCCTGGCTGCCGGCAAAGCCGCTGCTGATCGACACGGTGGCGCCCGCCAGGTTCGTGCTGTCCTCGGCGCTGACGGTCAAGGTGTTGTAGATTGCCGTGGCCGCGGCGTTCTCGGTATAGGCCAGGGCCGAGCCATTGCTGCTGACCACCGGTGCATTGTGTACCGGGTAGACGATGAAGCTCTGGGCCGAGGAGGTGGCACTATTGCCGGCCAGATCCTGGGCCGTGGCGGTCACTCGCTGGGCCGAGGCTTCGCTGGGGGTATAGCCGAAGCTCCAGCCGCCGCTGCCGATGGTGGCCGGGCCGGTGGCCAGAACAGCGCTATCCGATGCCCGGACGACGTTCACCGTCACGGTGCCCATGCTCGAGAGGGCATCGCTGACCGACCCGGTGATCGTGATCGGCTGCATATCCAGGTCATTCGACACTGCATCCACGCTGACGCTGGGGAGGGTCTTGTCGATGTAGATGGTCTGGCTCTGGGTGCCTTCGGTATTGTCGGCGGCATCGACGCTATAGAACTGCAAAGTGCTGGTTCCCTCGGTAGTGAGGGTGAACGGCACGCTGTACTGCGTGAACGCGCCGCTGGTGCCGATGCGGTACCAGGTGCTGGCCACAGAGGAGCCAGCGTCACTGGCAGGCAACGTCACCTGGACGTTGCTTGTATACCAGCCGTTGGTGCCGGCCGTGCCGCTCAGCGAGGCGCTGGTGGTCGGGGCGGTCTTGTCGATGTTCACGCCGCTGACGGTGGCGCTGGCGGAGTTGCCCGCCAGATCGGTCACGGTGAAGGTGTGAGACTGGGCGGCACCTTCGGCGGTGAAGGTGAAACTGCCGGTTGCGGGACTGGCCAGGGTCGACAGGCTGTCGCTGGCGCTATAGCTGGAGGCCACATCGGTGTTGTTCCAGCCACTGCCATTGGCGGCGGTATCCCGCTGCGCTGTGATGCTGGGGATGGTCTTATCGATGTTCACGCCGCTGACGGTGGCACTGGCGGAGTTACCCGCCACGTCGGTCACGGTGAAGGTGTGGGACTGGCTCGCGCCTTCGGCGGTAAAGGTGAAACTGCCGGTTGCGGGACTGGCCAGGGTCGACAGGCTGTCGCTGGCGCTATAGCTGGAGGCCACATCGGTGTTGTTCCAGCCACTACCATTGGCGGCGGTATCGCGCTGGGCTGTGATGCTGGGGGCGGTCTTGTCGATGTTCACACCGCTGACCGTGGCACTGGCGGAGTTGCCCGCCACGTCGGTCACGGTGAAGGTGTGAGACTGACCGCTGGCTTGGGCGGTAAAGGTGAAACTGCCGGTAGCGGGACTGGCCAGGCCCGATAGGCTGTCGCTGGCACTGTAGCTGGAAGCCACATCGGTATTGTTCCAGCCATTGCCATTGGCGGCGGTATCGCGCTGCGCAGTGATGCTGGGCGCGGTCTTGTCAATGTTCACACCACTGACGGTGGCGCTGGCGGAGTTGCCCGCCAGGTCGGTCACGGTGAAGGTGTGGGACTGGCTCGCGCCTTCGGCGGTGAAGGTGAAACTGCCGGTTGCGGGACTGGCCAGGGTCGACAGGCTGTCGCTGGCGCTATAGCTGGAAGCCACATTGCTGTTGTTCCAGCCGTTGCCATTGGCGGCGGTGTCGCGCTGGGCTGTGATGCTGGGGGCGGTCTTGTCGATGTTCACACCGCTGACGGTGGCGCTGGCGGAGTTGCCCGCCACGTCGGTCACGGTGAAGGTGTGAGACTGACCGCTGGCTTGGGCGGTAAAGGTGAAACTGCCGGTAGCGGGACTGGCCAGGCCCGATAGGCTGTCGCTGGCACTGTAGCTGGAAGCCACATCGGTATTGTTCCAGCCATTGCCATTGGCGGCGGTATCGCGCTGCGCTGTGATGCTGGGATTGCCAGTATCCAGGGTGAAGGCAAACGCTGCCGAGGCGGCGCCCACGTTTCCTGCTGCGTCAGTCTGGCGCACCAGCACCGAATTGAGCCCCTCGGTCGCTGCGAAGCTGCTGCTCCAAGTCGCGCCAGCGTTGGCGGAATACTCCACGGTCGCGCCGCTCTCGACGCCACTGGGGGTCAATGCGCCGTTATTGGTAATCTTGTCGGTCGCGGAACTGCCCGTGTCGCTGGTGAGCGACAGGCCCGGAGCCGCCGGCCGATTGGCATCAATGCGGTCGGCGTTCTGACTGATAGCAGTGGCGAATGCGGCGCTGGCGTTGCCAGCGCTGTCCACCAGGACCACGCTCAACGGAATGTTTGAAGCGGCGGCCACGTCGGTGCCGCCATTGGCTATCGTAAACTGCGCATGGTAAGTGGTGTTGTTGATCTTCACGAGGTTGCCAAGCGCAAAGCCGCCGATGTTGCTGGCGCCCAGCGTGTACGTGTCAGCGTCCGAGGTCACAGTGATCGTCGCCGTCACCACGTCGCCGACCTTCATGGCTGCATTGGGGATCGTGACGCTGGAGATCACCGGGGCGGTTTTGTCAATAGTGTAGACCTCGCCGGTGACGGTGCCGGTGGCGATGGCGTTGCCTGCCAGGTCATTGACCCCGGTGCCCGTCTTGTTCAGGCCCAAGGTGCCATTCCCAGAGCCGGTGTTGACGACCACGGTGTAGCTGATGTGATCGCCGCTGTCGGTGACGCTGGTTATCGAGGGGCCGATAAGGCCGCTGTTAGCCAAAGTGAAGTCTCCGGAATCTACGCCAGTAACAGCTTCGCTGAAGGTGGCCGTAAAGCTGACGCTGGCGGCATTCGTGGGGTTACTGGCGGCGCGGGTGATGGCGATGGTGGGTTTGACGGTGTCATATGTAACGGTGGCCGTATTGGAGACCAAGCTGGCATTGCCTACAGCATCCGACGCTGCGCCGGCAATGACTGTGCAGGTCACTGGCCCCTGCGAAGGAGAAGTGACGGGAATCGTGTAGGTAGCTCCGCTGCCGGACAGAAGGCCCTTTGTGCCACCGGTGATGGTGATATCCGCGGCGATCAATCCGGTAACGGTTTCCGGGAAGGTGATGGTGAAGGTGATCGGCGACTGGTTCGTCACCGTTCCCGAAGGTGAGACGGTCGCAGTGGGCGCAGTATTGTCCAACGTGAAGACCACGCCATTTCCGACGAAAGAATTGCCCGCCTTGTCCGTCGCGGTCGCCGTGACGATATAGTTGCCGTCGGCCTGTGAGGCCCAGTCGGGCAGAGTCGCACTGCTAGTCCAAGCAGTAGAGGTGTTACTGGTCGTTGCGGCATGGGTAGTTGCAAGGTTGAAAGCCGTCGCTTGCCAGGTAGAGCCGGTCCAGTACAAGGTGCTGTGCTGGAGCGTGAAGGTCGTGCTGTTGGCGGCGAGGCCGACGCCGCTGCTGTTGTCTGCCACGTTGCCGCCAAATGTTGCCGGCACAGTGGCAGCTCGCAAACTGCCGGAAGCGGGGCTCGTTACCGACGCTGTCGTGGGAGCAGTAAAATCAATGGTGACACTCAAGGCCGCGGAGGCTGCCGAGACGTTGCCGGCAGCATCGGTGGCGGTAGCGGTGATAGTGCGGACTCCGGTAGACAAGGCGCTGGCGGTAATGGAGTAGGTGCCGCCAGTGGCGATGCCGGAACCGACGAGAGTGCCGCTGCTGTAAATGGTGACGGTGCTGTCGGCTTCCGCGGTGCCGGTGAAGATGGGAGTGGTGATGTTGGTAACGTTGTCGATCGTGGAAGCGCCGGTGTCGCTGGCGTCCGCCAGATCGGGGGTCGACGGAGCGGCCGGGGCGGAGGCGTCGATCGTGACAGTCAGAGCCGAGGAAGCGAGCGAGACGTTGCCAGCTGCATCGGTGGCTGTGGCAGTAATGCTGTGGGTTCCCGCAGAGAGAGTGCTGGCGGTGATAGAGTAGTTCCCGCCTGTCGCCGTGCCGCTGCCAACCTGTGTTGCCCCGTCATAGATCTTGACGGTACTGCCGGCCTCCGCGGTGCCCGTGAAGGTGGGAGTCGCGTCGCTGGTAACGTTGTCGATGCTGGAACTGCCGCTGTCGCTGGCGGCTGCCAGATCGGGGGTGGACGGAGCGGCCGGGGCGGAGGCGTCGATCGTGACAGTCAGAGCCGAGGAGGCGACCGAGACGTTGCCCGCTGCATCGGTGGCTGTGGCAGTGATAGTGTGGACGCCGGCAGACAAGGCGCTGACCGTGATGGAGTAGACGCCACCGGTGGCGACGCCGGTGCCGACCTGGGTGGCGCTGTCGTAGATCTTGACGGTGCTGCCGGCTTCCGCGGTGCCGGTGAAGGTGGGGGTGGTGACGTTGGTGAGGTTGTCGGCGTTGGAACTGCCGCTGTCGCTGGCGTCCGCCAGATTGGGTACGGACGGGACCGGCGGGGCGGTAAAATCGCCGATTTCCAGCCTCCCGTTGGAATTATTAGTGGTGTGCCCATTCGCGGTGGCCTGTACCGTAAAGGCGTTTAGACCCGCAGGGGAGCTCGATGTGGTCGTTAGCGTCAGCGTCGTAGACACGAGGTTGTTGGTGTCATTTGGCGAGAAGTTGGCGCTCACGCCCGCTGGCAGCGCGGAAGTGACCGAATAAGTGATATTGCTGTTGTTGCCTCCCGTTATCTGGACTGTGATGTCATAGGTCACGGACCCGGCCGTGCCGGAGTCAACGTGCCGGTCTGGGTCCCAATAACCAGATTGCTTAAGCCGCTAATAGAGTCCGTGAACGTCGACGTCGCGACCTCGCCCGAGGACACGCCCGTGGCCGTCAGCACGTAGCTCGCCCCCACCGCATCCGGATCATCCACGACCCACGTCGTCTGGATGTTCCCATCCGCGATACCGTCCAGGTCCCCTGCGCCGCCATCGACGACCTGCCAGGCCTGGTTCTGTGGATCATCGTTGCTCCCGGCCGTCCCGGGCGCATGGCGCACCTGCAGTTGAACCGTCTCGCCCTGCGCAAAGCCGTTGCCGGTGATCTGGGCGGTGGACCCGAAGGCATAGTCGAGCTGGTCGGTGATGACGGTCGCCGAGATCAGTTGGCGAGGTTCCAGAGCCTCCATCAGGACACGGGCCCGGCGGGCTTGGCGCTGTCGAGCCAGTTGGCCGGTGCTTTGCAGAGTGTGGATGGACTTCGAAGACGCATGACGGTTACCACGATTGCGCATGACCATTTCCCTCGCTTGGACCCTTAAGCCTCAACAGTCCTCAACGAGCCGACGCGTGCCTGAGACTTGAGGCCGCGACGAAGACGCCAGGGACCAACATGCGCCTTCTTCTGCTGGAGAACACGACATGGAAACAAAGCGCCGCTCCGCGCCGGATGTGACAGCCCCATCGCTGCACGAACTACCGCGAGGCTACTGTACAGATTGCTTGCTCCCTCAGCAAGAAAAATAGGGCTATGACTAAATGTCGCAGTTGTGGAGCGGGGGGGGGGGTAACAGATAGAGGGCGTGAGTGGGTGAGCGGGAGAGGGGGAGAGCGTGCAACAGGACAAGGAGAGTGGGAGACAAGGAGACAAGGCGTTATTCCGATCTCTGCGTCTTACGTTTTCGATGGCCGGATCGTCCAAGCAAGCTGCTTCCTGGCCGCAACTGTCTGCGTTTCGGGCGACGGATTCTCTCTATCCGTGCATCCGAGTGGCCACGGTTTAGCCTCGGGCGTAACACAATACGGTCCTGAGCCTACTTTTGGGCGCGATCCTCGATGCGAGCAACACGCCCGACGGTGTCGGTATCGCTCGTGTAGGCATAGTACGCAAACCTGCCGCCCGGTGAGAATGAAAGTGGTGTCGGGTCGGGACCGGAGCGGGGGTCATAGCCCTTGGGCGCGCGCTGTTCGTAGGTGACAGACCGGCCAACCAGGGGGCGGCCGAGCGGATCACGAGTCACGACCATGTTGCCATCCGCGGTGAAGTCAGTGGAGCCCTGGCCGTCGCAGCGCGTCCAGCCGGTCACTTCGCCAGCCGGGCCGTGGTGGTAGAGGTCGCGCCAGGTCTTGGGAAGAGTCAGGCGATAGTCGACGAGATTGGTGCGGAACTCGTGTCGGGCGCCGGGAATGAGGCTTGCCAGCAGGTCGCCGTTGAACCGCGCGATCATCGTGCGCTGGTAGCGCGAGAGGCGCTGCTCCGGAGGCTCCGTACCGCTCAGTACCGGGGCGATGATGAAGTTCTGCCCGGCCGATTCGGTGATGATTCCGTAGCCCAGGAGCCGACGTCGTTGCTGCTCAAGGGCAGGCGAGAGCCGACCAAAGGTGGCCGCGTTCTGCGGATAAAGCAGCGGGTCTGAAAGCAGAGCCTGCAATCGCGGCCGCAGGACCGCCTGGAGGGACTGGCTCATGCCCGGCTGCGCGGTGCTCAGCAGGACATCGCGTGACTTGGTGGCGAGATCGAGGGCGTCTCTGGCGGACTTGATCTCCTGCTCGATGCCCGGTCTTCCCTCGGCCGGCATCTTCTTCAACGACTCCTCTGCATCCTTCAGACGTTGCTCCAGGGGATTGAGGGTTTCACGGCCGGCGAGATAGCGCTCGCCGACGGAGCGGATCATCTTCATGTCATCGGCCGACAGGCCCCTATGCAGCAGTTGCAGCGCCGGGCTCAACGGCTGTGCCTTGATCGCCTCGAAGTACGCCGCCCAGTTGTCGATCGTCAGGGCCGATTCGCCCATGCCGTAGCCGATCTCAATCGGTATTCCCTTGGCGTCATAGGTGCGCGCCTCGGTGTCAAGAGTGTACGAAGTGATGAACGCCGGCGCGGAGTAGTAGGTGCCGTTATAGGCAAAGACGCCAATATCAACACGGTTGGACTCCAGCACAGCACCCGGCGCGATTGGCGCGCGTTTGTGATAGCTGATGGCGATCTCGGCTTCAGCGCCGCTGCCGCGGGGCGTGATGCGCACCTCTGAGGGATCGCCGCGCAGAAGAACCCAGCGGTAGCTCAGCGGCAGAGCGTTCAAGTCTATGCTCGATGCAGCCGAAACGATCATCCGGCGAACGCCGGTCGAGCTACGGAAAATGCGGGCGATGGCGCAAGGCGTGGTGCCAAGCGCCTCGGAGGGCGCGGGGTCGAAGTAATCGCTGCCCGGCTGGGCCGGCTCGATCCCCGTGATCTCAAGCTGCGCCAGTGGCGGGATATGGGCCAGATCAATGCCGTGCGCGAGACCGACCATCCTGGCTACGTCCACCTGTGCGCCATCGAACGCGGTCGGATGGGCTTTGCCAGTGAGGTACTCTGCCTCCGTGGCAACCTGCTTGTTGCTCATGCGGAAGACCATCTGCAGCGTCGGCATGAGCATGCCGCTGCTGATGAGCTTCGCCTTTACCTCGGGCCTGAAGGCGGCCAGCGTGAAGGCAACAGCGCGCAGGAACGGCTGATCCGACCCGGAAGAACCTTGCGAGGTGATGACATACGGAGTATTGGCCGGCAACAGATCGCCGTACATGCCGCCGGCAATACCATTGTGGCCAGGTGAGTGGTCCTGGTGAGCGGGATAGATGTAGAGGTTATGGCGGCGGTATTGCTCATACAGCAGGTCGAGGCCGGCGCGCGATGCATAGAGCATGCGGGTGTTTGATCCGCTGAGAGGGGCGGTCGACGAGGTGGATGAGTTCCCGAAGACGACCCCGGGGCGAATGGCACGCGCTGCCGCCCAGTCGCCGCCGGTCTTGCGATCCTCTGCGCTATAGGGGATCAGGCGCAGTTGTGGATACACAGAAACGTCGAGCAGGGAATGGCCGCGATCGCGGTTGTCGTAATAGTCGCCGGTGTTCCCGGCCGCCGAGCCGTCCGCGGCCCACTTGCGCAGCAGATCGCCGACTGCCCCGCGATCTGTGGTGATGGTTCGGCTGGGACCAGACGACGAGCCTGGTGGCGTCTGCGCCCAGGCAACTGTTGGCACAGACGAGGCCATCGCCAAGGCAACGCACACGATCCTGACTCTGCCCATCGGCATGGCGCAGATCATAGACGAAGTTGCTGCAAAGCCCTCATCGCCGCAACCGACTCTTCGGAGAGCGGAAACCGCGATCAGAGCATAGGGCACTACCACCGCAAGTCGCAGATGCCTACCGGCGCAGGATCGGGGGCAGCATGCTTATTCGGTCGGCTGCGCCGGCGAGATCTCACGCCGGATCGCTTCGCCAGCAACCTTGAATGAGCCGCGAAATCGCTGCAAATAGCGGTCGGTCGACGAGCTCAACTGCATCTCATCGTAACTATTTTATCTGTAAAGAGTTACAGCTATCTCAAACCATCTCAAAAATCCAGAAAACCATGGGGAAGAATTTGTTATAGTGGAGATATGTACCAAGTGCAACGCGGTGAGAACATGTATGTGTACGAGTCCGTCCGCCAGGCTGGTGGACGCGTCTGGCATCGCTATGTCGGCGCCGGCGAAAGCGCTCTGGCACTTCGGCGCAAGCAAGCGGACATAGCTCAAACTCGCCGCGAACGTCAGGAGCAGATCAAGGCCAAGTTGGCCTCGATTATCGAAGCGGACGCGCGTGTGGCGTCGTCCCATGCGGCCGTGATGTTAAGCACGAAACAGTACCTTCAGAAAGCAGGATATCATGACAACAAAGGTCGATGGCAAAAACGACAACTCCCTCGCCGAGCAGGGGAAAGTACAAAACAGTACCGCGAGCAAGCAGGTTCCCATGACAACAAACGTAGATGGCAAAAACGACGAAACCACAGCAAAGCACGAGGATCTCAAAAGGGAACGGGATCTGCTGCTGGAAACAGCCAGACTTGCTCCGGATGATGCCAAAGCCGATGCCCGCAAGGCGCTTGTCGCGTTCGATCATAGCCACCCGAAATTCGCACGCGAGATTTATGATTGCGCGACACTATCGCGGAAGGGTTTGCTAGTTAAAGTGTTCTCAGAGGGGTGGAAGCTCTACTGGCCCCCGTTTTGTGAACAGGCCATCGAGCACGAGAAGTCGCTTGCCATGACGAACGCGGGCACGCACCACCGCGAGCATGCGTCCATGATATTCGCTAGCCACCACACGGTGTCTTTGGAGGTGGGTACGGGCGACAGTGCTGAGCCCGCCACGTGGACCATAACGACCGCGAAAGCGGCAAGCACCCGCATGGCGTCCAGTGATGTATCCCTGGCGACTCCCGGCATAGATGGAAGTATTGCACCAGGTGCACTGCTCATCAACATCGCGTGATCAGATTGCCTGAGGCCTGCAGCCCGGGAGAGGCCATGACCACGTCCGGCGAGGTGCTCGGCCAGATCCTGGAGTCCGGCACCGGCCCACGGCTCTTCCAGCCGTAGAAGGTGCCAGGCGGCGTTCTGGGAGCCGGGTACGCGATCGGCGAGGGTCCTGCTGATCTTCCCGTCACCGGGTCTGATCCCCGGCAGGTTCAGCCACTCGGAAAGCTGCTGGAACTGCAGATCGACTTCACCCGCCTCCTGCACCCTCAATCCTCTCGACCAACTGCCGACATGGCCAGACGCAACTCTCCCCTTCACCTCACCGGCGGATAACACAAACTCGGCCACTGGAACTCCGCCCCACGCGTAACCTTCTGGAATTTCGGCGTATCTATTAAACTTTAGTAGATGACTTGACATCAGATGCGAAGGCTGGCACCCAGCGGCTTGGGCTCAGTCCTGCTCACTGCGACGCCTGGTCAATCACTGCCCGACCCGGCCCAGGGATGATGCCATTTGCCGCTTCGAGAACATGCGTTCGGCCGACGTCTAGCGCATCACGTCTGGGATTGAGCGTGAATCAGGACGACCCTCTGAGCCCTCGGTGGCGTTCCATCGCACACAGGATATGGGGAGAACTGCGTGGCACGGCATTGCGTGTTGGGGCCCACTGATGCACAATGGCGGTGATTTGATTCTTGCCTGATGCGTGGGTGTTCGGATTGAGGGAACTTTGGAGGCAGCGCTATGGCTCAGGACGACGTTGTACGGCTTCGGATTGGCAAGTCGGTTAGCGCGATTCGGCTGGCGGCCAGGGCGGTGGTCGAAGGATTGGAATCGCGCACGCTATTGGCGGCCGCGCCTGGTCTTGACTGGTCGAGTTACCTTGGGGGCAGCGGCTATGACGTCGGCGCTGCCATTGCCGTGGATGGCAGCGGGAATGCCTGGGTGGCAGGAATATCGCAGTCGGTCGACGGAGCCTATGCCACTGCGTTGGTGGCCAAGATCAACGCCGACGGAACCTTGGCGTGGTCAACCAATCTGGGGGATGACTGGAGCGAAAGCTATGGCATCGCCACAAATGGCAGCGGCGACGCCTGGGTGGCGGGTTCTTTTTCCGTGGGTGGTGGCGCCCATTTGGTGAAGATCAATTCCGATGGAACCTTGGCATGGTCGAGCTGGGTATATAGCAGGGGCATATGCCAGGCCGTCGCCGTTGATGATAGCGGGAATGCGTGGGTGACGGGGTGGACCGCTGGAACTAACAGGGATGTCTTCGTCGCGAAAGTCAATGCCGATGGGACCGTGGTGTGGTCAACCAGCTTCGGGGGCGCCAGCTATGATTACGGTCGTGGCATTGCCGTGGACGGCGATGGGAATGCGTGGGTGACGGGGTATACCTCGTCCGCGGGCTGGGTCAGCGGCGGGTTCGATACCAGCTACAATGGCAGCCAGGACGGCTTTGTGGCGAAGATCACTTCTAATGGAACACTGGCGTGGTCAAGCTATCTGAGCCCCACTGGCTGGGGCAGGGGCTATGGGATCGCCGTCGATGGCAGTGGGAATGCATTGGTGACGGGTTTCTTTTCCGGCGGCGATCTGGCAAAAATCAACGCCGATGGGACCCTCGCGTGGTCGACCTTCGCGGGGCCGGCGGACGGGATGGGCTATGGCGTTGCCGTAGACGCAAACGACAATGTTTGGGTCACGGGGTCTTCCTATGGAGGGGATGCTTTTGTGGCGAAGGTCAAAGCTGCTGGAACGCCGGCGTGGTGGGAAGACATTTGGGGCAGCACGTATAGCAACTACGGCGGTGGCATTGCCGTGGATGGCGGCGGCAATGCGTGGGTGACGGGGTATACCACTTCAGCCGGCTGGGCCAGCGGCGGGTTCGATACCAGCTACAATGGCGGCGGTGACGCCTTTGTGGCCAAGATCAGCAACCCCGCCCCGACCGTTTACAACCGCAGCAAGCAGGTCAATCCAAATACGTCGCTGGTGTTCACATCGCTCAATTTTGCCAAGGGGTTCAGCGATCCGGAATCGGATGATCTGCGGAAGGTGAAGATTACCTCGCTGCCCAGTCATGGCATCATACAATTGAACGACGTGGCCGTGACACTGGGGCAGGAGATCGCTGTGGGGCAGCTGGGCATGGTGACCTACACCCCGGACAGTGACTATATCGGGACGGATTCCTTCGGCTGGAATGGTTCGGACGGTATGCGCTATGCGGAGAGTGCAGCCTCGGTCAACCTGAGCATCCAAGAGCGGGTGCTGATGCCTCCGGAGTTGACATGGTCAAGCTACCTGGGAGGCAGTGGCGATGACTACGCCAACGCGATCGCCAAGGATGACAAGGGAAATGTGTGGGTGACGGGATACACCGATTCGACGGACCTGCCGGCCAGCGCTGGGTTCGATACCAGCTACAACGACGGCGGCGACGCCTTTGTAGCGAAGATCAACGCCGATGGGACCCTCGCATGGTCGAGCTACCTGGGGGGCAGCGGCTATGATTACGGCTATGGCATTGCCTTGGATGGCGATGGGAATGCGTGGGTGACGGGATATACCGAGTCGGCCAATTTGGCGAGTAATGGATTTGATACCACTTCCAATGGCGGCGGCGACGCGTTTGTCGCGAAAGTCAACGCGGATGGGACGCTGGCATGGTCGAGCTACCTGGGAGGCAACGGCTATGACTGCGGCTACGGCATAGCCATAGATGGCGGCGGCCATGCATGGGTGACGGGGAACACCGATTCGGCAAACTTTGCAGGTGGTGGATTTGATACCTCTTTCAACGGCAACAATGATGCCTTTGTGGCGAAGATCAACGCCAATGGCACCTTGGCATGGTCGAGCTACCTGGGGGGCAACGGCTATGACTCTGGTTATGGCATCGCGGTGGACGGCGGCGGCAGTGCGTGGGTGACGGGCTATACCGAATCGACCGATTTGGACGGCGGGGGATTTGACGCCAGTTACAATGAAGGTGGCGATGCCTTTGTAGCAAAGATCAATGCCGAAGGAACTCTGGCATGGTCGAGCTATCTGGGGGGCAGCGGTGATGACTCTGGTTATGGCATTGCAGTGGATGGCGGCGGCAACGCGTGGATAACGGGAAGGACCGACTCCACCGATTTGGCCAGTGGCGGGTTCGATACCAGTCACAATGGCGGCGGCTACGATGCCTTTGTCGCGAAGATCAATGCCAATGGGACGCTGGGATGGTCAAGCTATCTGGGAGGCAATGGCTGGGACATCGGCTACGCCATTGCCGCGGATGGCGATGGCAATGCGTGGGTGACGGGGGAGACCAATTCAACCGATTTCGCCAGCGGCGGCTTCGATACAGTCGCCAGCGGCGAGGACTCCGATGCTTTTGCTGCGAAGATCAACACCAATGGTACTCTGGCGTGGTCGAGCTACCTGGGCGGCAGCGGCGATGACTGCGGCTATGGCATTGTGGTGGATGACAACGGGAATGGGTGGGTGGCTGGGTTTACTAATTCAGCCGACTTTGCCAACGGCGGGTTTGACACCGGCTACAATGGGGGCAATGCCGACGTGTTTGTGGCGAATATCTTTGAACCGGAGAACAAGGCTCCGACGGATATCGCCTTATCCAACACTTCTCTTACGGAGAACGCCGGGGCGGGTGCTGCCATCGGGCAACTGACCGTCATAGATCCAAATGTGGGCGAGCCGACGTCAGTGGAACTGGTGGCGGGCGAAGGCTCAACGGACAACGCCTTGTTCCAGATCGTGAGCGGGCAACTGCAGGCGAAGCAGTCGTTTGATTATGAGACAGAGCCGCACACGCGGTCGATCCGGGTTCGCGGCACCGATACCGGCGGGCTGTCGGTGGAGAAGGTATTTGTCATCACAATAACCGATGTGAACGATCCGCCGACGGATATCACTTTGTCAAACGCCGCAGTGGCCGAAAACACGGCCGCCGGGGTCGTGATTGGCACGCTGAGTGCGTCCGATCAGGATGCCGGAGAGACGTTCACATTCTCACTCCCGAGCGGCGTGGGCGACAATAATGCCTTTGCGATTGTTGGAAATGAACTGCAGGTGAAGAATGCGCTGGATTTCGAGACAAAGGCAAGCTATGCACTAACGATCCAGGTGAGCGACCATGGCGGACTCTCCTTTGCGAAGGTGTTCACTATCGGTATCACCGATGTGGATGAGATTCCACCGGTCGTAACAAGGGTGTATGTGCGAGGCACGACATGGACAGGTTCGTTCATGAGCTACCTCGCGTCTTCAGGAGTAGGCGACAGCACTCTGGGATATGCGATTCCCGTGGGAACCAGCGCACAACTCAAGACTCTTCCCTGGACAAATATCAACCGGATTTCGGTGAAGTTCAGTGAAGATGTGGTGTTGGATCAGGCTGATTTGGCGATGGCGGGCGTCAACACCGCATCGTACAACATCGCCGGGACGACGTTCAGCTATAACAGCACGACGTTTGTCGGAACCTGGCAATTCCCGGCCAGCTTCGCTGCGGACAAACTGAGCCTGGCGGTGAACGCTGATGGGGCAAGTCCAGTGGTAGACCGCATAGGAAACAAGCTGGATGGCGAATTCACCACAAGCTCCAGTGTGTTCCCATCCGGGAACGGTAGTGCGGGCGGCAATTTTGTGTTCCGTATTAACCTGCTGCCGGGCGATGCGAACCAGAACGGAAGCGTCTCGGCTACGGATGTCACGTTGGTGCGAAATGCCCAGTTCAAAGTGCCGGGGAACACACTCTACACGATATTCAAGGACTTAAACGGCAGTGCTACGATGTCGGCGACGGATGTGACCCTAGTGCGGGCGCGCCAGTTTACGCCGTGGCCCATCGCGGAGCCGAGTGTGCCGGTATTTACATGATTGTCGTGCGTAAGAAGCGCATTTTGTTACAAGGTTGGAATTGGTGTCCAAAGGAGAATAGCTGTGAATAAGATAGCGATGTTGAGTGTGGTCTTCGTGGCGGCTGTATGGGGCGCGACATGTGAAGCGTCGCTGACTCTCAAACTTGATGATGTGACTCTGCCGTCGCCTTCGGTTACCACGCAGGTTTCGTTGGACGTGTTCGCACAGGTCAGCGGGTCGAATCCGGATCTCGCGGCCTATAGCATTGGCCTGTTGGTTCCATCTCCGCTCACCGACGCGGCGGCCTCCTTGACTCCTGCGGCTACTCCGCACGCGCCTGGTTTTTCCGTTGACTATTTTGGCCAGACACCGATTGCTGGGGGTATCGGTGTATTCGCGGACACGGGCAGCCCGTTGCCTTTGACTGATGGACAGGGGCTGTTCCGCCTCGTCGTCACGGTTCCGGCGAATGTCGCGCCTGGTGCCTACACGATCCAGTTCACTCAGGTGGAGTTGTCAGATACCAACGGAGACCCGATTACCATTGACTCCATGGTCAGCGGAGGGGTCAATATTGTTCCTGAAGCAATGGCGTCGTGCATGATGTGCGTGCCTGGGATGATGCTGCTCATGTGCCGTAAGCCGCGATGGCGGCTGGGAATGGCATAGTCATTTGCAGGCTTGGGTGAGGATGCGTCTTGATCCGTGCTAAGTACGGTCATATGAAAAGGAAATAGCTGCGGAAGCGGCCTGATCAATAGGATGGGCGTTGCTCAGTTCATGGGTTGGTGAGGCGGCATGCACACCGCCAGCGCCGATGGGCTGTATTCTTAGAGGCAGATCATGGTGTCACGTTGCGGATGGGCGTATCGGGTGATTGCATGGGCTGTTGCTGGCCGTGATTGTGCAAATCTACCGGTCGGGCGTGGGCAACGACGCAGGGGGCTCAGTGGGCTGGGAATGACTGAGATGCTGGAGTCGCGGATACTCCTGAGCAGCAACGGCAAGGCGGACTACGGCGTTGGTAGTGGTTCGCGATTCGTAGCGGTGGGGGATTTCAACGCCGACATGGAGCGTGATCTGGCGGTGCCGGATGCGACCAGCAACTCGTTAAGCATTGTGCAAGGAAGCGGTGACGGTACTTTCCAGGCCATGACGGGTATTGGTGTCGGAGATAGCCTGCATTCCGTCGCAGTCGAGAACCTCAACGGAGACGGCAAGAGCGACTTGGCCGCTGCCAACTATGGGAATGATCAAGTGAGCGTCTTGCTGAACCTCCTCGATCGCGCTCCCACCGACATCACAATTAGCCCCACGAACATTGCGGAGAACCAGCCGATCGGGACGCCTGTCGGAAGCCTGAACACAACAGACCCTGATGTCGGCGATATTTTTGCCTATTCGCTGGTAAATGGCATCGGCAACGCCGACAACGCACGTTTTGCGATCGACGGCGACCAGCTGAAGACAGCGACCAGTTTCGACTTTGAGGCCAGGAATAGCTACTCGATTCGCGTGCGCACGACGGATCAGGGCGGGCTGACGTTTGAGAAGCGATTCACCATTACGGTGACCAACGTGAACGAAGCACCCACAGACATTACCCTGTCCGACGCCAGCGTCCAGGAGAACCAGCCGGTCGGTACGGTGGTCGGCGTAGTGTCAGGCACTGACCCTGACGCTGGCCAGGCCGCCACGCTAACCTTCATGCTCGTGACCGGCTATGGTGACAACGCATCGTTCATGATCGACCCGGCCACGAAGGAGCTTAAGACTGCCGCAGTATTCGACATCGAGACGAAGAGCAGCTACAGCATCGGGGTTCGAGCCACCGATACGGGTAGCCCGGTGCTGAGTTACGACAAGGTATTCACGATCAACGTCACCGACGTGAGCGAGACGACGAACAATGCCCCGACCGACATTGCACTCAACAACGCTTCGGTTGCCGAGAACCAGTTGGCCGGAGCAATGGTGGGTACGCTCAGCTCAACCGATCCTGACGTCGGCGATAGCTTCACCTATAGTCTGGTCGGCGGTATCGGCGGTATCGGCGGTACCGACAACGGCAGCTTTGCAATCGTCGGCAACCAGCTCAAGACATCCGTCCGATTCGACTATGAGGCCAGGAACAGCTACTCGATCCGGGTTCGGACGACAGATGAAGGTGGTTTGGGCTACGAGAAGGCGCTGACGGTTACCGTGACGGATGATCCGGTCGATCTCCGTGGCGATTTTGGGCTGATCAATGGCAAGACCATTGCGTCAGCGCCGCTGCAGGATGCCAACGGAGATCTGATAACCATCAAGCTTGCCGGCGGGGGTAGCGGCAAGGTCTTTGGGTATGGCAATTCATTTGAAGATATTGTTTTGACTGGCACCACCGCCAAGTCGAGCCTGACGATCAAGGTTAAGAAGGGAGCTGGCGGCGATGGGCAGGTGATGATCGGCAACGTCAGCAGCGATGGGCTCATCAAGAGCATCGCGGGCACGGCTGTGAACCTGTCTGGGCAGGTGCTTCTGAATACACTGAATCAGGATGCTGGTAAGGCGGCGGTGTCGCTGAAGCTTCGGCAGATCAATGATTCGGATATCCGGGTGCAAAGATTGCCCGTGTCATCCATTGTGGTGAGTGGCGATGTTTCGGGCAGCCGGATCGTGACGACCGATTCGATCAAGAAGATCAGCGCGACCGCATTACTGGACAGCGACATCCTGGTGGGAGTGGCGACCGATTTCTCCGGACAGTTTGCCGGGCACGGTGACTTTTCCAATGCGGCCGTGAAGCTGGGTGCCCTGACGGTAGCGGGTAAGAAACTGCCCAAAGGAAGCAGTTATCCCGCGTACGTGAGCGGTGTACACCTTTCGGCCCCGAGCATCAGCACACTGAAGCTGGCGAATGTGGACAGTACGGTTCAGGCGAATGTGCTGAGCGACACAGGCACGCTGACGATCACGGCCATGAATCCGCTGACGTCGGGGGTATCGGTGCTCTCGGCCGGCAGTTGGAAGGTGGGTAGGGCGGGGAGGCCCTCCGTGTTTGCCGTCGTATAGGGTGGTGCCAGTCGGCCTTAAGCGGAATCTGCTGGCCATCCTCGCCTCACCGATCCTTACCCTCATCACCTGCGTTGGCGGTGCTCCGATCGAGATCATGAAGTCCGTCGCCTGTGCTCTTGCCGTAGCGGTGGGCTTCCTGGCCAGCCCGCTTGTTTTGTTATCGATCGCTGGCAGACAAGCCCAACCTTGTCGGGTTGCAGTCCGTTAGATCAGCCGAGTACGCTCTCGCTGTTTCGTTTCTACTGCCAAGCTCTCCTTGCGCATAAGCCACTATTCCTATGCGTGATTACCTTACACAATATTCAAACGAACCATTCGATTCACATACGATTCCCCTGTTGTGCAACACGCCTCTGTCGATAATCGCGGCAAATGCCGCAAAGGAGTTCGTATGAGAATCACGTCGCAACGGCGAGGGTTCACGCTCGTGGAACTGCTCGTTGTCATCGGCATCATCGCAGTTCTGATCTCGATCCTGTTGCCATCTCTGGCGGCGGCCCGGCGGGCGGCAATTGCAATCTCGTGTCAGGCCAACCTGAGGAGCATTGGCCAAGGCCTGTTCATCTACAGTTCCCAATTCAAGAAGCTTCCCTGGGGGTTCAGCAAGACCCCGCCTACCCCATATGACCCATGGGGCGACCAGATCAATTGGGCCGTCGGTCTTCAGGACACGCTTGGTGGCGGAAGCGTAGCCAGCGGCGCCTATGCGAATCAATACCTGGCGAATCTCCAGATGTTGAAGATATTCCAGTGCCCAGGTTCGCAGGTTTCGGTGCAGCAAATCATGGGTGCAGCCTCGATGCCCTATCCCAATCTGCAGTATACCGCCAATTTCCGCGCGATGCCCATGAACCCGGGCGCATTTCCGGGTTGGGGCATGGGATGCGATGGGTACACGGCATCTCAGTATCCTCCCTATGGCAAGCCGTTCACGCAGCGTTCCATTGAAACGATCCAGGATTCCTCCAACGTAGCTTTGGTTTGGGATGGTTCTCAGGTGGAGAGAGGCTACTGGATGGGCCCGCGTTACTGGACCGCAGAGGCGATCAGCCTTGAGCTGGCGGGCATGAACCAGGATAACGCCTCACCCTATGGCGTTTATGACCCGAATATGAAGGCCTACGGCGGCGCCCCCTTCGATTACACAGCGCCCATCCCGATGGGTCAGAGGTGGAATTCCTACTGGAATTACACTACCAATCAGTTCAAGTTGCAGAACGTGGATCCGGCCGACGGTTACTATCTGACGCCGGGTGTCATCTACGGATGGCTATGTGATTTGGGTGTGGACAATATCCGTTTCCGTCATGGCAACAACGACTCGATGAACGTTCTGTGGGCCGATGGCCACGTCGCCCCGCTGCGCCCTGAGGAAGCGATCTATCGTTACTGGTGCATGAACTACCGGTAACTCTCAGGATTGCGATTGATTTTCAGCGGGCTGGCAGACTCTGCCAGCCCGCTGGTTTTGTTATCCCATCCCTGACCCGTCCCACGCGATCCAGTTGGCCAACGCATCTTTTACGATGTTCGGGACGAGCGAGGCTTAGCGGACCTGTCCTGTGTGTGGGGGGGGGGGCGACCATGGCAGCGACAGAAACAGAAGGGGGAGTAGATAACAAATGCAGCCCCTCCGGGTAAGAAGGGGCTGCGTGATGAAACGTGCCCTCTGCCTGGGCGGGCGAGAGGGCTGTAGGGAATGCCACCCATTGCAGGTGGCTCGGGCAAGGGCAGAATACCGCAGCGGAAGTGGCGATGTCAAAGCAATGTTGTCGTTCTCTCAGTACCGCATTCTGGGCAACGATCCGGCGTGGCTCGCAGGTCATATCCGCACTGGGCACATAGTCCCTGGGCCATCCGCGTTTGGGACCGATTCGGGTGGTAGAGCCTGTGGGTGTACTCGGCAGCCGACAGGATGGATAAGAGCAGGAGCGATCAGATACAGGTAGACCGTCAGCAGGTTGATGTAGGTAACGGTCGCCTTGGATGCTGGCAGTCGCCTGTGCATGTAGCTGATGCCCAGTGCACCATGAATCTCGACCAGCGGCTCGCTACGTATGGCGACCTCAGTTACAGGCCACTGGATGACGACCACGCCGTCGATCACCGTACCGTCCGTCACCAGCATCTGTGGTAGGGCGATGGGACGTAGAGAGCTCATCACGGTCACCAAGAGCGTAAACGCCGCGACGCGTGCGGACGTCAGACTGGGAGGTCCGATTCACAACCCCAACCTTTGAGGCCAACCTGCTTGTTCTCAAGCTCAGCCGCTTTCGTTATGGCGTGGAGCTATTTAGGCGTCTGTGGCAGGCATCTGCGCTATCCATGTGGCATGCGGCGGCAGGGTCAGTGTCTTGTCTGCGAGCCATGCCGGATCGCCGTCCCAGATACAGGTAGGGCTTGCCGGCAGCCGCGTTGATACCGCCTCGGCATGCACGTTGAAGATGAACCATACTTCGCCCTGCGGGCCGCGTCGGCGACGAATCCACAGGGGATTCTCCGGTGGCATTGTGATGCCGGACATGGCCGCGAACTCCCGCATCGCGCGGGCTTTTTCGGCCGTCCAGTTTCGCCGGCACGCCCACGAGATACTGATGCCCAGGCTGATGACCCGGCCGGCGCCGAATGAGTTCACGACGGCTGCTGCCTGGCCGTCCGGCCAGCGTGCGGTGACGCTGCCGCTGGTGGGCGTCAAGGCAATCCACCAGTGTCGCGGCGCGATTTCCAGGCCCGAGTCAGTCTTCGCCGGCCAAGGGACGTCGGCCTCCAGTTGCAGGCGCACCGCCTCCCGGCAGCCCAAAAGATCCTCCAGCCCGCGATTGGGCCGGCGGAGGCTCACCCACGTATTGTCGTCGCGGCAGGCGAACGGGAACTCGACGATCAATGTCCCTCCGCCTCGGACATAGGCCCGCAGCCAGTCGGCCGTGGCGGCGTCGATCATCTCGGCGGCTGTGACATGCAGCAGCTTGTATTTCGAGACATCGTCGCCGCTGACGACCCAGTCGGTCGTCAGGCCCATGTGAGCATACAAACCATGGGCGGTCTGAATGGCATCTTTATAGAGACCTCTTTCGTACGGTTCGGAGGCCAGGCCGGTCCACCAGTCGTTCATCCGCTGGATGCGAAGGATCAGGTCTGACTCGTGGCTGTACAGCATGGCCACATCTGAACGCACCCGCCGCGCGCCCACCAGCGCCCGGCCATGCCGGCGAAGCACATCGGTAACGCCGTCGCAGATGATGGAGCGTTCAGTGGGCGAACCGTCGATCTCTCGCATGCCCGCGCCGTTGACCTCGTTGCCCAGCCGTTCGCTGCGGTACTGCCAATGGGTCAGTCCCGAGGCTCCGCCGGCGATGGCCAGCCAGACCATGCGTCGCAGGTGGTCCGGCCGTGGCGGGATCGACCAGTGATGCCCGTTGGTGTAGAACTCGTGGCACCAGTAGCTGTCATCGATTCGCCGCACCCAGTCAGATTGCAGGTCGGCGTCTGTGTAGTCCAGCGGATGGCTCGGGTGCAGGGTTAGCCCGTAGCTCGTTCCGTAGCGATCGACGCAGGCCCTGTTCAGGAAGTCATTGCTGACATCGCCGACAGCGTCCTGCACGATCATCGAGCTGCCCACGTGCATCATCACGAAGGCGTCAGGATGCTGCTCGCGGATTGCCTGGGCCACGAGCGACACCTGACCGGCCACGGAAGAGCCCGTCCACTGCTTCCACAAGAACATCTCGACATAGTCATCGGCCGCGTGCGGCGGCACGATGCTGTCGAACGATGTCCACGCCTTGCCGAACTGGCCGTTCAGGTTCTCGATGGTCCCGAACCGCTGCCGCAACCATTGGCGATACGAGACCACCGAATGCTCGCAGTGGCACGCGCCTGACGGGCGCACCCGCGGCTCGTTCCAGGCATCGTAGAACCACAAGGCCTCGTGCCCGCGATACCTCGCGACCATCTCGCGCACGAACTGCCCGGCCGCGGCCGCGACGCCGGGATTGTCGAAGCACGGCCACCACCCGCCGACATAGTACGCCCCGTGCGCAAAGGGGCTGATCGGCACACCGTGGTAGCCGATTCTCGTGCCGCCGAGTTCGGAAAAGACCCAGTCAGGGGCTGTCTCCAGCATCGGCTTGAGCACGACACGCAGACCGTGCATGGCGGCCAGGTCAAATAACCGATCCAGATCATCCCATGTACACTGTCCGCGTACGCGCTCGTGCCAGCGCCACTGAGGCCGAAACTGCAAGTGGGTGTAGCCGCAACGAGCAAGCTCGGCCATGTCGCCGGCCCACTCTGATGGCAGCGGGGTGGGAGCGCGGTGATAATGAACTCCACACGGAAAGAACGATAGAGAATCCTCAAACTTCATGAGATCACTCCAAAATGCGCGATTACTGGTCTTCCCAACCTGCCCGGAAAACGCGAAACAAAACTCTCAGTGCGTTCACCAACTCCGCCTTCCCATAGTTTCGATCATCCGTTCTGCCATTTCAATCGGTATTGCCGCGTGGCTGGTTTTGCCGTGTGGTATTCTTGAACTCCCGGCTACTTGAAGCTCGAAGGCTCCGGGAGGTTGCACACGTTTTCCAAGGTCGTGAAGATCGCCTCTACGTTCTTCAGCGGCACGTCCGGGCCGATCTCCGCCTGGATCATCAGGCCGCCTTCTTTGAGATAGAGGCCTTCATGCACTTCGTGGATATGATCCTCGATCTCCGAAGGCGTGGCGAACGGGAAGAGTTGGCGGTCGAGGTCCTGGCTGAGACAGACCTTCCCGCGGGCGTGCTTCTGAAGGCCCTCCAGACCGTTGGCCCGAAACTGCGGATTCAGCACGGTGATGCCTGTTTCGACCAGGTCGTCGATGATCTCCAGGATGTGCCCGTCGCTGTGCAGAAAGACCGGCAGCTCTCGATCGCGCGCCTGCCCGGCTGTGGCCTCGTACGCCGGCTTGACGAACTTCCGCCACATGGCCGGGCTGATCGGCAGCGATGTCTGCATGCCCAGATCCTCGGCCAGGAACAGGTACTCGCAGCCGACGTCAAGCGTCTTGCGGACGACCGCAACGTTGTAGGCTGTCAGGATCGCCATGAGCTCGTGTATCCGCGGGTCATCCGTGGCCAGGTCCACCATGAGGTTCTCAAACCCGCGCAGATAGTACAGCCGCATGAAGAAGAACCCGTGCATCAGCGCGTGCCACATGCCAAGGCTTCCGACGGCCTTGGCGTCCCGGCAGCACTTGGCGACGAAATCCCAGTGAGGGCGCGGTCCGAACTCGGCATCCTTCCTGGGGTCCGGCAGATGCTTTTTCCATTCGTCGAAGGCGCCCCAGTCGGCCAGCGGCTCGTGCTCGACCTGGCTGTCGAAGCCACGGGCGATGTTGTTCCACAAGGTTCCCCAGCAATCCGTGTGATGCCCAAGTTCATAGAGCGGCATGGGCATCTTCTTAAAGTCGAAATCGATGCTCCCCTTTTTGTAGTCGGGAAACAGCCTCGGATGGGCAAGCACGATCTCTTCCATCCGCTCGCGGTGCGCCATCCAGGCGGCCGGCAGCATTCCCGCGGTGCAAGGGGTCCAGGTCGGATGGTCAAAATACATCGTCTTGAGGTAGTTCACCGTTCGGGCGTCTCGACCGGCACAACTCAGCATTTGGAGATCTCCTGATATACTGGGATTTCCCAGCGTAATGGTGAGGCAGGGCAACGGTTCATTCTTCTGTTCATGCCTGCCACACCGCGTTGCGAGCGAGTTCTCTGATGGCGATTCAGTCGGTTGGGGGTACGTGACGCCAGGTTCTTACGTCGTTGTCGGTCAGCAGGGCTTCAAGAACATCGGCCCAGAGTTCGTGGCCGAAGTGGTTCATGTGGACGAAGTCGCTGTGGAGCGAGCCTAAGAACAGGAGGCCGCGGGCTTTCATGGCGTTGTGCTGGTCGGCGAGTGCGCACGCGTTTTCTTTGGCGATTTCGCGGGCCTGCTCGCTCATTAAGGCGGAATATTCCGGGATGCTCATCTTGAGCCAGTTCTGCGGGTAGACATCGCAACTGGTCGTGATCGTCTGCATGACGACTTCGATGTTGGCTTGCTTGAGCTTCTTGATCGCGGCGGTGGTGTTGCTGATGTAGCCGGGGATGTTGGCATAGTCGTTCATGTGGCCGTTGATGGTCTCGTTGCCGCCGTATTCCCAGATGACCAGGTCCGGTTTTTCATTGAGGACCTGTTGGATGTGCTCGAGGCCCTGTTTGGCTTCCCATCCGCCGCGGGCGACGGCGATCACCTGCAGGCCGCCTTCCGGGGGTCTGGCAGTGGTGTCGAACCAATTCTTCTTGTCGTCGTCATAGGTTCGCAGCATGAAGCCGGATTTCTCGTACCCGTAGGTTTTTGCCAGGCGTCCGCAGAGCACGGCCCAGAAGGTATATGGGTAGGTATCGGTCTCGGGCTTGGTGTAGTCGTCGCGCAGGTACCAGAGTTGAGCGGCGGTCACCATCGAATCGCCAGCGACAACGATCTTGACGGGTTGCCTGGCCTTGAGCTTGGCGAGGGTTTTGGCGATCTGCTCCTTGCCGGAAGTGAATTGCCGCGCGGGGATGTTGCCGGGAGGATCCTGGTTGCGTGTGGGAGTGATGGTCTCTGTCTTGGCTTCGCGGAAGTAATGGACGCGGTCGATGATGCAGGAAGTGGCTTTGGTCTTGTCTTTGCGTTCGATGCTGTAATTGAGGAACCAGAAGTAGCCGGTGATCGCCGGTTTGAACTGGTCCCAGCGGACGTGGACCTTCTTCCAGTCCTTGTCCTTCAGGGGTATGTGGAAGATGGGTTGGTTGACATTGTTCGCGATGCCCAAGACCAGTTCGGCGTCGCTGCCGTCGCCTTTGACCCAGAGGCTGATGCCTTTGAATTCCTTGAAGGGATCGAAGGTGATGTTACCGTCCTTGTCCTTGGTGGGTTGGCAGCCGGTGTCATAGCCGGTGAGCCAGCCGGACTTGGCGGCGTTGGCGGGGAGGTAGAGTCGCATGGCTGCGCCGTCGCCGGCGGATTCGGAGGTGTCAAAGACCTGCAATGAGCCTTCCTTGAAGATGACCCAGTGGCGGGCACTGGCGATTGCGCCGCGATAGCCGTCGTACCAGGGTTTTTCGCCGTCGGGGATGGCCGGTTGCGTGGTGGGAGGGGGCAGCGGGTTGGCGAGGGCGACGGACGCAAGCAACACGAGCAAGGCGCAAGCAAGTCTCATTGCTTTTCCGCTCAGACTTGGATTTTCCAGTTGCGTCTTAGCCACTGCGGACGGCACTGGACGTGTGTAGCCGCAGCGAGCGAGTTCGGCCATGTGGTCGGCCCACCCCGAAGGAAGCGGCGTGGGAGCGCGGTGATCGTGAACGCCACGAGGACAAAATGAAAGGGTCGCCTCAAAGGATTCGTTCATGGTCCAAAGCCCTTGCGATGTAAGTGCTATACTTGGCTATCGTGTTTCAGTGACTGCACGCGCGGCAAGACCACGCTGGTGTGCCTACTTTTCTTCGGCTATCACAAACGTTAGCTCTTGGGTGGTGAAGTTGTAGTCGTCATATGTGCCGGAAGAGACCATCTGTACGATCCTCCCATCTCCGCTCATCCATTTCGCGGGGAAATTCGGTTGATAATCGCCGTAGGTTCCCCAATTGTCGTCGCGGTAAAAAAGCGACCACGGCCCCCATGGCTGAGGCGATTCAAAAAGCGTCAGTTGGCTTGGGTATGCCGACTGTGGCCAGGGAAGCTGGTGGTATGGTCGGGGCTTGCCGGTCTGTGCGTCCCAGAAGCCATAGTTCCCCATGAGATACCGGTTAAGGCCGAAATCGTATGAAACGTGATTCTCCCCGGTCATCAACGGGTAGCGGAAGACCGGCACGGCGGCCGAATCATCTTTAGACCACCGCGGGCTGGTGCCCATCTCAAGGCTCACGCAGAATTCCCACGACTTGCGATCGAGAATGCGTTGCCGTGGCACGCGACCCAGCAGGATGAAGTCATTGTTCTCCCAATAACTCTTTCCATCGTCGGCTCCGCAAAAATAGCCGTAAACATACTCGTCGCGGGCACCTTCATAGTCGCGGCCGAACTGGAGAAAGTGACAGGAACTCAGGCGGCCGCTAAAAAAGTCCGGCAGAGTTGCATCCCGATTCCACGTCTTACCCATGTCGTCGGATGTCATGATCCAGCCGTGAATATTCCGCTGTCGGTTGAAACGCGGTTCCTCCCCGTAGTTCATGGCCTCCACGGCGAAATAGAGTCTTCCGTCCATGCAAAGAAGGCCCGCCGGCTTGACGCCCTTGAAGGGATCCGCCGGCGGTATGCGACAGTGTTTCTTTATATCAACGGGCATGTTATCCACCAGGAAGAGCAAGCCCGGAGCGTCGCCTTCGATTCGCCAAAAGTTCATTGGACTGCCCAAGTTGTCGCCTGCCGCTCCGTAGAGATGATTGTCCTTTGCCCACGTAAGCGGCCATGAATCGCCGTCGCCCTTGTGATAGCGATACTTGCCCGATTTCACGCCGATGATCAGCCTGCTGGCTGGGTAATCGGGCGACGGCACTAACACTTCTGACATGTCCAGGCTCCTGATCTACAAGTGTACACAAGAGATAGTAAACGCTGTCCGAATCGCCACGCCTCCGCCGATCGGTGCTAAGAGCAACACACATCTTCCTTCCGCTCCGGGAAGGACAATCGGAAGCTCGTACCTGGCTGCTATCGCCATGAGGTTCCTTCGCCCATTCGGGATGTAAGTTGCTCCAATCATATGTGTTGGCCGCGTGCATTTGGACACACGCCAGACTTCTTTCCTGGCAAACTGTCAATCGCCGCTGGATCGCCGAACGACCAAATCTGCCGACAGCAAAATCTGCCGTGGCGGCATACCGGGTGAGGCGATCCTCTCCATCATCGCCCGCACTGCTGCCTGGGCCAATTCCCGGCAAGGTTGTCGGATGGTGGTCAGGGGGGGTGACAGTAATGTCGCGTACTTAATGTCATCAAAGGCCGCCAGTCGAAGATCGTCGGGAATGCTGATGCCCGCTCCGTGAAGTGTCTGCGCCAGCAGCGCCGCCGTCAGGTCATTGGAGCAGACAATCCCATCCGGCCGGTCACGCAACAACGTGCGGGCAAAGGCTTCATCCGACGGATTGCCGATGTGCACATAAAGAACATGCCGCCCCGGCGCAGACGAGCGGCGGGCCAGTGCTTCGCGGCATCCGGCGATCCGCAAATCGGTAGTCGATGGGTAACGCGGCCTGGCCACAAAGCCGAGCCGCCGGCAGCCGCGATTAAGCAGGTGCTCAGCAATCTCAAAAGCAGCCTTGAAGTTGTCTATGGCCACCAGGTCGCAACTGCTGCGCTTCGGGAAATCCGCGACATCGCGATCGAGCAGTATGACGGGTATGCGGGCGGCGGCGAGTCTATCGATGATGCTCTGATTGACGGCTTCCCGATTCGCCGGCAGTTCCAGCGGAGCGAAAAATACGCCGGCCGCCTTGGCGGCTATGTATTGCTGGCAAAGCGCCTCCGCCTGGCCAGCGGAAAAGTCATGCGGATAGTCACCACCCCAACGTAACGTGAATTTCGCCGCCTCTGCGGTTCTGGCGATTTCCGTGCAGATGGGATCAAGGACCTCGGTGTTGCCCAGTCCCGAAACGATCAAGCCAAGTTGCTGCTGTGGAGCCCCGGCGGGATTTTGCCGAAGATAAGTTCCCGAGCCGGCGCGGCGTTCGATTAGCCCCATGCCCTGCAGGTCTCGCAGCGCGCGGGCGACCGTAGGGCGTGACGCATGAAACTGATGTACCAGTTCTGCTTCGCTGGGAAGCCGACGTGCCGGATCAAACTCCCCGCCAATGATGCTCCGGTAAAGAGCGTCATATATCCGGCGATGTTTGGGAACAGTGGCAACGGTCACGAATAATCCCTGTACGTCAAAATCACTTCAGGACGTCCGTACCTGATATTACAGTTTGGCTACCTATGGTCAATAGCTGTCATTGACATTGTGCGCCAAGATCTGCACGATAAGGGCGCGAATGACCGTGTCACAGGACGCTACATGATGCCGAGAAGCACAGAGCTCAGTCAAGGCCAACAGGAACTCGGGACCATTCCTGTCATTACAGGTTTACCGGAAAGCAAGGCAGCCTCCACGAGCGCGTGGCTGGATCATGTTCTCACTCGGCTACCTGTGGGCCGGGTGGCGGTGTTCGGCGATTTCTGCCTGGACGCCTATTGGCTCATGGATGAGCAGCAGGCGGAGAAGTCTCTCGAAACCGGGTTGCCCATCCGCAAGGTGCGGCAACAGCGTTACAGCCTCGGCGGCGCCGGCAATGTCGTCTCCAACCTTGTGGGACTGGGCATCGCAAAGGTCGCAGTCATCGGAATGGTCGGCGCCGATGTGTTCGGCGAAGAAATGCGCCGCCAGCTTGCATCCATGGCTGTGGACCCTGCGGGCCTTTACCGCGACCAGGCCGATTGGCAGACCGCGGTCTACGCCAAGCCGTGTTGGGATCTCCGCGAGAATAACCGCATTGATTTCGGAGCTTTCAATACCCTCCAACCCGCCGCCATTGATTGGCTCATCGCCAGCCTCGAACGCCAGGCTGCTGTCTGCGACGTCGTCGTGCTCAATCAGCAAATCCCGCAGGGCGTCAGCTCTCCGACGGTCATCGCCCGCATCAATGCCCTCATCAAGCGCAATCCGCAAACGCGATTCATTGTCGATTCCCGCGACCACGCCCCGCTCTATGAAGGCGCCATGCTCAAGCTCAATGCCCACGAGGCTGCACGGGTAGCGGGCACTCCCTGGGAGTACGACACCCCCATCCCCGTCGAAGAAGCGCAGGAATTCACACGTACCATCTGGAGACGAAACGGCCAGCCCGTCTTCCTCACCCGGGGCGAACATGGCCTGGTTGTCGCGGACTCAGCCGGCGTCCACATAATCCCCGGCATCCAAATTCTCGGTGCCATCGATCCTGTCGGCGCTGGCGACACGGTTGTGGCCGCGCTGGCCGCCGCACTCGCGTGCAAGACCGATGTGGTGACTTCTGCCGCCTTTGCCAACCTCGCCGCCTCCGTCACCGTTCGCAAAGTGCAGGCCACCGGTACGGCATCTCCCGCCGAACTCCGCGCTGCCGGAACCGACCCTGACTACATTTACCTTCCCGAACTGGCCGACAATCCTCGTCGTGCTCGCCACCTGGACGGCAGCGACATCGAGATCGTTCGCGACCTCCCCGCAGACCTCAACCTCCGGCACGCGATCTTCGATCATGATGGCACGCTCTCTGTGCTCCGCGAAGGCTGGGAACAGATCATGGAACCCATGATGGTCAAAGCCATCCTCGGCCCGAGAGTCGCCGATGCCGACGATGTGCTCTACCAACGTGCGGTCGACGCCGCCCGTGTTTTCATCGATAAGACCACCGGCATCCAGACCCTCGTGCAGATGAAGGGCCTTGCCGCCCTCGTTCGCCAGTTCCGCTGTGTGCCCGAGCAGGATATCCTCGATGAGTTCGGCTACAAGCGACTCTACAACGAACAACTGCTTGAAACAGTCGGTCGCCGCATCAAAAAGCTGGCGGCCGGAGAACTCTCACCGGCGGACTTCGCCATCAAGAATGCACACCTGTTCTTGCGTCAGTTGCATCGCGCCGGCATCATACTCTACCTCGCCAGCGGCACCGATCAGACCGACGTTGTCGCCGAAGCCGTTGCCATGGGCTACGCCGATCTTTTCGAAGGCCGCATCTACGGCTCCATCGGCGATATCAACCATGACGCCAAGAAAGAGGTCCTCGAACGCATCATTCGTGTGCACCACCTCGACGGTCGGCATATCGTCACTTTCGGCGATGGTCCCGTGGAAATGCGAGAAACGCACAAACACGGCGGCGTCAGCGTCGGCATCGCCAGCGACGAAGTTCGTCGCTTCGGTCACAACGCAGCCAAACGCACCCGGCTCATTCGTGGCGGCGCGGACGTGATTGTCCCGGACTTCAGCCAACTGCCTCAACTGCTTGCGCTACTCAAGATCCCATACGACCACGAATTCAGTTCCTGATGTGCCGGCAGTACCCGCATTCTGCGGCAGCTCCGGGAATACCGCGACCACTCCATCATGCATGATGACCTTGACAGGCTGTACGCCGCCCCTGACTGCGTGCGCCTTCTGAAGCCCCTGTGCAACGCTGTTCAAGGGAAACGGTTGCACTGGCTGACGAACGTGACGCTCAACGCGTGCGATGTTCCGTAGTCGTTCGCCACGACTAGAGCGGTTTGCAGATGACCCTAGCGCCTGCCAAACTGGCAGTGTATAACTTCGTGTCGAGAAGGAGCTCGATACGAATGACATACTCGCTGGATTTCCGCAGGCGTGTGATGGCTCTCTACGACGAGGGAATGCAGACCTGCGAGATTGTTGAGATCATGGGTTGCAGTGGCGCTTGGGCGCGTCGATTGAAACA
>Ga0209083_1001255_pt1 | contig 29943 bp, 19 predicted proteins | sample AM7aDNAmetaG_FD_184132 | JGI IMG/M metagenome (GOLD analysis project Ga0209083, IMG submission 184132) | Freshwater microbial communities from Finland to study Microbial Dark Matter (Phase II) - AM7a DNA metaG (SPAdes) (version 3) | ecosystem: Environmental > Aquatic > Freshwater > Lake ... | reverse complement strand
CGGCTGCAGGAGCGCGGCATCACGGTGACGCCCGAGCAGGTGGAGCGGGGACGGGCGATCATGGAGGGCCTCCGAGACGGCGTGCAGCCCAGCCCGGAGCAGATGCAGAAGATCGTGGGCGACCTCACCAAGCTGGTGCAGGGACGGATGAAGGAGACGCTGGGCGCCACCGACGAGGAATGGCAGGTGCTGGAGCCCAAGCTGACCAAGGTGCAGAACCTGATGCTTCAGGACGGCGGCGCAAGGCCAATGCTGTCGCGCCTTGGCCTTGGCGGCAACGGCGGCGAGGGGAAGGAGCCCTCGGAACTCCAGAAGAAGTCGCAGGCCGTCCAGGACCTCCTGAAGAACAAAGACGCGGCCGCCAGCGACATCAAGTCGGCCCTCCAGGACTACCGCGACGCCCGTGCAAAGGCGCGGACGGAACTGGCACAGGCGCAGAAGGAGCTCAAGGACGTGCTCTCGCTCCGCCAGGAGGCGATCCTGGTGCGGCTGGGGGTGCTGGAGTAGTTACGGCCTTGTTGTGCGCCATTTGAAGGACAAGCTTGCGGATGGATTTCTCCTGCGGCGACCAGCCGACACATAGCGGCCACCAGGATGGGCGCAAGCGACACAAGCAGATCCAAGGCCGCCCGTGTCGCCCACGAGGATCTCGCCCAGCTACTTCCGCCGCCTCAGCATTATCATGCCTCCCGGGGCCAGCAGGGAGAGGGAGGCAGGTTAGGGGAAAACAGGCAGGGAAGACCGCGAAAGCTTGAAGATGGCGCGGAAGGCTCTTCGATAGCGTCGGCAGGGCCCTTTGCGGGTGTTGTCCTCCAAACGTCCCAGAATACGAAGGCCATGATCACCACAAGAGGGAGCAGGAGGTGCAAGTAAACCATCAAGAGACCGAATCGTGATCTTCTCATGGCGATCGAGCTGATGGTCAAGGCCAAGGAAACGAGGTAGAGCATGTAGCAGATCGACATGGGATTCTCGGTCATCTCTATGGGAGCCTCGGGCAGGGCGACCTGCGTGAGTGCATTGGTTACGGACGCCTCTGTGGGGTCGCCATGGATGGCAGTCGTCACCAACATGGTGAAGACGACCAACGAAGTTACAAGAATGGGGAAGGACATTAGCAGAAGGATGCGATGACGTTTGGTCTTCAAGAGTAGTCCATTCTCTCCTGCGATACCGCTATCCTCGCTCCCACTATGTGCAAGCAAGCCCCGTCGCTCCAACGAGCGGGGTCGGAGCAAGCATCATGCTACCGGGCGTTGCCGTCTTGACAAGCGATATCTGGCGGCGGAATCACGCCAACAGGATTGTCCGCGACGGAGGTGCGACGGCTGACCCGCGTCCGCAAGCTGCTGCGGTCGGTGACGGTGCAAGTCAACATCGGCGACAAGCAGGTGAACGTTGCGGGTGACAACGCGGTTGTTGACGGCGGTCAAGGTCAACCCGCTGTTTCGCGCCGGGTACTGATAGGCAGTTGGCAACGAACTGTAAACTACTTTACAGTTGGCCGGGAATCCTCGGGAGGCGCGCTGGCTGGGCCCAGGATCCACGATGAGGTCCGGGGGCCCCCAAGTCTACCGGAGTGCCGATCGACGTCCAGGAGCCCGCGTAGCGCGCTCCTCGGGGCATTGCGCGCCCGGGGGCCCGCTTGACTCACCCGAACGAAAGGGCTTCCAGCACGTCCAGTGCGGATACTTCGTTGAGGGAGCGTGACCCCGTTTCGTCATGTGCAAACAGAAGCTCCGTGAGGCAGGCATTAGTCTCCGCCCCACGGAGCCGTCATCGGGTACGCCCGACCCCACGAGCACCGGCAGGCGGCGGCGAGTCTTTTGCCCCGCTCAGTCGGTGCCTCGAACGAATGGTCAGCGATCACCCACTATGCAGGCTAATCCCGACCTCGGATTCCGTCAATCCGGTGAACACCGTATCGTTGGCGGGAATCTCAGGCCGCAGGCTCTCATGCCTTCGTCCCGCACGCCGCAAGGAACTCCGCGCGCAGGGCGTCGCTGCTTTCGTAATTGCCGCGCCAATACGTCGCGCGAGTCAGGGGCGAACCCCTGGCGGACTACCCGGAGCTTCGGACGCCGGCGCCCACTTCACCCCGTCCGAGAGCGAACTGTCGCTGGTCAGGACCTGGACGTCGGAAGTTCGGGGCGGGCGGACCTCCAGCACGTCCCGCCAGATCGTCTCGGACGGCGTCCCTACGAGTTGAGAGGCCCTCCTGAGCTTAATTCGAGGCCATATCAAGCTATAAACACTTGTAGAGCAATCTTTTAGCTATCACATCGCCTGGCCCAATCGATCTGGGTCCCTCCCTCAGCGGCGGCCCGGCCCGCGCGTACCTCGCCGGAAGACACCACACGCCCCGGCAGGGATAGTCATCACACCCCTGATTCCCTTCCTCGCGCAGAGAGCTCTTGCTCCTCCGCTTGGTGCGGAGGTGCTGGTCCCAGACGACCACCGCCTCCGCCCGCGGGCGGAGCCACTCCGCGCAGGGAACGCGGGCAGGCGGAGGTCATTACTCCTTCCCACCGGAGAGAACCCCCATGATCGCTATGGCTGCTCCCTCGCTCCATGAAGTCCAGAAGGAGTTCGTGTCTCTCCTCCCGCAACTGGGGGGTCGACTGGCGCGCCGATTCTGCTATCTCGGTCCCGAGGCCCGGGCCGACGCCGTCGGCGAGGGCATCGCACTGGCCTGGGAAACGTTCTTGTCAGCCCGATCGAGGAACAAGGCCGTGACGGCATCCAACCTAGCTTTCTTTGCCGGGCGCTCGGTCGTCGCCGGGCGGAAGCTCGCGGGCGCCACCAGCATGGACGCTTTGTCCGATACGTCGGTTTCCCGCGAGCGGATCGGCACCCATGTCAGCTTGGACGAGGAGCCCCTTGGCGGTGGCTTCTACGATCGCTTCTGCGATAAACGATCGCGATGGCCGGTCATCAATTACATCGCAGTCCGCCTTGATCTGAAGGCATTCCAGACCCGCTGCAGCCGCCGGGATAGGCGGATCATGAAGATGATGGCCGCCGGCCATGCGCAGACCGAGATCGCCCGCTACTTGAAGATCTCGCCGCCGGCGGTCAACCAGCGGTTGCGGTCCCTGCATGACCGCTGGATGGCGATGACGGCGGCATGAGCTGTCACGCACACACGAGACGGAATGCACCGGCCCTCCTGCACGGGCAGTCTCTGTCCGTGCAGGAGGACGCGGCAGGGGCGTGGTCCGTTCTTTTTTAGGTATCAGGGAAACGGATCTTGGAGGAGGTGTTTCGGGGCACCTATGGAATTCGACGGCGGGACGCAGGGCATCCTTCGGCAGACGCCCACCCGGCGGGACGCAGGTGCGCGCCAGGGGCCTCCACGGTGCCTGGGAGCGGCGATCTCCTGCAAGCCGCCTCCCAGGTCGGGTCGAACGCAGATCGTCGATCTGGCGCGCGCCAGCGCCCTTCTACGGGGGGCTGGGGGCGTTCGGGCGGGCGTCGGCCAACACCCGTCGCACGTCGACGGCCACGCCGTGACCGCCGGCCCCAATCAGGTTGCCTTGTAGGACGCAGGGCCGCCGGAACTGTAAACTGCGTTGCAGTTTTGTGGATAGCAGCGATCATCTGCAGAGGGCCCGGGCGCCACCTCGACGTTCCGAGCTGACTTCGTGCCGATTCCCATGTTGCATCGACCCAGCCAGAGTCCCCATCGGCGACGGCAACCACGGTACTGACGCCGCGCGGAAGTCACTGACCCAGCACACCGGAATCATTCGCCGTCAACGAGAAGGACCGGCGCCCGCAGGAGAGGAGGCGAGCACCGGCCCTTGGTGAGACTCGTATGTCGTGTCTCGACTACTTCCTTCTTCGCAGCATTGCCAGGCCGCCGATCGCCAGCAGCGCCATCGTCATCGGCTCGGGGACGCTGCCACCGGTCTGGCCGTAGTGGTTGTACCACACGGTGTAGTCGGCCTGGTCCACGATGTTGTCGCCGGTCACGTCGCCGTCGGCCCACGTCGCGGGGGTCTGGCCATAGTGGTTGTACCACACGGTGTAGTCCGCCTGATCCACGATGTGGTCCTTGTTGATGTCGCCGGGGATGTCGGCCGCCGCCACCACCGTCGCCTCCAGGCTGTAGCTCGCCGTGGACGGCCCGTAGCCAGCGTCGGTCGTGAACAGCAGGCTCGCCGAGTACGTGCCCGCCGCCGTCGTGCCGGCGAAGGCCAGATCGTAGTAGACGTTCGTCCCCTGCGCGATGCCCGTGCCGCTGCCGTTCAGCACCGCCGAGAACAGGGCGGCATCAGCCCCGGTTACCTGCACGTCCGTGATGTTCAGCGTCGAGAACGAGCCGCCGATGCTCGACAGAGAGACCGCGTTGGCGTCCGTCACCGGCGTGCCCGATGCGATGTTCGTGCCCAGCGAGATCAGCCCGCCGGAGACCGGCGTCGCCGCCAGGCCCGACAGCGGCACGATATTCGACAGCGTGATCGCGTTGGCGCCGTAGTTCACCGTCCCGGAGTAGTACGGGTCGAACGTGACACTTCGGAACTGCTTCGTGCCGGTGCCGGCGAACCCGCCGCCGGCCGTGAGGATCGTCATCGTGGCCCCGCCCCAGTGCTGTCCCGAGGCGAGATGGACAACGAGGTCGGCGTTGGGCAGGTTCGTCACCGTGCCCGTCACGACCAGTTGGTTATAGTCCGTGCCCGCCACCGGCGCGCCGGAGGCGCCGTTAAGGAGGTTCGTCACCAGGGAGGCGTACTTCGCATCCTTCAGCGTCAGGGACAGCCCGCCGGCGATCGTCTGGACGCCCGGCGTCGCGAACCCATAGCCCGGCTGGAAGGAGCATCCGGCCGCCAGCAGTGTGCGGGAGGTCCCTAGGCCAGTGACGAGAGAGTTGACCACGAGGGTCCCCGTGCCCGTGACCGTATCGGCCCCGAAGTACTTGTTCGTGCCGGCGTTGCCGTCGCTGAGCCACAGCGTGCCGCCCGCGTTCACCTGCAAGGCGCCCGCGTTCATCGACGAGTTGTTGCTGTTTGCCCGAATGCTGGCGTCCGGATCCAGCCGCAGTGTGCCGGCCTTGACCTCGGCCGTGCCCGAAAGGTTCAGCCAGCCGTACTGGAACCGCAAGACGATCGAACTGCTCAGCGTCAAGTTGGCCTGGGAGGGGCTGTCCATCCGCTGGGTGCCATAGACGACCGGGGTCACGTTGCTCTGCCAGTCCAGCGATCCCTCCACAAAGTTCAGGACCTTCTGGCCGACCCAGGCGGACCCGCTGTACGTCAGCTTGCCCGGGCCGCCCTTGATGATGGCGGCGCTGCCGCCGATGTTGACGGTGGCGCTGATGACAAGGTCCTTCTCGGTGTAGATATACAGGCCGTACGGGGCGCTGCCGACGGCGCCGATCGTCCCGTTGGTGATGCCCGTCACGTTGCTGGTGCCCGTCTGGATGATGCCGCCCCGGTTCACCGTCAATTGAAATCCGCCCAGATCCAGGCCCTGATTGCCGCTGATCTTCAGGGAGTTCACTGCCTTGGCGGCCGACAGCGCGGTGCCTGCCGTCATCAGGACGTTGGCCGCGCCGCTGGTGTTCGGGTCGCCCGGGCGGCCCACGGTCGTCAGGGACGTCACCAGCCCTGTCGCGTCCGCAGAAGCGAAGTCGGCCTCCTTGGCGCCGGTCGGGTCCGTCACGTAGATGTATCCGCCGAGGATGCCGCCCACGTTCACGTTGGTCGTGCCGGCGACGACGACCTGGCTGTAGTTGCCGCTGGTCGCGCCGAAGTCATTGCCCGTGAACCGCACCATGCAGTACTTCTGATTCGTGTTTCCCAGCCAGTTGGTGGTATTGCTGAGGGTGAGCGTCAGGTTGTGGCCGGCGCCGTGCTGGAGGTTGATCGTCCCGATGCCCATTTCGTAGAAATCGGTGCCGTTCCCGCCGATCGGGCCCCATGACCCGACCCGCAGGAAGCCGCCCTGCTCCACCGTGTCGGCGTCGCTCGCGCCGTTGATCAGGAGGGTCCCGGCCGTCATGGCCAACCCCCCGCCGGTGAAGTGAGAGATGGTCCCGGACGTGACCGTGCTGACCGTGCCGCCGTGCATCCAGAGCGGGGCGGAGATGGACGACGTTCCGGCCAACGTGAAGGTGTTGGAGGCCAACTTCTCCAGCGGGCTCGTTCCGGTGATCGAGCCGTAGAAGGTCGTGCTGGTGGTACCGTAAAGGCGAAGCATCTGTGTCGCGCCGGCGTTGATCTGAAGGTTGCCGGACCCGTCCAATAGCTGGATCACGCCCACGCCATCCAGGTATGCGCCGGTAGTGTTGTTGAAGGCGAACGTCCCGGAGTTCAGGTGGAGCAGGAAAGGAGCGTTCGTATCATCGCGCATCCAGAGGTTGACCGTCCCGTCTCCGGTCTTCGTGATCGTCTTGTTCTGTCCCCAGAACAACTGGCCGTTGGCGGAAGTGCCGACGACCAGCAGCGACCCGCCGGCCACGTTCCAGGTCTGGTCCGCATCGACGTAGAAGTAGCTGCCATTGTTAATGGACACGGTCGCCGGAGCGGCGGGATTGACCGTGATCCCGCCCGCGTAGAGGTGTACGGTCTGGGCGGTGGTCGGGTAGGAGAGCGCAAAGCTGCCCGCCGTCGCGAAGTCCAGCCCCAAGGCATTGACCCCGGCATTCAGCACGCAGGAACTGCCGGAACTCGTGTTGAACGAGGCATAGTCGGCCGCGCCGGGCACGCCCGGCAGCCCAGTGATCGAGTCCGCCCAGTTGGCGGCCGTGTTCCATGTCCCGCCGTCGGTGATGAAGTTCTTGATGGCGCCGGGGGCGCACGGCGATGCCAGAAGCAGTGCGGCCAGTGACACGACAACCCAGAGATTCCTACGCATGGTGTTCTCCTTTAGTTGGTTCGGTGAACAGCCCGGCGATGGCGGGCCGCTCGGACTTCTTGCTTTGGCTCCGTTTCGACCCGCGCCCGGAAATAACCGGCCTGGCACGGGCGACTCGTGATTCTTAACACTCTCAGTGTACCGGAAAACCCGGATTTCGCGTACCTCTTTTTTCCACAGGGGTGTGACAAACTTCTCCGGCGATCTCGGAATATTCGGAATATCCTCTAGAAGTTCGAACGGACCAACAGAGGAGATTGCGATGAATCAGGACAAGGAAGTCCAGGTCACAGTCGACGAGTTGCGTCGGGTGATGCAGACGGACATGGACCGGCTGCTGCAGGAAGTCGGCGACGCGATGAATCAGGCTCGGGACGGCGCGATCAACGGGTCGCCTAGCCCAGCTTCTTCCAGATTCTTCGGGCTTGCCTGAGGCGGATCGGAATGACCTCGCGTCTGCCGCTTGAGCACACCGGCGGAGCGTCGGGACTGCAGCTTTCCATCGGGCGCCAGTGATCACCAGCGAAAGCCCTGCGTGATGCCTCTCGCGTGAAATCCGGCACGGCATAGCTGGCGCTGTTATCCAGCACGCTCTTCCATGCCAGGATCCCCACGACCGACATGGCCACCCCGCGATAGACGTTCAGGTACGGCTGCTTGCCGCTCCGGATCGCCTGGGCGAAGTAGTAGTTGGTGAAGTAGTCGCCGCCGCCATGGCCGGCCACGGTGGCTTCCCTCGCCCAGTCGGGGAAGGACGGGTAGCAGACGCGTTCCGGCGGCTGGCCGGGTTTGCAGTCGTATTCCTCGTGGACGACGCGGACGCTGCCCGGCCCCCAGTAGCCCGGCCCGCGGCCCGTTTCCATCAGGCCCCATTCGCCGTGCAGGCGGTAGAAGATGCTGTGTCCGGGCAGCCCGCCTTGGATGAGTTTGAACACCGCACCATTGTCCATGACCGCGATGATGAGACCCACCGCGTCCTTCTGCCGCCACAGCCGCTTGCGAGTACTGTCCTCCGGCAGGCGAGAGACGAAACCGTGGACCCGTACGGGCATGGTGTCGGTGATGGTCATCAAGGGCGCCATGGCGTGCGTGCAGTAGTATGTGGCAGGCGTGTTGTTCCGCCAGTGCTTGAGCCCCGGTGAGAGCCCCATCGCCCATTCGAACGAGCCTGGGTGGTTGTACTCGCCTTCGGCGTATAGAACCCGCCCGATCTCGCTGGCTTTGTACAGCCGAGCCATCTCCTGGTTGAAGGCCGTGTAGGGGTAGTTCTCGGCGAACATGTAGATCTTGCCGCTGGCCTCCACCGCGCGGCAGAGCTCGACACCCTCGGCCAGCGTGGCGCAGGCGGCGCACTCGCTCATCACGTGCTTGCCGGCCTCGAGAGCCTTGACGGCAAACGGCGCGTGCTCGTGGAAGTAGTTGGCCAGGACGACGGCGTCCATGTCGTGCTCGAGGAACCGGTCGTAGTCGCTGTATGTGGCGACCTTGTACTGCCCCCCGACCTTCCGGAGTTGCTCCCGCCAGGTGTCGCAGATGGCCACCAACTCCATGCCGGCGACATCAGCCTGGTTCATGAACGTCCGCCCGCGCCCGACGCCGACAACACCGACGCGGATCTTCCTTGTCCAGGTCCTACTGCCCTTAGCCATGCGATTCTCCTTCGGCGGCCATCGAAGCGTGACCGCCCCTGTATCTGCGAGATTCTGGCTCGCTAGCGACTCGCTCACATCAACCGGGATTCACCAGACGCCCTGGGCTCGGAATCGTCGCAGGGCGCGCTGGATGATACTGGATCGCGGCAAGTCTACCCGCGACCTGATGGCCGATCATCGAGTGCAGCCTATGCAACCTTGATGTCATGTGAAATGGTCCTTGGCGCGGGCTGCGCAAACTCTCCGCGATCAGAAGCGGTGCCGCCAGTAGGTGACCTTGCCTTTGACTTCGCGCCGGCCGGTCATTTCTTCGATCCGGATCTCGACGGCGCCGCAGCTGCGGACCCGCTCCTCCGGGAGGTTGTCGGCATCCGGGCGAAAACATCGGTTGAAGGCGTTCAATAGCACTGCCTTCTCCTGTAGTTCCTCGACTACCCTGGCCCGCCCCAGGCAGATGACACTGTCGTTATCGACGTGGCACTGAGTCCCGAAATGCGGCAGAACGGGACCCGCCTGCCGTGCCACCGTGAAACATACGACCGGGTTGGCGCGGATGCAGTCCAACTTGCGGCCCGTCAGGGCGCAATGAAAGATGATGCGCCCATCCAGATACCCGTAGTTGAGTGGAACGACATAGGGACCCTGGTCGCTGGTCAGCCCCAGGAGGCCCAGGCCCTCCTCTCGAAGAATCTGCTCCATCTCATCCCGGCTCTCGATGAACGTGCACGTCATACGCTGATTCCTCGTTGGAATGCCGCGCTTCCTGGGCAGCTATCCACTGGACGTCGTGATAGCCGGGCTCGCCGCGGCCGTCCGTATTGTCGGCGATGATAGTCCGCTTCGATGCGGTGACAAGTGAATTCCCTGCGTCCAGGCCGGTGCGGGAACACCATTGACCTCAGGACGTGCGACCGTAGAATCGCATAGAATTGCCGCCGGGCACTAGCGATCCGTGAATCAAGCCCCCGCAGAGCCATTGGACAGGCGCATGACTAGGCTAGAAGAAGGCAGATTATGATTGCTCGCGAACTCATTGCGACGGCGCTGGTTCTGGCTGGTTCCATCGCTCTTGCGCAGGCACCGGCCAGACCGCCAGTGGACGTCAAGGCCGACACTACCTGGACGGGCGAGGTGACGGTCGATTCCGCCGTACGCGTTTCGGGCGCGACGCTTACGGTAGCGCCGGGCGCGAAGGTCATGTTCCTTCCGGGAGGGTCGATAAGTATCCTTTGGGGCGGGTCGCTCATCGCGCAGGGAACGAAGGAGAAGCCTGTTGTCATCTCGGGCGGAAAGACTGGCACGATCTCCTGCCACGGTGCCAGGTTCCTTCTGGAGTTCTGCGATATCTCCGACCTCGGCGGGCGGTACGGCATCGATGCCGCGCCGGGGAAGGACGGCGTAGTCATCCGCGACTCGTCCCTGCGCAACTCCAGCGGGGTGTCCGTCAGCCTCTCCGGCCCGTTTGTGATTGCACGTTCGCGCGTCGAGAACGTGAAGGAAGGCCTCCGCTGCGGGGGCAAGGGTTCTGCGACGTTCGCCGAGAACACCTTCCTCGGCTGCGGTTTCGCCATGGGCTCGGGCGCCGAGGGAACCGCGCGCGGCAACGTCGTCATCCGCGGCACCATCGGTGGGTGGGATACCGACAAGCTCCTCGTCGAGAACAACTATGTCCACCAGCCGGAGGCAAAGGGGACCTATGGGCTCAGTGGCATCTGCGGCAAGGTGCGCGACAACATCATCCGAGGCGGCTCGTGGGTGACAGCGGGGCTCGGTGGCGAGATCACCTGCAACATTCTCATCTCGCTGCCGCACGAGGAGGCGCGGAAGAAGGAGGGCGGCTACGACGGGAACTGCACGCACGAGCACCTCTGCGGGCTTGCGCCGAAATCTCTCGTCGCACGGAACATCTTCGTCGGCGCCAGCTACGGCGCCGTCATGGGCATCGGCGACAACACCTGCTCCGACTCCGTCATCCGTAACAACACGTTCGACATGCGCGGTGTGGGCCAGGCCATCTTCCTCAACCACCTGCCCAAGACCGACCCAAAGAACATCGTTGTCCGTAGCAACCTCTTCATCCGTTCGGGCAGCGTACTGAGTGAGAAGGCCGTGCCTGATTCGACGACCGTCGTCGATTACAGCCTCTGGGCCGACTCGGGCCTCGGCAAGGGGGGACGCTTCGAGAACCTCACCATGACCGGCAAGACGCCGGGAGAGGGCGACTTTGGCGGGCACGACGTCCCGGCCTACGCGAAGCGATCCGAGCCGCTGAACGCCGCGGACGTCGTCGTCAATCCCGACATCGTGTTCCCGTTCACCGACGACGATATGCTTTCCCGCAAGCACACCGTCACGGAATGCCTGGAACTGTACCGGAAGGCATACTCGCCCAAGAAGGGCTCGCCGGCCATCGATGCGGGGAGCCCGGCCGACAAGGATGATCCAGCCGTCACGGACGGCCGATGCGACATCGGGGCAGTCGAATTTGTCAACCCAACGACGCGCCCGGCGACTTCGTCGGCTGCTTCGGGCAAGTAGAATGGGCATCAAGAGGCTGACAATCGGCTGCTTGGCCACTCAAGGAATCAAGCCTGCCGCGATGGCCAGGTGCCTTCATGAGTGACTTGTTTGCCGTGCCGTCTGGGCGTGCTCTGTGAGTCCTCCCTCAGCAAGCCACTTTCGGTTGTGGAGGTTCGACCATGCCAAGGCCAGGTTCATCGTGAACCGGCGACCGGTTGGAGATGTGTGTGCAGCAAGGCTCCGATGAGGCGACCATGAAGGAACTGACAGTATTAGCGGTGATGATAGCGGCGTGTGCGGTTCTGCAGGCTGGCGACTGGGCGCAGTGGCGCGGACCTAACCGCGACGGCGTGGCCGCTTCGTCGCCTGCGCTCGTTGAAACACTGAGTAAGGACTCGCTGAAGAAGACGTGGGAGAGCGAGCCGATCGCCGGCGGCAATGAGGGCGGCTGGTCGCAGCCGGTCGTGGCGGGCGACCGCGTCTACGTCGTCGAGAACCGCCGTCACGAAGTGCCCATCCTCACGCGCAAGCTCACCAGCGACGCACTGGCGAGCCTCGGCTGGATGCCCCAGATGCCGGATGAACTGGTGAAGGCTGTAGAGGCAGCGCGTCTTTCCGAGGAGCGTGCGGGCAAGAAGGACCTGGACAAGGAGATCAACCCCTGGGTCGACGCGTGGATCAAGGACAAGCTCCCGAAGGAGCAGCGGAAGTTCCAGAAGGCGGTCAAGGCCCGTCTTACGCTCGGGGCGCTGGCCCTGCCTCTGGGCAAGCTCGCCAAGCTCGAGCCCATCGCCGACAAGGAGTTCCCAGGCCAGGACGAGTTCGAGGCGTGGATAAATGAGCGGGAGATAGACGGCGCCCTGTTCAAGGAGGTCAGGAAACTCGTTCCTACGACGACCCGCGCCGCCGAGGACTACCTCTGGGCGCTCGACCGCTCCACCGGCGGAAAGCTCTACAAGGCCGAGTTCCCCGGCCAATGGATGTCTTACCCCGCATCGTCGACGCCGTGCGTCGCGGACGGGCGCGTCTACTTCCTCTCGTCGGGCGCGGTGGCGTTCTGCGCGGACGCCGCGACGGGCAAGAAGATCTGGGAGTCGAAGGTGCTGGGCAACCCCCGTTTCGACCACAACCGCTCGTCGAGCGTGCTGCTGCTCGATGGAAAAGTCATCGTCGGAAGTGAAACGGCGGTCCATGGCCTCGATGCAAAGAGCGGCCAGACGCTCTGGACTAACGGCAGCGTCAAGGGCGAGGAGTCCTCGGGCGTCGCATGCAAGATCGGCGACAGGACGGCCGTCCTCTACTCCTCGGCGTCGTCCTGCGCACCCCATGCAGAGGATGAAGTGATGAAGTTGAGCTGCCTCGACCCCGAGACGGGCAAGGAACTCTGGAGCGCCCTCGCGGGATACAATGCCTCCACCCCAGTGGTCGCAGCAGACCTGTGCGTCCTCGCGGGCGGCATCGACCTTGCGGGGCCCATCGCTTTCACGATGACCGCGACCGGGGCGACGAAGCTGTGGACCGTGCCGTTTATGAACAAGAAGACTGGTGCTACCGCCCATGACAATACCGCCTGGTACAACTATCCATCGCCCATCGTGGATAAGGGGTTCGTCTACATCGCTGGCCGGGGAAAGGCATTTTGCATCGAACTCGCGACGGGGACAGTGAAATGGGAGCAGGAGGAGAGGGGGGCCAGCGTGTCGTCGGCTATCCTTGCTGACGGGAAGGTGCTCCTGCCGGCGCCGCCGGACCTCGTGATCTTCCGCGCGACGGCGGAGAAGTTCGAGTTGCTCGGCCGCGCGAAGGTCGACATGGCCGGCTGGTCGACACCCGCCTTCGCAGATGGGTTCCTCTTCGTCCGCACCCACAAGAACGTGGCGTGCTATGACCTGCGGAAGCAGTAACAGCGGGCTGCCGCTTACTGCCTGCGCGTTGATGACGCTCCAGATGGGCAATCAATCCAATGGCTGGAAGCCGCCAATCCTGCTGAGGAGATCGTGATGAAGTACGCGGGTATTCTGATCGTGCTGGGACTCCTGTTGGCGGTCGGAAGTTGCGGCGAGAAGCACGGGGACATGGATGGTCTGAGGCAACCGGAGACCAGACCCGGGACCGATGGGCCTGGGCAGGCACACGCCATGCGCGTGCCGCCGGGTTTCAAGGCGAAGAATGGAACGACGCCGGAGCCTTACAGCAAGACCGGCTGGGCGAAGGAAATCGTCCATGAGAAGTCCGGCATTGAGATGGTGTTTATTCCTGCCGGGGAGTTCATGATGGGCTGCCCCGCCGAGGAATCGAAGTGGCCGCCCGACCAGGGCCCGGTGCACCGCGTGCGGATCACGAAGCCGTTCTACATGGGGACGTATGAAGTGACGCAGGGGGAATGGGGTAAGGTGATGGGGGACAAACTGCACCGGTTCAAGGGACACGACCGGATGCCGGCGGGGGAGATGTCCTGGGAGGATTGTCAGGAGTTCATGAAGACGGCCCAGGGAGGTCTCCGTTTGCCGACGGAGGCGGAGTGGGAGTATGCATGCCGGGCCGGGACCAAGACTCCGTTCCATACGGGCAGCACGATCAACTCGGATGAAGCGAATATCAACTCGACCACCCCGTACGGCGCCGGATCGAAGGGGATCGACCGTCACGTCGCGGTCGAGGTCGGGAGCTTCAAGCCGAACACCTGGGGTCTGTATGACATGCACGGCAACATATTGGAGTGGTGCTCGGACTGGTATGGGAAGAAGTACTATGCGGAGAGCCCCGAGGATGATCCGCCAGGGCCAACCGAGGGCACGAATCGTGTTCAGCGCGGCGGCGGCTGGTACTATGGTCAGAAGGATTGCAGATCGGCCTGTCGGATTGCCTTCCTACCCAGTCTTCGGCACATCTATTCTGGCTTCCGTGTGGCGATGGATTTGAAATGACCTTGCCTCTCGAGAACCACATCGGGTGCCGTTGACCGAGATACGCGCGGTCTGCTCGTACTCCAAGTGGATTCCCGAGGATCAGAACTCGTGGACTGGCCGTGTCAGCGAAGTGGAACTGCACTCAACCGCGCGCGTGAAGAATGCCGTCGAGGACATGGGGTTCAACCTCATAGCGTGGCGGATTGTCAGGGACGCTTTCGCAGAAAGAACGAGGTAAGAGGTCAGAGGCGAGAGGCAAGAGAACCCAACAAGATCGGCTGGGTCTACTGGACTTCTCTCACCTCCAGCCCGCTGCGCCGTGCCCCCGCTACCGCTCACTTCGCACCAATGCAGTAAAGATTCCTCTCGCCTCGGATGAACATGCACTTGCCATCGAAGACCGGAGAACCCTCGAACCGCTCGATGGTGGTCAGCGGGAACGGGTGCTGCATCATCGTGTCGATGCGGTTGCAGGCGACCTGCTTGAACGTCCTTCCAGTCTCGACGACGACGCACGTGCCCTGGTTGTCCATCAGGTAGACGTGCTTGCCGCCGAGCGCCACGCTCGGCGTGGCGCCGTTGGCGTTGTAATGGCACAGCGGCGTCATCTCCAGTTGCTGCCGATAAACGAGCTTGCTCGTTTCAGCTTCGTAGACGCCCAGCACTCCGGCGGCCGACAGGCAGTAGACCAGCCCCTCGTGCAGCAGTGGCGAGGGGCAGTTCATGGCGCTGCCGGAAGGCGCCTGCCCGGCATTCTGCCGCTTGATCTCGTCGCCATCAACCGTGAGTTTGTACTTCTGAATGCCCCACTCGTACGCCGTATCGCCGTCGATCACCGGCGTAGCGAACTGGTGCAGGGAGACGTGGTGGGTCGGCAGGCCCATGACCTTACCGTCGGAGGCCCGCACGAGGCAGCCCTGGAAGCCCATCACGAAGTCCACGTTACCGACCCGTCCGGGCACCACCGACTGCGGACAGTTGAAGTTCGGCACGCCGCCCTCGCCCTTCCAGAAATCCTTGTTGATCGGCCCGGTGTCCCAGGCGACCTTGCCCGTCTTGCGGTCGAACGCCCGGAACCAGCCTTTCAGAACGATGAGCTTGTCGCCGATGATGGCCGGCGAGCAGCACCCGTAGGGGGCGTGGACCCACTTCTTGCCGTCCTCGCAGACGCTGTAGCCCAAGTCCAGGGTGCTCGCGATCCACCGCCGGTTGCCATCGAGGTCATAGCTGGCGAGCACGCCCGGATGGAATTGCGCATAGACGGCCTCCCCGTCGCTCGCCGGCGTAGGAAAGGTAAAGCCGACGGCCGGGATGTGAGGGTTGTCTCCTCGGGCGTACTTGCGGGCGTCGATCTTCGTCAGCAGGTCGTATATCTTCCGCCGCAGCACCGTGCCGGCATCCTTGTCCACGCCCTTGGCCAACTCGGCCGCCAGCGGCTCGATTTCCTTGAAGGCTGGGTTTCTGACCCGTTCCTCGTCGCTCACGGTGTCGAAGATCGTGCTGACCCGCCGCCAAAGGATCTTGCCCATATTCCTGTCAACGCAGACCAGTTCGTCGGGTTCGCTGGTGACGAATACCCGGTCCTTGACGACGATGGGCGACGACCAGGACCAGTCAGGCATCTTCGTCGCCCACAGGACGTTCTTCATCTCGTATTCCACATCGGCCGGCGCCGTGATGCGAAGCGTGAAGCCTCCGCTGCCTGCCTTCCGGGCCACCTTGAAAAGCACGCGGTTCCAGCCCTTCCGCAGCTCGACGTTGAATCGCGGCGCGGGAAATGGGACGGTGAACTCGTTGATGCTGTTGGCGAGTTCATAGGTGCCGAAGTTCCGGCTTTTGCGCAGCTCCTTGTAGACCTCCTTGCCGTTCACCCACGCCTTCAGCCCGTCCTCGTGGTTGAGGATGAAGCAGGCCGTCCCCGTGCTCTGCGCGTACAGGTACGAGTGGGCGTATGCGACCTGGTTGACGCCGCTGCCGGACAGCGTGACAAAGCGCGCGCCGAAAGGCCAGCAGCCCAGATTATAGGGTCCATGCTGTTGCTTCTTCTGATTCACGGGGTCGCGAACGCCGTCCCGATAGTCCGGGAGGGCCAGCATCTCCCAGGCGCGATCGCCCACCTTGTCGCCCTCGGCCGGCTCGGCTGCGGCCTCATCCGGAAGGAAGGATTCATCGATGGCGGTCGCGGCGTCCTTGGCATTGAGGCCGCTCAGCACCAGCCAGCACGGGATATCGCCGGCCCACACTTCCTTGGCGCTGGCGCCGGCATCGTCCTTCGCAGGACGGGGCGCCTGGTATCGTAGGCCCCAGGCTGGAGACTTGGGCTTGACCGACCACGACGTCACGGGCGTCGCGTCGGGGAACCGGCCGGTCCAGTCGCCGCGCCAGCCGGTGACCTTCGCAGCAGGCTTCTCCTCGCCCATGGACGTACCAGCAGACGTCAGAAGGAGTGCCGCCGATATCAAAGCCGCCGATATCGCCGACTTCAAACTCATGCGAATGCCTTTCGTTTGTGGAAGACTAACGACCTGGGATTTCCCGGATGACCACACGCTGACAACCATTGCCAGCGATATTCACGATTCTACCGGTGTTTGGCTGTTCGACAAACCGATTTCAGGTGCCCCAGAGCCTTGCGGAAGCCCTCGTGCCGTATCGAAGTCGGCGTTCGGGAGCTCGGAAAGATGCGTTTTCGCGGCTGAGAGCAAACCGCATCCGCTGGCACCTTTCAGGGAGCCTTGTAGGACGCAGGCACCGCCGGAACTGTAACGTACTTTGCAGTTTCGTGGATAGCAGTGATCATTTGCAGGGGGCGGGGGAGCGGTCAGGAGCCCAGTGCCACCTTCACCGCCGCGCCCTCCTTCGGCAGCGACGCCTTCACCGTCTTGCTCTTACCGGCGGACAAGGCCGTGATCTCGTAGTCGCCCAGGTACCCGCGGACCTTGAACGCCCCGTCGGGTCCGCTCCGGCCCTGGGCGGCGGTCGTCCACTGCTTCTGCACCAGGTCGATCCACGCCTCGCCGTTGGGCTTGAGCGACCAGTCCTTGCGGACCATCGCGCCGTTGGGCCTCCAATGCCGGCCCTCCCAGAAGCCCCACATGAGGATGCCCTTGACCCGCGGATGACTGAACAGCGTGGTCATGAAATCCCGCGTGAAGTCCGCCTGGAGTTGCTCGTCGGTGATGTCCGTATCGAACTCCGTCACCTCGATCTCCGGCCCCAGCTTGCCGAAGCGGTCGAGGATCTCCAGCATCTTCACCGGGGCGGTGAGCTTCCAGTTGAAGTGCCCCTGTAGGCCGATCCCCTGCACGGGGGCGCCTTTGTCCAACAGGAACTTGATGGTCTTCTCGTAGTGGTCCTGGTGGGCCGTGTCCTGCCCGCCTTGCGAGAGGATGCCAAAGTCGTTGATGAACAGGGTCACGTCCGGGTCGGCCGCCCGCGCGAGCTTGAACCAGTCCACCAGGCACTCATTCCCGAGGACGTCCTGCACGTCATGGTTGGTGAATGGCTCGTTGATGACGTCCCACTCCACCAGCTTGCCTCGCATCGCCGCGGCCTCCTCGGTGACGTGATCGCTGATCCGCTTGGCCAGGGCCGCCTTGTCACCCTTCTTCTCCATCACGTCCGCGGGCATGTTCTCCCAGGCGGGCCAGACCAGGCAGTGCCCGCGGACCTCGATGCCCTGAGCGTGCAGCCAGTCGTAGGCCTTGAACATGCGCTGCCGACTGGCGGGGCCCTCCCAACCATAGCGGGCCCACTTCAGGTCGTTCTCGAAGACGGCCTTGTTGAAGTGCTTCTGGATGAAGTCGCGGTACTTGCCGCCGTCCTCCGACGGGTCCACGAGCATCTGCGCCGCCACGGCCGAACCGAAACCGAAGGCGTGCCGGGTCATCTTCACCGAGACCTCGGCGCCCACGACGGCCTTGCCGGAGGCATCGACCACGGAAACGGTCAGGTCGCCCTTGCGGAGCTTCTCGATCCGCGTCTGGGCTTCCTGGCGCCAGGGGGCGTCTTTCTCCCGCCCGGAGTACGTCAGGCCCGTGCGAGGCAGGTCCTTGAGCTTTACCTTCGTGCCGTAGTTGACCACGGAGATGCCGCCGATCTCGATCTTCTGCGGGTCGAACCCCACCTGGAAGTTGACGTGCGCCTGCCCTGCGGGCAGGTCCATGTGCGCCGTGAAGGGGATGTGGAACTGCCTCCACTGTCCGCCGACGCTGAGGGGGCACTCCACCGACTTGGAGTACGGGTCCTTGCCCAACTCAAAGACAAACACCGTCTGGGCCTGGCCCGTTGCCGGCTCGACGCATCGCAGCCAGAACGTTCCGAGCAGCACGTCGCCCTTTTTGACGTCCACGACGCTGCGGGCGGAGATCTGCAAGTTCCAGACGTGGTCCGGACGCTTGACGGACTGAACTCGGAGGGCCTGCGTGAACGTCTGCCCCTCGCCCTTGATGATCTCCATCTTGGCGTCGCCAGCCGCAGCGTTCAGACGGAAGGCCGATGTGGAATCGGCAGGCAACACCGGCTCGCCCGGGGGGAGTTTGGCGGTCATGGCTTGGACTCCTGAGTCCGTCGGGTTGGCGGGGCGGGTCTGCGCCGGGAGCCCCGTTGTAGTAACAAGGAACACCAACGTTGAAATGATCCGATGACGATTGGCGACATCCACACGGCACCATTCCTTTTGGCCGGCATCCGGCAGATCGAAATCACAGAAGGGAGAACGTTAGTTTACCTGGTGACCGTGCTGCTGTCAGCAGGCAAGCGGGCGGCATCAGGAGTCTGCCCTTCCGTGGACACGCTGACAGCATTGGTTAGCCGTAATGCCGACCTTCCTTGCCGTCGTCGCCAACGGAGGGACGAACACCGTAGCAGATGCAAACCACTTTTCAGTCTTGTGCAGACTCGTTGGCGTTTTAGGGGCTCTTTCGTGGCGATCACCAGAAGGCACCTGCTTCCAGCCCTCGCGTTGGAGCGTCAACTTCGGTCCTCTTCGCTCCGTTCCTAGTCCTGCCCTAGCCGCAGTCCTGCCTTTCGTCTCCGCCGCGGCCCCTGTCGGCAGGCATAGTCCAGGTCGTGGCATGTCCGGCAGACGAAATACTGCTGGCCGGGCGGAAGGAAGATCACTCCGACTCGTCGCTCGCAGGACGGACAGCGGAACCACCACCGGTTTCCGCCTCGCCACATCCCGCTGGTGAAAAGGCCGACGACCTCGGTGATCCGATGGGGGCCGGTCGTTGTGGGAACAAAGTACTCTAATCGGACCGATAGGTCACCGCCGGCGCTCAAGTCCGTTGACAGGTGGACCTCACGCGGTTCCTCACCCTCAGGGTCGTCGGTTCCAATCACGACGCTTGCTCGGGGGGCGGAGACATTCAGCAGCCCGACTCGTTTGAGCAGGCTGATCGGCAGGCGAACCGTATCTTCGACAGTCAATCGGACGGGCAGGGATCGAAACCGCCCGCTGCCAGTGCCGCCCACGGGGATCACCTCCGCTCCCCTCTGCCCGGCGTCGATCCCGCTTCGTTCACCTGGACCGCGACGTTGCCGCCGGCCTTGACGTTCAACACTCGCGGGGTACGGCGATTCTGGCATCGCAGGAACTGCAAAGTGTTCAGATAAGTCTTTAGCGATACCTGCATGGACGACACAGACTTGATGTGGGCCCAAGCGGTCCGCGGCCCATGCATTGCGGCGTCCAGGTGGTCGGCCTCGACCTCTGCCGTCAGCAGGACATATTTCCTGAACTCCGCGAGCGCCGTGTCCAACATTGCCACGTCGGTGACTTGCGCGATGCCAAGTTCGGCAATCAACTGCGGCCGCTGGAGCAGCAGTACGTTATCGACCACGCGAGCCGTAGCCGGGAGGGTGCCGATCGTGTACTGAATGCCCTGACGCATGAGGGCCCCCAGCCAATCTGCATATTCAGCCGGGGCAACATGGTGCAGGCTCCGGCATATCTCGGAAAAGGCCAAGCTCGGAAGTTTTTGGTCGTGAAGCAAAGCGTCGAGGACTTTATAGATCAAGTCGGACCTCTCGAGATCGGTCATCCCGCCCTCCCGAAGTCGCCGATAGGCATCACGACCCAAGTAATACGCAGGAGTCAAGAACTCATCCTGAGTGGGCGGAGTCTCGGGCGGCTTTTCCGTCGCAGGCGCTATGGGGGGAGTTGGAATCTCTTGCGGTGTGTTCGGGGTCGAATCGCTCACAAACGCGCCGTCTACGTCAGAGTTGCGGGGGAAGATGTCTTGGCCGTCCTTGGCCATCAGCGGTATCCCGTGGTCACCCGCTCCGGCCGCGATAGGGGAATCGAAGGGGAAAACCGCGTCCGCCGCATCCTTGCGATGATTCTCATCTACCGGTCGTGTCAGGCGCTGTTGTTCCGCGGAGAAATCGAGCACGCGCTGGAGGACCTCCGACGCCTGCCCCCGCTCGGAGCCCGGCGCGGCTGTGCTTGTGATCCCCTTTTCGGCAGGCGCCGGCGCGGCGTCTCCCGAGGCTATGCCTCCCGCATGCGGACAGGCCGCGTTCTGCGTTGGAGCGGCCGGGGGCTCGGTAGCGTCGCTGGTTGACGTGACCTGTTGCCCCTCCGGAGACGAGGGCGCGTCGCTGTGTGTGCCGGCGGGCTCTGTGCGTGCGCGATCTTGGTCCATCGGGGCTTCACCGTCAGTTGCGGGGGGCTTGGTCGCGGTTAATGCGCCTTGCAGTTCACGTATGCTGGTGCCCAACTCGTTGCCGAACGTCGTGGTCATGATTAGACTTCCTTGTTGCTAATTACCTTGTCCTTAAATTCTTACATCTCCTACACACTTTGATTGTACCATGCGCGCTTCAAGATGTTTGTCAAGGCCGGCACGCACAGGCAGCGATGTTCACGTTCTGTAGTGGAGGGCGGCGCACTCGCCGGCCCCATGGGGGCGCAAATATGACCCCTCAAAACTAGGCTGTTGGCGAAAAGGCTTTTCGTGAAATCATTGTCCAGCAGTTCGGACTCAACAGATATTGCTCGGATCGCGGGCACATGCGAGGCATTGTCGATCGGGTCGGTATGATGTGCGAATATGGCTGGTTCTCGGCCGTTTAGTGGGGCCAAGGCGTCCTCGGTGTTGCCTTGTGAATATGTCAACCGAGGCGTAGAACATCTCGGATGTTCCTGATGCCGCGAATGCGACCCGTGATTCGCCAAGTGCAATGCGAGTTCTTGTCCCCGCGCGCCGAAGCAGAATCAGGCTTGGCTGGAGGGTGATATCACCCAGATGTGGCGTGGGGACAAAAGATTTGCACATATTAGCGGATCCTCGGTGTTGCCGAGCGCGCTGGCTCACAGATCAGGTTGCGGTAGTCGGGTCCGGTCTCCTTTTGGCGTCAGATCCGCAGCCGCCTGCTCCGTTGCCTTGAATACCCCCTCAACTTGCCCCAGGGGCATTGTCGACTAGAGCCACCGCCTCTCTCATCCGTCTGACGGCTCCGATGTCGCCGGCGCGTCCACTTGGGCACGCAGGCCCCCGTGGGCCGCGCTTGGCGCTCGCCGGAGGCGAGATCCGTCCCGCGAGCGAGGCACGAGGCGTCCCCGCCGTTACGAAGGCCGCTACGGCCCGTGGCTCGTCCAAGACGTCTATGCGCCTGAGCTGCTGCCACATCCCGCCGAGGAGCTGGAAGCGTATCCGATCAGGCCCCTCCCGTCAACGGCCCGTCGTGTGAGTCGGCTGAATGCATCAGGCCGATGACGGGGCTTGGGCCGTCATCATCGCCCCGGCACGCGAACATCACCTACCGAACAGCCCGCCCGTCACCGCTACGGTGCCCTTCGACACGTACGACGGGGGCTGTTTCGTCTCGAATCAGTTTGAGCCGAAGGTCCTGGCCTCGTTCGCCGTGATCCGCCGACCAGAAGATGTTTGGGGCTGGACGCACACTTCGCCAGGGCGTACCATGCGTTTCAACGCGGAACGAACGAGAACACCAATTACCTGGCGTGCCACGTCGCTCCCAAAGGCGTGTATCTGCGTCGGGCCGTCCCGGTACGTGGCGTGCTTGCTGAACCGCCGCTTCTCGCAGTCCTGCGGAGATCGCGGACGCTGATCCACGTAGCTTCAAGGTCTAAGATCGATGCATAAGAAGATCTTACATTGCAGGCAGATACGACCGGGGCTGGAGCCGACAACGATCCGGAGTTGATCCACCCATGACAAGGTACAACTATCGGTTTCTTAGACGGAAGCCCAAGGCATGTGGGTTCGTGCTCGGATGGACGGCCCAGCGCGTTGTATGCCTCACTCATTTCGCTTCTTGCAGAGACAACTCTAGGCTATGGCGAGAAGCAGCCGGGCAAGTCTATCGGATCGTCGCCTTGTTGAAGGCCGTTGCTGAACCTGGAAGGCACTTTGCCCCGGAGGTTGGCGGCTGTGTTAGGCGGCTCATGCACGTCTTCGGCGACGATAGCTACTGGACTTCTGATGGAAGCCAGTGTGCGAGGAGGTATCTGGCTGAGAATCTGAATGATCAATATGCCGCAATGCGCGGTGACGGTTACTTCTTCGCCGAGTATTCCCACGACATCAGGTTCTTCCCCGATCTGTTTAGCGACGTGGGGCATCCAGACGGCGAGTGTGTGTCCGCAATGTCCAGGCTGGCGGACCTCGTGCGTCTGATCGGAGAGCACCTCCGCCAACAGAACGCGGTCCAATTTGGAACCACGATGGCTGGGCTCGCGTATGGCCGCTGCACCAGGGATATTCACACTGACGCATTCATGATTCTGAACGACATGCGGGACTGCGGGCTGATCACAAAACGCCAGCACAAGAACCTGTTGACTGTCCCGTTCGCCTACAAAGGCTCGGGGATGTTGGGCCCGCTGCTGCCCTCGGGGGGAAACGCTCTTCTGGAAGTAGACTGGGGGGGCTACCAAGACAGGCTTAGGACAACCGTGAGGCTCGTCTGTTCTCATGCCGGGGGCAAGGCACTACCCGACGAAAGCGACGTGAAGTCACCGCCCAGTGGCCCAGAGCTTGATGCACTGTTGGGACCGTCAGACCCAGCCCCGACAGCTGCGGATAGCCCAGGCCCTACGCCTCCTGCGACCTTCCCGCCCAACGCTACGATTGTAGCTCCGTCTGGCAACGGTGAGGCCCCCGCCCCCCCGCCCGTCACTGGGGGCCAAGAGGGCAAGCCACAAAAGGGGAAGATCCGGGGCGGCGACGGGGTCCCCGTCACACGACCGTGGACGCAGCGCGATCTAGATAGGGCGATCCGCGAGTACAAAGCGAAGCGAGCGGCCACATACTCTGACTTTCTTGCTGTCTTGCAGGACCCAAAAGGGCCGTCGAAAGGGAAGACCCGGGCAAAGAAGGCAGCTCGCGAGCTGTTTGGGCGCAACGTGATTGCGCGAGCTTTGGAGGTCCGCAGCACATCCATGGTAAGCAAATCTGAGCCATGGAAGGCGATTGCGGAAGAGCTAGGTTTCTCACTTGCCCGCAACCGGATCCGTGGAACACGGAACACACGCAAGCCCGGCCCCAGCGGGCTTGACATAGCTGTTGAAGAGAAATCACAAGCCCCAACACCTGAAGCCGACAACAGGCCTTCGGACGCTCCACTGGAGAACGACGAACGAGAGGAAACGCTTCGGATCATCCGTCTTTTGGCCGAGAAGAAGAAGAAGGAAGCCGAGGCAATCTACAATAAGTACGACGCCGGGGAGATGACTGACGAGCAGGCGCGACAAGCTGTAGATACGCTGATGGCACCGGGCGAATAGCCCCCATATCCACTTCGACATGGGCGTGCCCACTTCAAACTGGGCATGCCCATTTCAGCCCCGAATTACCCTCAGAAGACTGCCAGTAATCGACTGGGCGCGCTCCCAGTTGCCTCCTTTTGAAAGGCCGAGACTGGCTCGGCCGAGACAGAAGGCTTCTTGGAGCAGAGATCATGAAGCACGATGGAAATGCTGCCGCCGGGGCGAATACCGGCGGCGGGGATCGGGCGGCCCGCGAACCGTCCTCGCTGCTCGACGTGCAAGGTGTCGCGGACATTTTGCGGTGTTCGACCCGGCATGTGTACCGGCTCGCCGATGGAGGCCGTATGCCGCGGCCCTTCAAAATTGGGGCGTTGAATCGATGGGACCGCGCCGTAATCGCACGATGGATCGCGGGCGGGTGCCCGTCGTGCAAGGCGGCAAGATGAACCACGGCCAAACGCTCATCTATATTGGAGCCCCGAAAAAGCATTGTTTTGTAGGCTGGGACCTCGGAGGTGCAGAATGACGTTCGATGAGTTTCTCGGCCACCTGGCGGGCGTGAGACCTCAGGGCAAGGACAAGGCAATGGCCGTATGCCCCGCCCACGAAGACCGCAACCCGTCCCTCAGCGTTGCGCGCGGCGATGACGGCAAAATCCTCATAAGATGCCACGCGGGCTGCGAAACGCATGACATCTGCAAAGCCTTAGGCCTGAAAACGCGTGATCTGTTCCCGCCGAAAGCAACGCCCGCAGAAGGTGCTCGAAGACCGCCCACACCCAGGGGGCGAATCGTCGCGGAGTACAACTACACCGACGAGGCCGGCACGCCGCTGTTCCAAGTGGTTCGGTTCGAGCCCAAAGACTTCAGACAGCGGCGCCCTGACGGCAAAGGCAGCTGGATCTGGAATCTCAACGGCGTGCCGCGCGTCCTCTACCGGCTGCCCGGGTTGTTGGCGACCGAGCCCGGCGCCACGGTTTTCGTCGTGGAGGGCGAAAAGGACGCCGACAACTTGGTCCGCCTGGGCTTTGTGGCCACGACATGCCCGGGTGGCGCTGGAAAGTGGGGCAAGTTGTCGACCGATTCCGCGTTACACGGTCGGAGCGTGATGATCCTTCCGGACAAGGACACGCCCGGTCGAGAACATGGTCGGCAAGTAGCGGCGGCTCTGCGGGGCAAGACCACAGAAATCCGGATCCTGGAACTTCCGGGCCCCGGTAAGGACGTCTCCCACTGGATTGAAGCGGGCGGCACCGCGGAGCAACTTCTGGGCCTCGTCGAGGCGGCGCCGCGATACGTGTCTTCCGCCGACGAACCCGCGCCGGCATCGGGCAAACCCAGGGTCTTGCTGCCCGGCGGCGCCATGTCCATCCAGGAATCGGGCGAGAACTTTGCGAAGCTCCTAGCCACGACGAATCGCTACTTCGTCCGGGGCGGGGTCGTCGTCGAGATGACGACGGATGATCGGGGCACTCCCAACCTCAACCCGATCAAGCCCGCCGCCATGGCCAGCGACCTCGAGTCCGTGTCCAAGCCCACCGCGATAGCCAAGATTGGCGGCCAAGCTGTCGAGGTCGACGCGACCTGCACGGAGCAGACGGCCAAGCTGATAATGAACGCGGACACCTTCCTGTCGGCACTGCCTCCGATCCGCGTCCTGTCCCCCTGCCCAGCGCTGATCGAGCGGGATGGCAAGCTCGTGCAGGTAAGCAGCTACGACCGCCAATCGGGCATCCTCGCGTTGGGGGAGCCGGCCCTCGAGGTGCCGCTTGACGACGCGCTGGCGATACTCCACGATCTTCTAGACGGCTTCAACTTCGTTACGCCCTCTGATCGCTCCCGCGCCCTGGCGGCGATCATCACGCCGGCTCTGGTGTTCGGGGGCCTCTTGCAGGGCAGGGCGCCCGTCGACTTGGGCGAGGCCGACAACTCGCAGACGGGCAAGGGATACCGCAACAAGTTGACTGCCGCGGTTTACCGCGGCAAAGTCCGCATGGTCACGCAACGAAAGGGCGGCGTCGGCAGCTTGGAAGAATCCTTCGACGCCGCCCTCATCCAAGGCGCGAACTTCATCGGCATCGACAACGTCCGAGGCACCATCGACTCGCCGGCCATCGAGAGCTTCCTGACGGAGGATACGTACTTCGCCCGCATTCCGTACCTGGGCAGCGTAGAGATCGACCCGCGGCGAGTCATCGTGCAAATGACGAGCAACAAGGCGGACATCACGCGGGATTTTGCCAACCGCGCCAGCTGCGTCCGCATCCTGAAGCAACCCGAGGGCTATCAATTTCGGAGCTATCCCGAGGGCGGCATCCTGGAGCACGTGCGAGCCAATCAACCGCTATACCTGGGCGCGGTGTTCGCCGTCGAGAAAGCCTGGCATGACGCCGGCAAGCCCCGTACGGACGAACGTCGGCATGATTTCTGCGTCTGGGCTCAAACTCTGGACTGGATCGTCCAGAACATCTTTCACGCTGCCCCGCTCCTTGATGGTCATCGCGATGCGCAGACGCGAATGGCCACCCCGGCCCTGAACTGGCTCCGGGACGTGGCGCTGGCTGTCGCCAAGGATGGCAAGGCAGAGCGATGGCTTCGCACGAACGTTCTGGTGGACGTCATGGCATATGCGGGGGTCGAAGTACCGGGCCTGGGCGAGGGGGGGGAGCTGGGGGATGACGACACTCGCAAGATGGTCCTCCAGAGCGTGGGTCGCAAGCTCGCCAGGTGTTTCGACGGCGATGACGTCCGGGCTGTTGATGGCATCAGAGTGCGCCGGCGGGCTACCCTGGATGACGCGGCCCGCCCTACGAAGGAGTATCTATTCGACAATATCCCTTCGGGCACGTGCGATTCCGCTGCGCGCCCCCTATGCTCCCCCTATGCGTCCGCTAAAGAACCCGCTAAAGAAACGCGGGTTTCCGCTATGCCCGCTAATGGTAACGAAGTTTCCTGTTATGGAGCATCTGCCTCTACGTGTAGCGATGACTGTAACGAACATGGAGATCTCCTGCGAGGGGTTAGGGGGAATAGCGGAAACTGCGGAAATGATAGCGGGGACCATAGCGGAGCTATAGAGGGCGTCACAGCCGACAGCGACGGCACCATCGACGTCGGTGAGGACGGCGAGGAGGTCGTTGAATGGCGAGCATAGACCTTCTCGAAGAGGCCCGGGCGAAGGGGCTGGAGATCCGCATCGACGGCGAACAACTCGTAGTTCGTGGCCCACGTGCTGCCCGACCCGTCGCCGAGGCCTTGCTGGCCAGCAAAACGGAAATCCTCGCCGCAATTCGTCTGGGGCAAGAGCACCGGGTCTGGCTTGACAGCCTGAGCCTCGCTGATCGACTCCGATACGACCGGGCGTTCGGACGGACGTGGGCAGCAGGATGCGATACTGAGCCGTGCCGACGTATGGCCAGGGCAGAAGTCGAAACGTCAAAGAGGAGCCACAGGAAGGCCAAGGCAGGTGTGGAGGACAAGCCCTCTGGATGAAGCCATGAAGCCTGAGGTGTAGCATTTGACACATACCGACCGCCTAAGATAGGATATGCCGATGAGAAACGCGCCATCGAGGTTGGCAACTCAGCTTCAGCAAGCGATCAGGGCAAGCGGCCTCTCGTACTATCGGCTGGCCAAGATTTCCGGGGTAGGTCATCCGGTTATCTCGCGGTTCATGACCGACAAACGAGGTATCAACCTGTCCACGGCATCGGCGCTGGCTGATGTACTGGGTTTGGAACTCCACAGGCGGCGGACGCCGCGGAGAAGACGTGGCGAGTCGTGAAGCAAAGGGATTACGGTTTTCGCAACAGAGTTGGAGACGGAAAACATGGGCACTGTGTTCAAGAAGACGTTCACCAAGGTCGTGCCGGCAGGGGCCGAGCTCTTCATCCGCAAGGACGAGCAATTCGCACGCTGGAAGACCGCCAAGAGCAGGACGAGGACGGCAAAGGTAACGACCGGCAAGGACGGATCGCCACGCCTGTTGATCGAGGCGAAAACGTTCACGGCCAAGTTCCGCGACGGGCAAGGCATCGTTCGCGAAGTGGCGACTGGTTGCCACGATGAGACCTCCGCCCGGAACGTGCTGGCGGAACTGGTCAAGCGGGGCGAGCACGTCAAGAGCGGGCTCGTCACCGCCGCTCAGGACGCGACCATCGACCACCAGCGGAACGCCATCGACCAGCATATCGACGCCTACCTGACGCACCTGGAGGCGACCGGGGCCTGCCGCGTCCACCGGGGCAACGTGGCCGCCGCCGTCCGCCGGGTTGTAGCGGAATGCCAGTTCACGCACCTGCTCGGCCTGGACCGCTCGGCCGTAGAGGCCTGGATGAACAGACAGGAAGCCAATCGGATGAGCGCCCGGACCCGTAACGCCCACCGGGCCGCCGTCCTGGCCTTCTGCAACTGGTGCGTCCGCGAGAAGCGGCTGGCGACAAACCCGCTTTCGGGTCTGCCCAAGGCCAACGAGAAGGCCGACCCGCGCCGCCGTCGCCGGGCCTTAGCCGAAGCGGAGATTGTCGCCCTGCTGGACGTGGCCCGCCGCCGACCCCTGCTGGACGCCCAGACTGTCCGCCGGGGTGAGCGCAAAGGACAGGCCGTCGCGAAGCTGTTACCCGAAACTGTCGCCCGACTGGAGACTCTTGGCCGGGAGCGGGCCCTGATCTACAAGACGCTGGTGCTGACCGGGCTTCGCAAGGGCGAGCTTGCGTCGCTCACCGTCGGGCAACTGACGCTGACCGGGCCAACGCCCTCCGCCTTGCTCCATGCCGCCGACGAGAAGAACCGCCAAGGGTCGAGGATTCCCCTGCGGGCCGACTTGGCGGCGGACCTCAAGGGTTGGCTGGCCGACAAGCTTGTCGTCACCCAGGACACGGCACGAAAGGCCGGTGAGGCGATTCCCGCCCGCCTGCCCGACGACACTCCGGTCTTTGTCATACCCGCCGCGCTGGTGCAGATTCTCGACCGGGACTTGGTCATGGCCGGGATCGCCCGCAAGGTGAAGGACGCTGAGACGGGCAAGGAACGGATCGACAAGCGTGACAACCGGGGCTGGACCGTGGACGTTCACGCCTTGCGGACGACGTTCGGCACGCTCCTGAGCAAGGGCGGAGTCGCCCCTCGTACCGCCCAGGCCGCAATGCGTCATAGCTCCATCGACCTGACGATGAACGTCTACACCGACCCCCGCCTGCTGGATGTGGCCGGGGCGATGGATGCCCTTCCGTCGTTGTCGCTCGATACGCCCCAGGGGCACCGGCAACGGCTGACGGGCACCTACGCCGCTGGTCCGCTTGCACCAACGCTTGCACCAACTCCTGACGATTCCAGCAAATCGCAGTCAACCGCAGGCAAAACCAGAGGGGGCGGGGAATGGTCGGGGAGTCGCGAAAATGACCGAAAAAGGCCGGACAATCAGGGGTTTCGTCAACCCCAGTCAACCCCAGTCTCAAAGCGGGCGACCGGACTTGAACCGGCAACAGTTAGCTTGGAAGGCTGGTGTTTGAAGGGGCTGTCGCTCGAACGGGCTAACGCTCTGTTGGGCTGGCGTTCCGTTCATGGCCCTACTCTCCGCCGGAGCGGAAACGTTGTCAAGAGGGAATTCTGTTAAAGAAGGCGATAGGCGATCGTCTGGGCATCGACGAGGAAGACGCGGGCAGCCTGAACGAGCGACCAGCTCCGAGCCGCCTTGAGTTCCAAGATGGCCATGCGTTCGGTAGGGGGGTAGTATGGACGGCGCCGTGGATCGATCTTGGCGACGAGGCCAATCGCCCCCGACCGCGTCAACGACCTGCGTGGCGTGAACTGGAGGCCTGGGTTGTCGTGCGGAGGTCACAGGCCCGCGGAGCGTCGGCCATGCGCTGGTGGCTCGGCGTGTGGCGGTCGGCCTCCAGTGTGGCGGACAGAGCGGAACGTATTGCGGTAAACGCCCGGCCGGGACGCGTAAAGATCATGTAGAATGTCCGGCGAACTGATCTGAAGGCCCCAGTCATCCGGGCAGCCTGAGTTATTCGAAAGGAACGCGATCATGACGGCAAGAAGAATCCTCTCTTGCGTGGCGGTGCTGGTGCCAGTCCTGAGCCTTGCTGCCGTGGCGATGTCGCAGGATGCCCGACCGTCGGCGGAGGATATCGCCAAACGGCTGCAGGAGCGCGGCATCACGGTGACGCCCGAGCAGGTGGAGCGGGGACGGGCGATCATGGAGGGCCTCCGAGACGGCGTGCAGCCCAGCCCGGAGCAGATGCAGAAGATCGTGGGCGACCTCA
>Ga0209083_1001250_pt1 | contig 30034 bp, 69 predicted proteins | sample AM7aDNAmetaG_FD_184132 | JGI IMG/M metagenome (GOLD analysis project Ga0209083, IMG submission 184132) | Freshwater microbial communities from Finland to study Microbial Dark Matter (Phase II) - AM7a DNA metaG (SPAdes) (version 3) | ecosystem: Environmental > Aquatic > Freshwater > Lake ... | reverse complement strand
TTTGCCTGATTCAACAATGTTAAGAAGTTATAATGATCCATTAGCACTTAGTGAAAGAATAGCTATGTCTGCTTTAGATGGAGAAGAAATTCCAGTACATGATAACGAAAATCCTGAAGAATTAATTGGTCATATTTGTAAACACAATATTGAACAAGGTATTAAATTGTTCATTGAAAATGGAAACAAGTTTGATCCGGGTATGGATGCAGACGAAGCAGATGTTTTATTTCAATATATTGTAATGGGAGAAGTAGTATATGGATAAGAAAATACAGGTAAATAATTCAGCGCTCTTACCAGCCCATTACACTCCAGCCATAGAACCATTCTATGAAGGTCCAGGTAATCATAGTGTATATCAACTCGAACAAATATGTGAACAATACAAAGAATTAGTTCATCAATTGAGAATTAGAGAACAGTCATTAATATTTTTATTTGATATAGAATTAGTATGAAAAGAGAAACAGGATTCTATTGGGTTATGCAAGATTTTACAATAGGATGGGAAATAGCTTTATGGAATGGTTATTATTGGTTATTATTTGCAAATACTATGCACTGGCAAGATAATAATTTCATTGAAATAGACGAACATCCTATAACAAGAGAAGCTCATCAAGCATTATATACTAAAATAGATAGTTTAAAAATACCTGAACTTAAAAATTTGACTAATCCAAACAACCCAAAATGAGAGGTCGCCCGCCAAAATATGATCCATCTCCAATAGGTGTATCATTTCAGAAGAATGAAAAAGCTAAAATGCATGTCAAAATAGTTACATCACGTAATATAGATGAACTACTTGAATGTAATTTTGAAGTACCAGGCATACCCAAAGGAGCTATCATACACGATGTAGTAATTGGAGGAAAATTGTCACAAAACTTATTAAAACAATATACAAAATGAAAATTAAAATAACAAAACTCGAAGAATTACCTGATGCACTCCACCCAAACAATATCAGCGTCGGTTATGAAACTATTCGTGAAGTATATGAAGACTACTTTAAGGAACCATGCGTTGATTATAGGTTTAATGTAGGATCATTTAGCACGAGTCGTGTAACAGAAATTATCGATGAACATACGTTCAAAACATTAAGTTCAATTTATAAATGGGAGATTGTAGAAGATGAACTATAGACCAATCCGCCTACATCAACTGATCAAACGCGATGAATATTTATTCGAATTCATCCGTTCACTACCAGTCTCCATGTTCATCAACAAGAAGACCAATGAAGTAGACAAGAAGGTACTCCAAGCCGGCATGGAAGCGGTTGGTGGAGATTGGGTATTACAAGAAAATAATCATTTCTTGATATGTAAAAGAATAGAAGATGTACAATACGAATTAATAACAACTGAATAATTATGAGAACAGCAATATATACAAGTGGATTATTAATAGCAGACGCACTCAGTAAGGGAACAAATCATTTCAGTGATGGATCTATAGGATTTTTGGCTGGATTATTTGTTTTATTCTTAGTGATGGATATAATTGAATTTTTAAACAAACTAATTAAACGTTAAATATGGATATAAATAAACTCAAGAGACATATCCCTCAAACCGTATTAGATCAACTACCGGACACAATCGCCAAATTCAATATTAATACTCCACTACGTTTATCACATTTTTTATCACAGTGTGCTCATGAAAGTGCTAATTTTACAGTTGTAAAGGAAAATCTTAATTATAGTGCTAAAGGATTACTTACTACATTTAAGAAATATTTTACTCCCGAACTAGCCAAACAATATGAACGCAATCCAGAGAAGATTGCCAATCGTGTTTATGGAGGTAGAATGGGTAATGGTAATGAAGCGAGTGGAGAAGGTTACAAATTCAGTGGTAGAGGATATATTCAGCTTACTGGTAAAGTAAATTATGCTGCTTTTGATAAAGTTGTTGATGAAGATATATTGACTACACCTACTTTGGTTGCTTCTAAATATCCATTATTATCGGCTGCCTGGTTTTTTAACAATAATAATTTGTGGGTAATTTGTGACAGTCCTATAGTTGATAAAGACGGTAATGATTGCCATATTCAGGTAATCACTCATTTGACCCAACATATTAATGGAGGGACGTTGGGATTAAGCGACCGCATTCAATATTTCAACAAGTTTTATAATATACTCAAATAAGGTATTTGATTGCCGAAATATTTATTGTATCTTTATATTATAAATTAATAAATAAGAAGGTTATGAAATACATTAAATTATTTTACAAGATTGAAGATGACATTGATTACAATTGTTTAGACAAATGTCCGTTTGATATTGAGGGTCGTATGTGTGGTTCATATGCTTGTCATAAATGTGAACATTGTATCGGTAGTGGTGAGATGTCAGTATGGAATATTTCAGTATCAAAAGGAGTAAATTTTAATCAAGGTTATGTTATATGTAAAAAAGCATATAACACATATACTCTGAAAATGCGTGTTATGAAATTTTTCCACAAATTAAAAAGATAGGTTATGGAAACAATTGATTTTGATAAAGCTACTAAAATTTATTATGGTAAAGATAATTTTTGTCGATGTGGTTGTGGTGGTAATTATGCTAATAAAGGTGAACGAACATTCACAAGGTACAAAAATGCTATTGAAAATTTGTTGACAGCAGTAGGACCTGTAGGAGAATGGGCAGAAGATAAATCATGGTTTAACATTTCAATTAGAGATAATAAAGCATACACAATTTATTTAAATAATTATGAACGAACGAACAACAATCTCCGAACAAGCTCATATCAATGAGTTACTTGCAGAAGCAAGAGCATACGGCCTAGAATACGAAGTGCAAGAAGCAGCGCATGGTTATCTTAACCAAGGATATTCAGCTATTGAAGCATATGAAATGGGATTTAATGAATGGATAAAGTAATATAATTATGGAAATAGTTTATTTTATTGCAGGGTTTTTACTCAGTTTGGTAATAACAGCGTTTTGTATACTAAGCATTATTGTATTTCTTGTTATCGCGTTTACAGTAGATGATATTTTAAGTAATAGAAAACTTTTAAAATCAACACATAAATGAGATTTGAACTATTTAAAAAACACAACGACCCAAAACTCGAATTGATCCGTGACTTAATTGATGAGTTGGATGATTTATATGATGATATGGGAATGGAAATGAATTTCTCCGAAGGGAAAGACGAGTATTGTGGTCATATTGATAAAATATCGATACGCGAACAAACAATACTAGCGTTATGTGAAAACAAGCAAGAAAAACCAAGATTTACTAATTTAATAAGTCAAAACTAATATGTGGAAATTAATCATTGAAAAATTATTTTGTACTCATAATTGGAAATCACACGCCAAAAATTTATATTCAAATCAATTGAATAATGGTGGTAGAGAAGAGAAAACACTAGAAGTACTGATTTGTCAGAAGTGTGGAAGAATTAAACAAATAATGTACTAACACACATTTGGTTGATTCGTAATAGACAATTGAGATTATCGCATTATATGCGCAAACAAACACAATAAAACGGTTGAAAATGGTAGTAGAAGATTTACAAGTATTTTTATTAGAACAAAAGCAATTAAAAATCAAGAAGGTACGTGCAAAATTTAGAGCTAAACTAAGGTTCGCTGATATGGATGATAAAACATTCGAAAAGGTTTGGAAAGAAGTGTCGAAAGAAGTGGCTTAGCAGATAATCCATCGTATATTCACACAATTAATAATTAACAAAGAAGTTTTATGAAAAAAGTAAATGGAGTTAATTTTTCAATGCAATCCAAAATCAAATCGCGTCGTAGGAATGTAATCGAACGCTTGGAAGCACAGTTAAAAACCGGTAGAAAACCATTGTTTTGGTTTAATGAAACATTGAACCGACTTGTTCAATCACCAGTCGAAACAGTCGAATTGACCGATCACGATCGCAATCGTATTAGTAAAGAAATCGAAACATTAAAAACAAGAATTTAAGTCATGTCAAGTTCATCAAGCAGTAATGGAATAGGAGTATTCGGAGCACTAGGTGTGTTATTTATAGCACTAAAATTAACTCATGTGATTAATTGGTCATGGTGGTGGGTAACTGCACCATTTGGGGAGGAATTGTATTTTTGTTCCTATTGATTGGATTAATTATATGGGTTGCCCCAAACACTAAATAAACATACAGTAATCCTTGAGGTGGTAATACCAAGATAGACGCTGTACCCGGAAAGGTTAGCATTAAACCTATAATTTGAATGGGAAGCACTGATAAAGCTAAGCTCGCATATTATAAATCAGCAGGATGTTGAGAGATGTATTAAGGAGGCTTGGTTTTGTCAAGTCTCCTTTCTTATATTTATATTATAAATAACAAATAGGAAACAATTAACAAATAAAGGTTATGACACAAATTGAACCAACGGCCGCCGAACTCGAATTCCTGCGGTTAAAACGCGAACAAGAAGAATTGCAAAAGCAGCAAGATGCTTTACAAGAACAATTGCGAAAAGATAAAGAAATGAGTCGCCAACAAGAATTTCTTGAACAAGAAATGGCGAAGAATGAACAAGAGAACATTCGAATCAAAGCATATCACCAAACGCTATGTGCGAGTGGATGTTCTGACTATGTTGAATTAGTTAAATCTCAAATAACCATTAAATCATCTAATTATTCAGATGAACCCCTCCTTCAAGATGGTTTCAAATATGTTATCGAAATAGGCAGTAGCAAGATTTATTCTGTAAATAAAGACAATAAAGCAGAATGTTCATCTGTTACTGGTTCGTGGAGAGAATATTTAGCAACCGGGATGGCTAAGAAAATACTTGAAAAGATTGCTGAAAATGCTCAAAAGAAAGTAGCCGCCGATAAACTCGAACAAGCTAAACGCGATTTGGTAATATATTTTACTGAAACATCTCCTGAAGGTACAATTATTACCACTCGACAAGATTACGAGTCATATAATACTTATGGTGGAAGAAGTTCGATTGGTGGTTATTATAAAAATCTTATTAAACTTGAATATCCAAACAAGAGTTGGGTAGATATAAGATATTATGAAGATGGTAATTGGAATATATCAAATAAATTTAATTCACATGTTCCAAAATTTGATACAAAGGAAGAATGGTTAGAATATTTAAAAAACTAAAATTATGACAGTAGGAGAAAGTATCAAGCATTTAGTTAATGCTGAAAATTACGCAGAAGTTAGGATGGGCTATTCGGATGAATTTATTGATTTCATTCATAATATGATACCAAGCTCGTATGACTTGATTGAAGAAAAAGAGAAAACATACCAATTACTTATTAAACTACTCAACTCAGGCGTTTGTTTGTAATAAAATGATTTGTATCTTTATATAAATTAAAACGAAAAGGTTATGGGAACACAAGATGGTTTTGGAGTATATTTAACAAACGAAGAATTTCGTGGGTTATTGAAAGACGCTTATAAAATAAAACGGGACGCTAAATGTTCTAATTGTAATGGAACCGGCTATGAAAATTGGTCTGCAAATGGCGATGATATAAAACCAGGTCGCACCTCAAATCCTGACAGGTGTGATGGACTCTGTGAAGAATGTAATGGATTAGGTTATATTATTTAAAAACGAAAAGGTTATGAGATGGTTATTTGAATATCAGTGTATGGATGGAATGCCATACGAAGTAGAAATTGAAGCAGACAATCTTAACAAAGCTCTAGTATTGTTTGGTACATATTATCATGGTATTAAAGCAATTGCTAAAATTAAACAAATAAAATAAAGGTCATGCTAAACATCAATGCAACACAAGCTTTAACGCACGAAGAAATTCGTGCGAAAGCACCCAGTATTTTTACTGAACAACATTTAGAAACATTATCTGACAAGTATCAATTTATGCCTACCTCGGTTGTATTAGAGGATATGGAAAAACTTGGATGGAATTGTGTAGATTGTAAAGAGATTAAGAGTCGTAAGCGGATCGGCTATCAAAAACACGTAATGGTGTTTCGTAATCCTGAATTAGTGATTACTGGTGAAGATGGAGATGAAGTATATCCTGTTATATATCTTTCCAATTCTCATGATGGAACTAGTACATTTGTATTAAGATCAGGAATTTTCCGAGGAATTTGTGAAAATGGTTTAGTAATTTGTACTAAAGAGTTCTCAAACTTGAAAATCAGACATATGGGATATAATTTTGAAGAACTCAAAATAAATATAGATAAAACTATTGAACAACTTCCTATTACCATCAATATGATGAATAAAATGGTTGAGACCGATTTAAATGAACAACAATCATTAGAATTTGCTGAAAAAGCCATTAAAGTACGTTTCCCTGAAATGAATATAATTACTAATTTAGGAGATCTTTTAATTCCAATACGTAAAGAAGATGAAGGTGTAGAACTTTGGAAAATATATAATATTGTTCAGGAAAAATTAATTCATGGTGATTTTCAATATACTTTGAATAATAAACAACGAAAAGCTCGCCCTATCAAAAATTTCCAACAGGATATATTAATAAATGAAAAATTATGGCAATTAGCTGAGAGCTATTTATAAGAATTAAATAAGAAAGAGCAACAGAAAACTGTGCTCTTTCAGGAGGGTGTAATATGTATTATTGGAACAATAATATTACAGTAATACATATGTATACTCTCTATTTTCATCGCAACCCTTCTACAAATGAAATATTTTGTACCTACTCTCAAGAAGGTCAAAACACTAAATGGATTCAATAAATGGTTGGGTAGTGTATATGATTATTGCGATTATGAACGTATTTGGGTAAAAATGTAAATTATTGATGGAGGTCTTTGTTTGCCAAACCTAAAGTCGTATCTTTATGAATAATAAGAAAATAGGTTATGGAAAATATAAACACACAACAGCTCGAAGCAATCCTCACCTCACAGAAAGGATTCACATTTGTTGAATTGGAATATACTACTGTAGTAAAGGTAAAGAAACGCAACAACATTAACTTTATTGATCATCCTCTATTCAAACATACCAAACTAAACGCAGGTTTTAATGGTAGTTATCAGAACGCAGTAAATAATCGTTTGGATAAGAAGGATATCGAACCTGACTTCATATCACAACCATTACCATGGGGTGAATGGAAGGTTGTAAATAAGATAATTAAACACAACGAAAATATTTATGTACGCTTCTATTTACACAAGAATAGTAATGCTGAAAGTACATATAAATATGATGGTAAACAAATGGATGTGAATGAATTGCTTGAATTTTTACCTTCTTCAGGTGAGAGTGCTAGACAAAGCGAAGCAGGATTAAATATCGAAGAACAAGCCAAACCATTAAACATTCAAATAAATAATATAAATTCAATCGTTTTGAATAAACGGAGGTATTGTATTATCAAATAATTTGTTGTATCTTTATATTATAAATTAATAAATAAGAAGATTATGTATACAGGATTATCATCAAATATTGATAAAATCAATGAAATCATCAATTCAATAAACGAATTACATGTAGATGGAGAGACAATGGAATATATTGTAAATAATACTCGTTTTGATGATTATTTACATAGATATTTAATTATGTCTAGACCATTAGAATATTCCAAAACATTCATTGAAGAAAAAATAGAAATCCAATTATGAAACAAACATCCCAGCCAATAACAGGCACCTCATTTAATAACATTACAGTACTCGCATCTCTTAATGAACTTACCAAAGTACTCGGTAAACCTCGTATAGTAGATGATCCTGACTCAAATTTCAAATATGAATGGAGAATGGAATATATCTCAACTGGTGATGTGTTTGCAGTGTATGATTGGATGAACGATACTACATTAAAAGGTACCACTAAAATTAAATGGCATATTGGTAGTAAGAACGCTATTATTGGCATGGCAGCACGCGAAAAGATAATTGAAGCAATTATACAGTTATGAAAGAAATCACTATCAGATTATTTAATTGTAAATCTGCACAACAAAGCACTAAATTGACATTACGTGAAAATGGTTATGTTTATATTGCTGAAGAAGATGTATGTATTATACTCGACCCTGAAGAAGTAAGTAAATTGCTCGAATTATTATTGAATAAGAAAGGCTTTTGATTGTAACGAAATTCTTCATATCTTTATATTATAAATAACAAATAAGAAATTAAATAAATAAGTTATGGAAACATTAGTATGTAAATCATTCCCAAAAGGAATCGAACCTCGCGAGATTAAAGTAATTGATGGTTCATTTTATTACCCATCATTCTTACTTACCCCATGTAATAAGGGTTTGTTTAGTAAGTTTATATTAGAATCCAAAGTAGTTATTAACCATATATCGTACTATTTAATCGATAAGTATCTTAAAAAGGGTGTAGATTACATCAATTAATTATGAAAAAGCACAAATACATTCGCAAAGAGTACGGTTTCATTGTATTTCCTGACACATTCCAACATAATGAATTTGGTAATAAATCTAATATAATCAGCGCTGGGTTTTGCTGGGTTGATACAAAAGAACAAAAATGTACTTGTGTGGGTGAAAGTATATCACTTGGGATAAAATCATCACCGGAAGATTCAGATAAAATGACTAAACAATTTTTTGAAATGTGGTAATAAAATATTCTAGAGGGCTTAGGATTGTAATCAAATAATTCGTATATTTATAATCATAATTTAATAAATGAAAATAATATGATTACCCCAGAAGAAAGAAAACGCCTACAAGAATTAGCTGGTATAGAACCGGAACCACTAGAAGATGCTAAAGCACGTATCAAAGCACAAGCGGCCGCCAAAAAACAAGGTTTAGAACAAAATCCAAACGCACCAGCACCCGAAACAGCTCCTCAGAAGCAAGATATCAAAAGTATCTTATATCAAATTAAAGATGATATCAATTCAGCGCGTACTCTACAACAAGCACAGAAAATTATTGATGATTTTGTTCAATTATATCATATTCAAGGAGAAGAATTAAAAGCATTAAATGACCTCAAAAACAATCGTTCACTTGAGCGTTTGGTAATGCATTTATATAATTCTATACTCAAATTTGAGGGTAATGGTTCTCCCGATAAAAAATTCAAAAAGTATTAAATTGTTTTTGTTATGAGAAGCGATACAGGCTTATGTTTGTATCGCTTTCTTTATTATATTTATATCATAAATAACAAATAAGAAAACAAATACAGTTATGAACGAACAAGTAAAACAAGTACGGGAATATTTCCAAGAAAATTACCCACACATCTATTTTGATATGTCAAATGATCAAATTCAAAAATTCATGGGACAGAAATATTTACAGAATTTACCATTCGAACGAGTGGTGGACTGTTTACAAGATTATATTTTAGCAAGTGGATGTGAATGTGATGAATAAACAAACATTCTTATTCTTACTAGGATTTATTGTTGGAATGGGATTAACTGGTATATTATTATTTATTATTTGGTTTTACTCAGGAATGGGATTGTATTGATTTATTTCATATCTTTATATTATAAAAGAAAATAAATAGGTTATGAAAACAGCAATCATTATTGGGATTATTGTACTGGTAGTAGTATTTCTACTATACAAGTATGTAGGTAAGTGGGTAGATATTATTATAGGTGTACAAAACGAAACAAACGAAGAACCATGAAAAAGCTAACATTCCAACAAATACGCGAAGCAACTAAAAATCAATACCTTGTTATTCCTATAATTATGGATATAGCTAAAGAATTTGATGCCTGCGAAAACATCGAACAATTACTCAACTTACTTGATGAACTCGGTTTTAACCGTAATTATGAAGGTTATGAATTTATTTTAGAAGCTATCATGGAAGAACCACAAGAACATAAAACAATCAAATCATTTGAAAATGTTCAAATAGGTGATATTGCATTCGAAAATCCATCCGCTGGAGGTGAGTGGGGTAATGAACAAGGTCCAGTTTTGTGGAAAGGTACATTCGAAGAAGTGCAACAATCAAAATGGAATTATCTATTAGAAGAGTGGGAAATGCATGATTTCGAAGATACCCATGAACTAGATGAATGTAATTTTGTAGTGGTTTATTTACCAATGTATGGAGCAACATTATTTAATTATAATTATGATCCTTGTGGTTTAGTTTGCTTTGAATAGAGGCTTAGGGTTGTAATAAATTCTTTGTTACATTTATATCAAATAAAATAATAAGGTTATGAAAAAAATCATTATACAAAACTTCGTCCAATTCATTAATCTAGAAGATAAACCACAAGGCATATTTGTCAACACTTATAGATCAGGTTATTGGAATGTGTACAACTGGAATGAAGAAGCAATAGGTTATCTAGAAGAAAACTGCATCAAATACACTGTAACGGACAAATCAATGATCGACTAAGGTCTTTGCTTGTAATAAAATCATTCGTATATTTATATCACAAATTAATAGTAAGTTAAAAGGAAATATTATCAAGCGTACATTGTGGAGATTACAATGAAGAAAAACCATCTCCCGTGTATAAATTCAAAATAGGCGATCGAGTAAGAAGTACATCCAAAGATAATGATTATGTTCCTTATAGAAGTACTGGTACAGTCCAACAAAATGAATCTAAAGATCCGTGGGTGAAATGGGATAATAGTTCATTAGGAAATGGAGTATGGGCTGAGAACCAAGATGATATGCATTTAATATAGAAGATATAATAATTCAGAAAACAAAACAAGATTATGGCAACAAAATTTATGACGTTGGATAAATCCAGCAAACCACAACCCGTATTCTCCAATGCAAGTGCATAGGCTGCGCAAAATATCGCAAGCAAATGCGCAAATACGCAACGTAAATCACCACAACACGAGATAATAAAATGTACAAAACAAAAGTAAAGTATATAACTGAAAATATAGATTTAAATAAAGATATAGGAATGGGTATGGAGGTGGAGGCTGGGGAAGGAAGAATTTGAGCCGGATTCAACGAAAAGCGTCCCCTCCTCAACTCCCCTCCTACCGAACAGTATATACTTTTTAATATAGCCCGCACATTACTAACATCCTACAAACCGGCCAAACCATTACATAATTATGGACGGCTGCCTTGGAAATATGAAAGAAATGCAAAACATTTGAAGAAAAATGCAAGAAAACCTAGTTTTACCATATGTATCATCGTACATTAATAAAATTTACAAATCTCAAGTAAAATTCGATGCCTAACAGCGCAACCCATAGAGGATGCTTAATAGTAATAGCTCATTATACAGGATCAGTAGTAATTTGAAAAGCAGATAAATAAATCTAAAAATGTATAACCCGTTGATAATAAGCGTTTTAGTGAATGCTGTTCAGCTATATCGAACAGGCTCCATGAGTAGTTAAAGGGGAATAAAAAGTGTTCAACCCCGCTCAAAGTATCGAAATCTTGCCGCTGTTTGGTTGTGCTTACAGAAAAAGGCGTTATAAAGTAGAGAAAATTAAAAAGAAGACACGAAAACAAATAATGAAGGTTACAAGGACATAATAAAACGATTCAAACCTACCAAAACATGGCAGGTCATTTTTGTGTTTGGTCGACCACCCCCATTATATTTAGTTATTTCGCGAACGTATAAGCATTATTACTGAATTATAGATTATCGATATAGGCTTAGGCTTGTATCGCTTTCTTTATATATTGGAGTCCGTACCGCATTTAAATATCATTTTTTTTACATTATGATAATTACTGAGGAGGCTTGGGGTGGTAACGAGAGATATATTACATTTATATTATAAAAGGAGATAGGAATAATTTAATAAAATATGGTTATGAAGCACTCAGATGAAATTTTAGCAATAGCAAATAAAGTATCCCGAATTGATAGTTTTTGTCAAAGTTTAGAGGATACCAACAAATGGCTTTATAGAAAGGCCGAAAGCATTACATCCAATAATTATGATGATGAAGAAGGTTTTGGATGGGATACCTGTTCCGAACGGGCTATAAAATCTACTTATTTACAATTACAAGCATTATTATTGGATAATGGCATATCAGAGGAAGAAGCATTGGATTATTAACTAGGGCTTAGGCTTGCCGCAAAATAAATCGTATATTTACATCATAATAGAAACAAGGTTATCGATTATTAATTGGTAACAAATAAATTAATAATTTAAAAAATCAAGGTCATGAACAGAACAGAATTAATTGCAACAGCAAAAGAAATGGGTTTAACATTTGAACGTCCACTTACCCAAACCAAAAGTGAAATCATTGAATCAGCAATCGCAAATGCCCTTGCCAGTACCGAATCAACAATCGCAGAAGAAACCATTGCGGAAGTAGATGAAATGCCAATTGAAGCATTTGTAAATACAGGTGTAGTTATCCCGGCCGCCGCAGAAGTGGTAAAAGAAAAGAAGGTACACATTTACGATGAAATTTTAGCAATGGCAGCCTCGGGCAAGTCCCGCACTCAGATTTTCAACGAGTTGAAAGAAAAACATGCCAAATTGAACTACCGTTACGTTGTTCAAACGCTGTTGAAAGCCAAAGCTGCCGGTGTTGAATTAAACGTGCCTCGACAAGAACGAGTATTTGCCCCTAAGGCGGACGCGATCGCAAATCTTGAAGCTAAATTGGCAAAGATGAAAGCTGCAATTACTGAAGAACCGGTTATGGCCGAACTCGAGGTAGCAGTTGTTGAATAAAATGCATTTTGGATCCTGAAATCTGAAGACGGTACCCTAAAAAGTAGCCTATCGACCCAACCAGCCTAAGGATTATAATTAATTAAGGCCCAAATGTTAATTCGTTTGGGCTTTTGGTGGCCAAAATTGAGTTCGTATCTTTATATTATAAGAAAAGCGGGCTATTAATAATTAAAAATATAAGGTTATGTATTACGAAATTAATGTTGCTTTAAACGGAAGTCATTTCTTTGCTACTGCCCCTCGTTCAATTACTTATATAAAGACATTACAGGCAAAACTGAAAGTGTTTATGGTAAAGTTTCCTGAAAGTGAAGGTTATTCTATTTCGGTAAGCGAACATCCTGAGGTAAGTAAAGGTCGAGACATTCAAGAAATTCTTTATTATAAATAATCAGCTAATGTCTTTGATTGTACAGTATTCTTTATTACATTTACATATAATAAGGAGATAGGTACTAACAATTTAATAATAAAGGTTATGATAAAAGAATTTATTACCATAGTAAAAAATAATAAGAAGGAAACAATCCAACTTACAGTATTTGCCTTGATTATACTTGCATTTTTTGTTCTATTGTATTTTATTTGGTAGAATAGGAATTTAAAAGGCCTAGTTCTTACTTCCTTGTACTTTTCTTCCTGGTACCGCGGCGGTACCGGGTGTATATTTACCCACGCGCGTTGATGTCCGTCGGGCCGTGGGGGCGTGGGAAGGAAGGCTTGGATGCAACCATGACACGTACACGCATATTACCCGCCGATTTGTATATACGTATATCCCAAACGCCACTATGATAATTATAATTACCCACAACTCAACTCACGTTTCCGAAAATACCGGTTTTGGCAAAGGATAAACGGATCCGACTTTCACACGCGCATAAAATTTCGTATCGACTCAAAGTATATATGTAGCAAATTTGTGATTTAAACGCGATAATCTCAATTATTATATGTGAGTTGCGTGTTATATTGATTTGTATTAGTTTCGCGTTTAAATCGCAGATCTTTTAAATACAAATAATACTAAGATAGCATTATACAACCACAACATAATTAAAGTTCCAACCCGCGATATTCCGTTTTGGTAAACGTGGGTCGTCTGAATTGTAATGTATCAGATGGAATTGTTATGTAATGAATTTGGGATTGAGTCGTTTGTCATAAACTTGATTTTGTTTCGTGTAAGCGTAATACAAATGAGTTTTCACCTTTATTTTCATAGAGCCATTTTCTTGCTTGTTGTTCGCTTAGGTGACTAAATATGCTTCGGGACTGGTGATTGTATTGGAATGTGATGTCGCTTTCTTTGATTTCCTCAAAGACTGTGTCTTCGTTATAGTTGTGTTCGATAGCGTATAAATCGTAATTTTTCGCTTCTATATCTTCTAAATTGGCTGTATCGGTTGCGTGGAATAATTTTGTATTGTTTACATGTATTTTATATCCAAAATTTGGAACATCGTGTGTTAAAGCAACTGGTATTATGGCTCCATAATTGTAAACATATGTTCGCCCAGGTTCGTATATATCTACGTTTATATGTGGAGGTAGGCTGTCCCGTAGATGGATGCCGCAACCAAACCGCAATGATGGACGTTCAAATGCTAGTTTTTTAATTGTAGCATAGTTGAAGTGATCACCATGGATGTGTGTAAGTAGGACGAGTTTGATATCTTTTAGGTATGGTTTTAGGAGTGCAAACGGTACACCACAATCCACAAGTATCGAGTTGTGGTATAGAATTGCGTTGCCTTTGCTGCCTGAAGATATTATTTTGTATGGGATGTTAGACAAAATTTGCAATATTTTTAGTAATTATATAATGTGATTTGCAAAGAAAATTATAATTTCCAATAGATGGAATAAATGAATATTTAAAAATTCCCATTATCAATCAAATCCCATCCATCTTCCCAAGTTGGTTTTAATGACATAGTTGCTATTTCTCCACAACCACACAAACATTTATGCTGTGAACAACCGTATTCAATTGAAACATAAATAACATTTTCTTTCATTTCTTCGAATGGAGGAAGTGATTCTTCTCCATTTGCGAATTCAAATGTTACTTCTACCTTCTTTAATGTTTTCATTTCAAAAATTTAAATCATTAGAATATATAATTTGTGGTTCGCTAGAAAACATTTCTTCTCGAATTGATACTTTGAATGGTTCTGTTTCGAAATCATTGTCTTCCCAAACGCTAATAATTTTCTCGTCCCACTCATTTTCGGGAATTTCTTCTACTTTATCAATAGTCATTTCTCCTACTACTTCAAATAGGTAATTTTTGGCTTGTTCTTTTGTTTCTCCAGAGACAGCCCAATAATATTCTTCTGAGGTAAATTTAAATACTTTCATCTTTTTAATAATATTTTTGTTCTGGTTTTGTTACTATTTCGTATTGTCCATAAGATATGTTTGGATTATCTATATAGTCAGGAAAGAAGAGTAATGCTTTATAAGCAGATAAGTCTTGTTTCCAACACTGTTCGAAATAATCTATATTTCTATCTACTTGTTCATTTGTATAATTATATGTAATATAATCTACAGGACCCATTTGATTAACGCAGAGCTGAGATTTTGCGTCTTCGATATATTCTTTTAGAGTACAGTTCATTTATATTGTATATTATTATCTTTCAAAAACTTGTTTAAATTTGATATTTGAACTAGAGTTCCAGTAATTGTATAAGTTACTGTTTGTAATTTAGAAGCGCTGAATTTTGGAGCATCTATAAAAACAATATCTTCTTCTGTATCTATAAACGAATGAGCTACTTCTCCTGGTTGTTCATTTATGTTATTTTGCGGGAGATATTTTTCAGCCCATAATGTAAATGATTCTTTTGATAGACTTTCAACTAATTCATATGAAATAGAATCTTTATCTCGTTCATAATTAGCAGTACTCTCATTAAATACAAATCCGAGACCCATTACAATTTGAGTACGCTTATTTAATTGATTCTGTTTTTCTTGGAGTTCGGTTGCTAATATAGCTGCTTTTCTATTTTGAACCGTTTTGATTGAACGAGCAACATTTAGAGAAGTTTTATATTCTACTAAAATTTCTGTTTTATTAGCTTGTGTGTCAATTAATTCGAGGTCGTCAGCTACTTTATTTACGAATTCAACACATTTTTCTTTGTATTGTTTGTCATTTACTGATAAAGTAATGTTTATGTCTGTTGGATCGAATGTTAGAAAATCAATTTTCTTATTTAAACATAACTCGTTGAAATAATCTTTGATGGTTTTTTCTTTTTTAGCGCGTAAATCATCTTCTACAAAAGCAATATTATCTTTTAGAGTTTCGACCGCTTTCTCAATTTTACCTTTTACCTCTGTTTTGTAAAGAAGTTCGAACTCGTCATACTCTTTTAAGATTTCTTTCTTAATTAAAGTACGTTGTGATTCGTATTCCTTTAATTCTTTATTGAAATCAGCACGAAGATCTTTTTGAAATTTTAGAGTATCGATGGTTGCTACTTGATTTTTAAGGTCAAGTTTTTCTAGACGTTCATCGATAGATTTACCAATACTCAAAACTTCTTGTTTGTATTGGATGATTGGAGATTGTTTGAGAGAGATTTCTGTTGACATAAACTTTTATTTTAATTATCTTTCGTATGTTCTATTTATTTCTACTTCATATCCGAGATGAGTTAATACTTGTTCAAGAATAGTATCAACATCCATATTATGGTAAGGCATTTCAACTCCATTTACTTTAACAACCATTCCATAAATATCATTTGAAGAACCAGTATAATCGTATTCTTCTAAATCAATTTTGAGTTTTTTCTTATTGAGCCATATTTTACAAACATTATCGAAGAATATTTGTGCGGATTTATCTACATCTCCTTCAAAATGGAGTTTACCATCTTTTTGATATAATTTACCGTAAATTTCATTTGGAATATTAAAATTAATTGAGTATGATAATTTTTCTCCAATCGCCGAAAATTGATTACTTTCTTCCATTCTTCTCTAATTTTTTATATTTAAAATAACGACATAACTTATTATTAAATAATAAACAATATAATAGCCACCATTGTAATCTAAACCATCGTCCTAATTTGATATACCAATAATCACTCTCCATTTTCTGGAGAAGCCATTCTAAAGGATTAGATTGAGGATTATATTCGATATCGAGTTTATTTTTCATAACTATTTTTTTTATCAAACATTCCAAAAACATCTTTTAAAAAATCTACCTCGTCTTTTATTATTGGTTTACATTTTACAATATTAATAGAAGCAAGTAATTTTTGTTTAGCCATAGCTTCATCATCAGCCTCAATTATTTTTTTGAAACCATGTTCATTAACCATAAAACGAACTTCATATTCCATTTTTCCTATTTTATTTATATCCGAAATGTAATGTAGCTCCTCTAGGGAGCCACATCTTTATTAACAATATATTAAATATAATTCATTTTCTATATCATCATCTTTATAATATTTGTAAAAATGAACATCTATAATAAGAGGGAAAGTATAATTATCCATGCTAGTCTAAATTTAAAGATTCTGCAGTTTCAAGGTATTTACGAGACTCTGTTATCATAGCTTTTGAGATAAGAATTGAACGATTAGTTCTAGCTATAAAATTGTTAAGAGCAGCCCTCTTAGTTGAGTATGCAAATCGTTTTCCAACATCTCCTTTAAGAACGAACTTCGGACGATCCATTATTTTAAGATCAACCCAATATCCCTTTTCTGTTTCTCTAATAATTTCGAATTCAATACAATTAACTTGATATGTATTTTCTTCTTCGGAATGGTCGCGCTCGTATCTGTAAAGTTTCATGTTAATTGGCTGTGTTTTCTATATGTGAATTGATTGTTGATAAATTTCCATTTATGGATTGAAAACGTTTTTCAATTTCTCTAAAAGAATCTTGGATAGCTAAATCTTGTTGATTGAATGATGTAGTAAGGGTCTTAAGATTATCTATTGTGTCTGAAACAGTTTTGTTTGTTTCTGTCAAAGATTTGTAAGAATCTTCTCTCATTTGTTGATCAAGTTTTCCTAATAAATAATGCATTTCTAAAATATCTTTATCATGTTTATCATCTAATAATAAAAGTCTATTTATTGTTTTATAATGAAGGTGATTATATTTCTTTAATTGAAAATATTGATAGAGAAGATACGCAACTGTTGCGAAAAGAAGACCTGTTATAAATTCCATAAACTTTTTATTTTATTAATATTATTTGTAATTATTGTATCTATTGGTTGTTGTTGAATAAAATGAATTATTGTTGGATAGTTTTCTATATAATATAAATCAGCAGATATAGGGAATTTATCACAATCAATAAAAATGATTTCTCTTTCAGGATATTCAGAAGATAATTTATAGAGTTGTGGTTTAAGATCAATACAATGTTTGCATTGAGAACTACCAAATACAGCTAAAATATTATTATTTATTTTTAAGTATTGGTCAATTAAATCACTTTTTAGTTCTATCACAATAATTCTACTAATTGATTAATTCTGTTGTTTATTTTATTTAATTTAATTTGTAATTTCTCATAGAAATCAACATCAATGGGTATAGAACGTTCTCTATGAAAATCCATTTGACTCATTCTTGATTCTAAAATACTTTTAAAAGCTAATAACTCTGAAATAGAGTATTTGTCTATTGATCCTTGACTCATATTATTTTTATTATATTTAATTATGTTTCTATAATTTCATTAGTAAAAGTTTCATTTTCTAAACCAGCCTCTACTCGACAATACACACAATAGTTATAGACCCATCTTTTACCACAATATTTTACGTCTGCTCTACTACCACATTTCTCACAAGTCAATTCGCATTCTTTTTCGGCCCATTTCACTATTTCATATACCTCTTTAGTAAAAGAACCATATACTCTAAGTTCAGCATATTTATCTTTAATATCCATAATAGTTACAGAAATGATTTTATGAAATAAATTATACCAAAACCGGCTTTCTACTCGAACAACACTATTACCGGTTGCCCAAAAGTGTAAAATGTTCAATACGAAACGTGGAACATACCATGGTCGAATTTGTTTATCAATTTTAATAAGCATTTCCTCTACAATAGGAACCCAAGGTTTTGAAACGCCTGGATAAGTATATCCAAGATATTGATATTTCTTATAATTTTTCATACTTTAAAATTTTCGTTCGCGTTCCATTCTTAATAAACATTGATAAGCAGACTCACCTGGTTTAATTTCGTAACCACATCCTGTACATCCACCTTTCCATGAACCAGCTCTTTCACCAACTTCTTTACTAAATTCTACTTCAATATAGTGATGCATTTTAATATGTAGACCAAACCATCGTTTCCAATATCGTTTTTCTTCGTAGATAGTTGCATCAACATATTGAACTTCAAAACCAGATTTTAATTTATAACAATAAGGATATGTTTGAGAAGCAACTTTTTCTTTATCTTTATCATAAAAATCATCATCCTTTTTAACTTCGTACCATCCATCTTTTAACAATATTTCTCTTTTTAGAAACTTAAAAGCCCATGGAAAATAAAAACTCAATTTATTATATCCTCTCACCCAAAACTCTGTCGGAAAACCTGAGTCTGGATGGTAAAACATTAAACCATAACTCTTACTTTCAGCTGTATTATTTCGACCAGTATCGAAAGGTAAATGGATATATAAACTTCCCCAACTATAAAAACATAATATAAGCGAAATAAGAATTAACCATAAACTAATAAATGGTAATACTAAAGCGACCAATGTAGTCACATTAGTGTTTATTTGAGGTCGTGGATCGAAATATCCATTATTTTCATATACAAGATAAAAGCCAGTACCTTTATCTCTACTAGGGTAGAAGGATATCCATGTTTTGAATTCCTCTGTTTCTCGTTCTGTGAATTTAAATTTTATCATCCTATTCAATTGTTTTAATCGTTATTCTACCTTCTTTACTTGTTGTTAGTCCTGGATGAGAGTATACTGAATATGATGATTCTTTACCATCAATAGCAGCCTCTCTATTTCTTTCACTAGTAAATTGTTCTAATATTGGTCTATAAATATCATAACAGGTATTAGCTTCTTCATATTTACTACCAATACCATAACTAGCATTAGTTGATAGTTCAGGAAACATAGCCTTTTTAGCTAAATTAAGAGTATAATTCCAATCATCTCTTCGTTGACAATAACTTTCGACAGATTCATCTTTTTTATGTAAAAATCCTTTAAAGGATTCAGGTATTGCATCCAATTGACCTCCACAAAACCTTGACATAAATTCACAGGCTTGTTGTACTACTGATAATTGTTCTCTAGTAAATTCTATTTGATATTTCATAATTTTTCTACTTGATTTTCAATTAAACCTCCACACTCTTCATTAATATATTCAAGATATAATTCGAGTCTATGATTTTCATAAAGCATTTCTTCAATAGATTCCATTAAATTATCTATCTGATTACTTAACCAATTAATAGGTTCTTCTTTCCATTCTGGATCGACTATATCTTTTGGATTAGCCGCTGCAAACATTTTTAATTTCTGAATAGAATTGTTCAAGAATTGTTTATTTCCTTCTATTTTTTCTTCTAATTCATATTTACTATTAAATATTTGTCTACTTAAGTAGATATCTGTTTTAAAACTTGTTCCCCATCCCATAATATTATTTATTTTTCTTGTTTATATTTTTCAATTACATCCTTCAAATCATCTGGATGAAGAATCATTAATCCAATTCCTTTAGGTTGAATATCAGACGATATAAATCGAATTTCAAATCCACCCATATTTATAACTGCTTTATAATCTTCCATTTTAATCAAAAAAATTTAGTAAAAATTAAATTTAATATTACCTCAAATAGTATAAGAAATAATCCTCCCGTTAAAAAAGATCCAAATATTCGTAATATTATATTTTTAAGTTTTGAATATCTTCTTCGGTTAATTCTATAGTATCAAGCATTTTTAAAGCTTCTTTTTTAGTTTCATTATTATACAATCTATTCAATAAATCCACTATTTTATCTCCATCATAATTCATATATGAAAAATAAGCATTTAATATATCCTCAAGATCTTCTCGATTATTGAATCCAAATTTTTAACTCAGGAAATAAATATATTCTATCTAATGGTATTTTCATATTTTTTAATCAATTAATTCGTCAAAATTTAACCAATCTTCTGATACACATAGTAAAACAAGATAACCCATTATATCAGCAATATCATTTTTACGTAGTTCAGTTGAATTTTTAACTCGCATTAATTTATCATCTAAACGGACTTTAATTCCTTCCGTAGAGCCACTTTTATTAAAAACCCCAAGAGGAGACAGAGCACTACTACCATAATTTTTATTTTTAGCTTGAAGAAGTCGATTCAAAGAATCAGTAATATTTTGGATTTTTTCTGAGTTTGTTCGTTTATATTCAGTTGGTTGAATTAGAGTTGCGTCTAAAGGATTATCTGATGTTAAATAAGCATATTGTACTCCTCCTAAAGATTCTATAATTTCAAAATTAAGTGTATATCCTAATATAGTTGTTTCACATTGTCTTATAAAATTTTCTTGTTTAGGGTCGAGTGGATATCTTCTCTTATAATGAATTGGAGTAGTAGCTTTATCTAATTCTACTATATATTCAGATTCTGTTTTTTCTATTTTTCCTTTCATTTGTTCAAAATTAAATAGTCATATAATTCACCAGCATTTCTCATTTTGATAGAAATCTTTTTACCATCTACTTCGTGTGTGATAGAACTTTTAGTCCATTTCTTACCGAAATCCAACTCATAAATGAAATAATCAATCCATGAATCTTTATTTTGATCATTAAATTCTACTTTCAAAACTTGTTCTAAAGCTAATAATACTTCAGAGTAATCATAAAAACCTTGACCATCCTCAAATAATACATGAATGGCTTTTTCACACTCTTCATCGTGTTTGAATTGTTTTTCAATAGCATCAATAGATGCAATAAATATTTCTCTTGAAATCATTGTTGTTTATTTAAAATATTACGTATATTATTAGTTATTGAATGTATGTAATTATTATCTGTTAAAGCATCTATGCTTATTAAATTTATAAAAATATTATTTACATCTCTTTGAGATATAGTAATATCATTTGGGTTTGTAATTATTATTATTGATTTTATTAATATCTAAATATAATTAGAAAGAATGGAGAAACCAAGCCTCTCCATATCTTTCTTATAAAATAATTATCCACACTTTGAATGACCACAACTCTTACAATTCAAACATCCTTCCTCAAATACAAGCGTGTTTCCACAAACAGGACATTTTTCAGAAGACTTCTCTCCATCAGCAATATATCGCTTTAATACACGAGCAATTACTTTAGCAAATGTCGTAATATCACCTTTAGATTTATTTAAAATATCAACAATATATTTAACATTTCCTCTACTCCGTAACCATCCTGACACTAAACGTGTGATATTCTCTTCATCTGGTATTTCAAAAATAAGAGCTAAATTTTCAGCATATACTGTCTTTTTATCTTCTGAGATTAGATTGTACCATCCTGTTTTATGTTTACGAAGTATACCTTTTTCTGGAATACGATGATTAGCTTTCATTTTAAATGCAAATGTTTCGTATGGATGTCCATCCAAAATACCTACCATAACAACATAAGGTTCACCTTTTGATTTAATTATATGAATATCACAAGGTACATCGGTTGGACGTTTAAATGCTTTAACAGGTTTAAATTTTGTATCATCTTCTTTCTTTTCTTTTCCAGTAAGAAGAACACCAGCGCGACAACCATCTCTATAAACAGTAATCCCTTTACAACCAGATTTCCAAGCCTCCATATAAACATTAGCGACTGTTTCTTCAGTTACATCGGCTGGCATATTTACTGTAACAGAAATACTATGATCGACCCATTGTTGAATTTTACCTTGCATATGTACTTTCTCAATATAGTCTACATCGTTTGCAGTTGCTTTATAATATGGAGAATGTTCGTAAATTACTTGAAGTTCATATTCACTTTTGTCTATTAAAGTATTTAAACCTTCTTTATAACTTAAACCTAGTTCATTCCATTTTATAAACCATTCAACAAATTTATGATGAAAAACATTAAATTCTTCCCATATATCTCCCATTTCATCTGTAAAAGAAGCTTTTGAAGGATCATCTGTCTTTTTACGACGCTGATAGAATGGTTGGAAGATAGGTTCAATACCAGAAGTAGTCTGAGTCATCATACTAGTTGTGCCTGTAGGTGCAATAGTTAGGTTGGCTATGTTACGGCGACCAAACTCGTAATATTGTTTATATATAGAATTATTATTTTTTAAAGTTTCATCTAATATTCTATTTATAAATGGGTTGTTTTGTTCTTTACCGAAGTCCCAATCAGGAAACGCGCCCCTTTCTTTAGCCATCTCAATAGAAGATTTATAACTCTCAATAGCAATCAATTTATGAATATTTTCAGAAAAATCAGTGGCTGTTGTAGTTCCATATCTCAAACCCATAGCAGCCAACATATCTCCCTCAGCTGTAACACCTAAACCAGTACGTCTACCTCGAATTGCTTTGCCTCGAATTTTAGTCCATACATTTATTTCAACTTCCTTAGCAGACATAGGTTCAGGATCAGAAATAACTTTTGCAATAATTTTATCTAATTTTTCAATCTCAAGATCAATAATATCATCCATCAAACGTTGAGCAATACGTGTATGTTCTTTAAGAAGATCAATATCGATAGAGGCTGCGTCTGTGAATGGATTATTAATGTATGAGTAAAGGTTTATGGCCAATAGACGACAACTATCGTAGGGACACAATATGACTTCCCCACATGGATTTGTTGAAATATCTTTCCAATCACCTCCATAAGAACCGGCGGGAGATTCTCTTTCAGCTATTGACCAGAATAAACAACCAGGTTCAGCTGATTTCCATCCATTATGAGTAATTTTATTCCATAATTTCTTAGCCTTAATTCTTTTAATATACCCCCCACTAATAGGAATTAATTTATTATAAGGTAATTCTTCAATATATCCATCTTCATCTAAAGGTATATTTAAATCAATAGGAAATGTTTGGTAAAAATCTCCATCTTCCTCAACAGCCTTCATAAACTCATCTGTAATTTTTACTGATATATTAGCTCCAGTTACTTTACCAGCAGTAAGTTTGGCATCAATAAAGTCTTCTGCGTCTGGGTGATTAACAGAAAGAGATAACATTAAAGCACCTCTGCGTCCATATTGAGCTACTTCCCTAGTTGATCTAGAATATCGTTCCATAAGTGGAACAATACCAGCAGAAGATAAAGCAGCATTGCCTACTAGAGCTCCTTTAGGACGAATATGAGATATATCTTGTCCAACTCCACCCCTACGTTTCATTAATTGAACTTGCTCTTCATCAAATTTCATGATAGAACCATAACTATCAGCTGCTTCACTAGGTCCAATTACAAAACAATTGGATAAAGAAGTTAAGAAGTTATCATTACCTATACCAAAACTAGGAGACCCCTGAGGTAATAAGTATTTGAAATCCTTTAATAAATTATAAATTTCTTCTTCACTAATGGGATTCTCATATTTAGCTTCTATTCTCGCTAATTCTTTAGCAAGACGATGATGCATATCGTCTGGAGTAGATTCTAAAATATCACCATTACTTGTTTTAAGTGCGTACTTGTCCAAAAATACATCACCAGCTAATTCATCACCATGGAAATATTCAACCGATTTATCTATAATATCTTCTTTTCTCATTCTTCTTCTCTATTTTTCTTCGAATAATTTTCATCTTGAATCAATAATTCAGCTCCATATTTATTGGATAAAATACGATAATATACATTCCTCCCTACATCATCATATGTTGAGATGTAAGGAGCTAGTAATTTTATAATTCCATAAGGAAGTAAATATATGCAAATTCGTCTTATCATTTTCATCCTTTAATGTTTTTATGTTCATCTATTTCAAAACTTCCGTTAAGATAATCTACTACTTCGTGTATACTTTCTTTGGAATCTCCTCGATCAATCATCTCTAATACTTGTTGTAGGATAGATGATACTCTATAACAACTCTCGTGAGTGTTATTTAGAACGGTTGGTTGTTCTGTTATTTCTTTTAAATTCATTTGTTATATATTTATATAAGTATATCAAATCCCCGTTTTTTTATCCCAAATTACAGTATGTTCTCTCGTAGAATAACGAACATTTTCGCGAATTGCTATATCAAGTACTTTTTCTCTATTTTCGAATAATTCAACACGAGTGGCACCTAAAGGCATTAGTACGATTTGTTTTTTATGAATTAATTCAGTATCGAGAAAATCTCTTTTGATTTCTTTCCAATCTTCCTCTGAAGCTACTACGAATTTAAACCATGAATTATCTAAAGTTGATAATTTCTTTAATACATCTGGTTTATAACGTAAAGAATCTTTATTCCCTGACATACTTAACTTTGGACTATTATTCCAACAGTCAACAATATCGATCAATCCTTGTTCTGGCATTAATACGCATTCGTTTTCAATTTCGATATATGGTTTGAAAGCATATCTTTTTACAAACTCTTCAATTAAAGCTACCAACTTGGATTGAATTCGAGTCGGAGATCCACCGGTAAAAATTAAATGTTGACCTTCTGTAAATTTAGTGATCAAGCTTCTTCTGTTGAAGTCTTCTTTTTCCATTAAATGAAATAATTCATCGAATGTGTAAGGATTACCGAATCTCCAAACTTCTTTGGAGTCACACCATGTACATGATTGAGTACAATGTTGTACTCTGAGAAAAGCTGCAGGCCATCCAACAAAGTTTTCGCCTTGAATAGTGTCGCAGAAGAATTCTGATACGTCAATGAATGGTTCGCCCTGAGGTACTGTTTTTTTGAAAGCTGGATTGCTTTCGATCAATTGTTTTGACATATTATAAAGTTATTTTGTTTCTGGTTTATAAGTGTAAGTTACCTTTCTATCATCATATTCTAATATACCTTTTTCTTTTGAATAATCCTCGATATCTATAAGATTTGTTTTATAGAAATTCATTTTTTCATCTTCGTAAATACTATCAACGAAACATTCAGTAAAACAATTAGGTGTTTCATAAATTTTCACTTTATGAATCTGTAATCTAATCATTTGATCGGGGTATAATGTTTGAGAAATAATCTGCATAGAAAGAAATACTTCTTTAGCAATGTTTTCTACTGATGGATTACAGTACTCTCCTTCTCCATTAAGAGACATAAGCCATAATTTCGTGCCATATTCCTTAGTAGTATTAACTAATAGAGTATCGTGTGGATTCAAAATCATTCCATGATCCATTTTGTCTTGTAAAAATTGAACGAATACTCGTTTGATTTCTTTAAAGTCGATTGCATAACCAATTGACTCCATATTTTCAAAAGAGAATGTAAGTTCTGTAAGGTATGTATGTCCCATTTTTGTTAAATATACAGGCTCTTTATCCTGCACTTCTTATTCTTTATCATTGAATAAGATCAGACTATATCATCATCTCTGAATTATAGAGATGTTGGGCGCTCGTGTTTCCATTATTGCTTTGCTGCTCAGGAATTAGTCGTTGAACCTTCTTACTACTCAATGCAATTCGTAAGCTCGGCTGCTGATTGTCCTATATTGAGAAGGAGTTCCAGCAATTCACCCAATTTTATATCCACCGAAATCTTAATGGATATTGAAGCACTTCATGCGCTCATTCATAACTCTATGACCACAGTCAAGATTTGTTTTTTGTGTAATAAATTGCATTTTATTTATTGTTCGTTTAACATACTATTAAATACTACTTCGTAACCTCCGCTGTTCAACCATTCATAATACTGGTCTAAATTTTCTTTAGACGCGTTTCCTTCCTGACCTAACCATATTTGATAAGCGGCATAATCTTCTGATTGTTGATCGATTGATTCTTGATTAAAATCAACATCTAATTGTTCAATTGTTTTTTCTTCTTCGTTTTGCATAAATTTTATTTTTTCAAATTGTTTATAATTAATAATACATTCTTCCTCGGTTCTGAAATAATTACCTACCTCGTGATATAAATTATCAGTATAAGATTTATTTTCAATTCGCCTATTTGGTTTAAATTGTTTCATAGAAACTTTATCATCCTTTATAATATAACTAAAATATTCATTCCCTTCATCAGCTCTCCATCTATATGAAGTTTCTTTGATTTTGGTATGTTTTTTACAACGAAAAATATTACCGTTTTCTCCTTGATCATACCATTTATTTTCACAAGTTAAATCTTGTTTTTTACAAGTAGTACATAAATGTCTTGTGATATCTACTTTAATTCCTTTTCTATCATCCATATTTTCTTTTTTTGATATATTTGTAAATGTAAACAGGAAATTTTTATAAACCACTTCCTCCACAAAAATATTTGGTTTCCTGAATTGGATTATTTATATTTAAAATTATATTATAATAAATAGTAAATATAGAATGAATAAACGCAAATTATTTGATTTAGTTGGTCTATCACCCAATCCAGAACCTGTATCTCAAGAAGCTGAATATAATATAGATTTTGTGAAAATCAAAATGTTTACAAAACTAATTGAGAGTAGAAAAGAATTCAAAAGGAATCTTAATAAAACTAATAATTTAGAGGTATCTGAAGATTTGATAAACAATATAATTTTTAACCGGGCCTTATTCTATATTGAAACACTTGAGATAGATAAACTGAATAATATAGAAGAATTAAAATCAGAACATAAAAAACGTTTTATTAGCACTATTCAACAGTCCATTAAATATTTTGAACAGCTCGAGCAATACGAAAATTGTGCTTTTTTATTTAAAATAGAAAAAATGATTTCCTCTATAAGAAAATCAACGGAGGAAGTGGCTTAGTGATCTTTCCTATGTATCTTAAAATCGTGAGGGGAAAAGAATGTGAGAGAAAAAAGAAATGGGTAACGTATGAATATCTTAATACGGTTACGAAACGATGGAAGAATCGAAATATGGAAGAGAACGTCTGAATATCGAAAGACGGAAGGGAAGAAATATGGAAGATAACATCGTGATAAAAATCTTCTTTTTCTTTGGATTTCGAAACAACCTAATTATATTCAGCAATAAAGGGAATTATTAAATTTTAAAAATTATAAAAATGAGAAACAGAGACACTATTGTTAGACAATTAGAATTATTGGAAGGTAGATTAAATACCTTAAAGCACATCGTAAATACTCAAAGCCCGATTTCTGAGTATTATTTAATTCTAGATTCAGCGAATGAAATTTTAGAGGAAGTCAAAAGTTATGTTGAGGCCGAAGATTTATCATCAAACGAAGTTAATCGACTCAGATAAACATATTTAAACGCGCGTGTAGCTGATATAAACCGCGATAATTTCAATTATCTATTATAAATCATCCAAATACGCGACTCACAAATAATCATTTAAAATACGCAATGAAGTATGACATTAACAGCCGAACAATTACAAGAAAATTGGGATAAATTATTAAATTTCATCCCCAAATATATTTCAGAACCCCGAGCTACTCAGCTTACTGAATTATATAAAAATAATGAGGAATATTTAGTTATGGCTCCTGCTTCCTCTAAAAAGGAATATCATGGTTGTTGGCCAGGCGGACTCGTATATCATTTCATTAGTGTAGTAGAAAATTCCCTAGCTATGTATGAGTTATGGAAAAAGCAAGGAGCGAATGTGGGTTGTTTTTCTGTAGAAGAACTAGTATTTTCAGCCTTTAACCATGATTTGGGTAAACTAAGCGCTTATTTACCCAGCACTGATCAATGGCGAAAAGATAAATTAGGTGAATTATATACCTATAATATAGAAATTCCATTCGCTTCGGTTCCGGATAGAAGTTTATTTATCCTTCAAGAAAATGGGATTAAATATTCTTTTAATGAGATGATTGCCATTCTTATTCATGATGGTTTATATGATGAAGCAAATAAAAAATATTTAGTGGGTTTTCTTCCTGAACAGAAACCACGTACGTGCCTTCCCTATATTCTACATCAAGCTGATATAATGGCATCTCGAATTGAATTTGAAATGGAACATGTTGAACTTTTATCCCCTACTCCAATTCAGCAAGAAAAGAAGGAAGCTTTTAAATTGGAAATTAAAAAAACTCCTATTAAACAGAAAGTGTTAGGTTCTGTTCCAGTCGGTCCTAATAGTAATTTGATGAACCTTTTAAAAGATTTATAATATGTGGTTAACAATAGTTTTAGCAGTAGTATTACTCGTTTCTTTATATGTAAATTTTAATTTATTTAGGAAAGTAGAGAAGGTAGAAGATATAGCAGAGTCCCAAAACATTTATATAATTCAGATACAAAAGGCTATTATCTTTTCTGAAGAGAAATTAAAAGAAATAGATGCTAAAGAGACCTTTAAAAGTGATGATGAAATTGGTTGGTTTTTTGAAAATGTTAAATATATTCAAGAACTAATTTCAGATTATAAAATTAATCAAGAAAATGAGCAAAAGAAATAAACGAGATTATTTTAATTCAGTTACTGAAGATGCTATTATTGCTTATAATAATACAGATGATTACATTCAGAAAAGTATAATTTATGAAAAATATATTCATTATTCATTTTTTAAACTAACTCAGAACATCATTCATACATTCAAGTTTTACAATACAGATGTGGATGATTTAGAACACCTTCAACATGAGTTGATAGTGTTCTTACTTTCTAAAATCCACATGTACGATCATAAAAAAAGTATTCAAGATCGTTTAAATAAAATTATTAATAAAACATTTTTGGAGGAATATGATGGAGATTTTATTTCGTATATAGGGGACAATGATAAAGTTACTCAACAAGAAATAAATTATTTTATAGAAAATTTAAGTGTTTCTTCTGAATGTATGGAAGAATTACAAAAATTAACTCCTCCGAAGGCATATTCTTATTTTGGAACAATGGTCAAAAGGTGGTTAATTCTATATAATAAAAAGAATTATGATAATAAATTGAATTTTGATGATGTAGATGAAGTAAACGAAGAAGAATATTCATCACAATGTTATGAGATTGAAGAAGATGGTGAATGTAAGCAAGAACAAAGCGACCTATCAATCTTTATGGATGAGTATGTTGAATTTATGAATGCTAATATTTATAAAATTTTTCCTAGAGATAATGATGCTCATATTGCTGATGCTCTTTTGGAATTATTTAGGAAACGTGACTCGATAGATTT
>Ga0209083_1001247_pt1 | contig 30091 bp, 28 predicted proteins | sample AM7aDNAmetaG_FD_184132 | JGI IMG/M metagenome (GOLD analysis project Ga0209083, IMG submission 184132) | Freshwater microbial communities from Finland to study Microbial Dark Matter (Phase II) - AM7a DNA metaG (SPAdes) (version 3) | ecosystem: Environmental > Aquatic > Freshwater > Lake ... | reverse complement strand
GTACTCGGCCGGGTACCCTATACGTTCCTTCACCCCCCATAGCCAGAATTTTAAGGCGGAAGAAAAAGAATTTGTTAAAAGAATGCCCAGGTCAAATTTTTCCTTAATGACGGCCCGGTCATCCTTGCCTTCAATGTATATTTTATTAACATAAGGAAGCGCTGCCAACAGTTCCGCGGGCCCTTTTCTTAGCACCAGCCCTATATAAGCGTCAGGATAGTTTTTTCTGACAGTTCTTATCACCGGAATTGAAATTACGGAATCCCCCAGCCAGTTTGCGCCTCTAATAAGTATTTTTTTCACCTTCGGCCCGTCAATTCCCATAATTTGGCATATTTTACAAAATTATAGCAGGAGCTTAAAACACAGATACAAAATCCCGGAAACCCGTCCAGAAAACCGGCTTTAATAAAATACATTTTGAAAAAAGTGGCAAGCGGATTCAAGATCAGTTTTGTTTTTGAAAATTTTTTTCCTTCCCTGACAAACTGCTGCGCCGCCAGAGAGGTATATCTGTTAAATTGCTCAAAATATTTGCCTATATTTTTATAGGGAAAATGCAGCATTTGGTTTTCCAAAGTACGTTTTCTGCCTTTAAGCAGCACGCTTTCATGCACCATTTTATTCTCATCAAAACGGCCCAAAGTTTTTTTGAATAAACGAAGCTGCTTATCAGGATACCAGCCGCAATGTTTTATGAATCTTCCCATAAAATACGGTTTTCTTTTGATATAGAACCCCTCGCAGCCGCCCGGCTTCAGATCAATAATTTCCTGTTTCAATTCAAGGCTTAACACTTCATCGGCATCCAAACTTAAAACCCATTCGTTTCTTGCCCTGCCAATACCGTAATTTTTTTGTTTTGAAAAACCTTCCCACTTCCGCCTGATAATATTTGCGGTAAACGCCGAGGCCAGCTTCAGCGTGCTATCCCGGCTGAAGGAGTCTATTATTATTATCTCATCAGCGAAAGAAACTGACTCCAGGCATCTTTTAATATTATCCTCTTCATTATGTGTTATTATTACTACTGAGATCCTCATGATATCTATTTTACCAGAGTTTCCGGTATTTTTCTATCAATTATATGCAATTTAGTGCAATTTAGTTCACTTAGAAGTTGCATTTTATAATTTGAATGACTATAATAAAATAAGAATAGCAGTAAGGGGGTTTTTATGAAGAAAGTTCTTATACTTATATTTTTCACGGCTCAAATCTTCGCCAGTGACAAAATTTCCATGGCCGTATATGATTTTGACGCCTCCGGAATACAGCAGGATATCGCCTCTTCGGTTGCCGATTTTGTACAAGACGGCCTTATGCAAACCGGAAGATTCACCTTGATCGAAAGAAAGGATGTCCAGAGAATACTTAAGGAGCAAATGTTCCAAAAAACCGGCTGTACCTCGACAGAATGCGCGGTCGAAGTGGGAAAAATGCTCAATGTCAGCAGTATTATCAAGGGTAAGGTCTCACAGATGGGCACCAGGACGGTAATTTCCATCAGTCTTGTAGATGTTGAAGCCGGAAAGATAATCCTGACGGATAGTGTGGAATGCGGTTCTGTTGAACTGTTGAACACCGGTTCAAAACTGCTCGCCGAACATTTTAGCCGGGGTGTTGCAGTCAGGGGTAAGGTACTTAAGATCACCGGTAACGATGTTATTGTAAGTCTGGGAATGGATGACGGCCTAAAAAACGGGGATATTCTGACTGTAGAGCGCTACGGGGAGGCCGTTAAAGATGATTCAGGTAAAGTTGTATTTCAGGAAAAAACAAAAATAGGAACCATTGCCGTTAAGGATGCTTCAAATTCAGGTTCAAAAGCGGATATTACCGAAGGTGCAGGAAGCATTAAAAACGGCGATATGGTCGAACTCAAGATAGAAAAGCCCAGGCCGTTGGAACCTATTTTAAGTTCCACTCCGCGCCCGAGCACTCCGCGAATTTATGATAGTGAGAGCAGCACCTTTACAAAAACCCCGGCAGCTGCAAAAGCTGCCGACAATTACAACGAATTCAATGTTGACTTCGGTTTCACCCTGGGCTTTACGGGCACGCTTTCTTTTATCAGGTATACTTCCACCGGCGCAATATCCATATCTGAAAATAAAATAGATACATTTAACAACTACTTGAATTTTACCATAGGCTTAAGTTCCCCTGTGTCCGAATTTATGAACATCGGAAACATGATCCAATTAACGTTCCCGGGTCTTGCGGATTACGGGACCGCCGGAGTTGAGGATAACACCAGGTTTTTGTTTATAATGAATGACGGCCTTATGTTTAAATTTTATCCGTTCGTCGGCTTGCTGAATCCCTCTTTTGCTAAATTTAAAAAACCGTCAGAACAAAGGGGAGACTTTCAGCCTTACATAGGAATAAACGGCAACCTTTATTTGGGGCTGTTAGATTCCGATGTTTCAACTTCGAGGACAAAAATAGATACCTCCGCGGTCAATCTTGATACTGCTTTTATCCTTGGCTTAGGACTGGACCTGAGGGCTGGATTTGAAATTGGAAATCTATTTTATGCCGAATTTTTCTGGAGGCTTTTATCTACTCCCGCAGGGACCATTGATGTGAAAAACACCTCCTATACAAAAATCGGGACACAAAAATACATTGTTAACTTAAATACTGTGGGAATTGGAGCAGGGTTTAAATTCTAATTTAGAAGAAACTCTTTAATACTTAACGCATAAACCGTCAGGTATCAGGGCAGGGTTATTTTTCCCATTCTTTTTGCGTAAAACCACAATCTTAACTTGTCTTTTAGAGAAACCTCGGAAAACTGCACGCCATAAAAAAAAGTAAAACTTTCTTTTCCTGTTCTTATTATTTTCCCTTTAAGATTATCAAAATAGTTGCCGTTTGGAAGGAAAAACTTTAAAAGCACATCATCTTCCCCGTTCATATATTCATTGGACTCTAAACGCATACCTCCGATACATATATCAGTAATATAACCGCTGCATATATACTTGCCGCTGAAATAATTGTATATATCAACGCTTACAATATTGCTCACCCGGATATGTTTTCTCTTTTCAAATATATTTTCTGACATTTTTTCTCTCACCGGCAGGTTAAACTAGAAATGGTGCCGAGAGACAGACTTGAACTGTCGACGCCAGAATTTTCAGTCCTGCGCTCTACCAACTGAGCTATCTCGGCACTTTTAACGCGCGGCATTCTTAAAAATAAACGCCGGATAATTACATTACCCCTTATTGTAAAATATCTTTCAATACTATAACACAACGGGCTTACCTTTTTCCACAGAATTTATTTCAGCAAGTGTGATCCTAAGCGCTTCTCTGGCATCCTTCGGCGTTACTATTGAAGGTGGCCGGTCCTTTTCAATACAATTAATAAAATACTGTATTTCCCTCAAATACGCATCATCTTTTGGCAAGCGGGGTTTAAGCGGAGCCCTGCCTTTTTCGTAAACTGTCATTTGACAATTTAGGCTGTTAAATTCAATTGCTCCCTTCTCAAAAAGCGCCCAAAAAGCCATGCGAAAGGGATATTGCGGCGGGTAGGCCCATCCGCCTTCGGCAAATACCTTGGGTCCCTTTTTAAAATAATATTCAGTCATGATATGATCAATACCTTTGCTGACCGCATTTTTAACGCCCAAAGAAGAAACATACAAGGGCTTTCCGCAGATGTAAGAAATATAATCTGTATCATGAATATGCAGATCCAGGGCCGCAGACAGGCTTTTCTTTTCATCCATGAGCCAATTATTCCAGGACCAGACGGGTGCCGGCGAGTGCCGCTGCAAGTTAAGTTCAAGCAGTTTGCCAAGCGCTTGTTTTGTTATATATTCCGTCAAAACCACATATTCCGGCCAGAATCTGATAACATGCGCGACCATGAATTTGACTTTATACTTCTTTACCGCGGCAAGCATCTGATCAGCGTCTTTCAGGTTCAGCGCAATGGGTTTTTCGCATAGTATATGCTTTTTTGCTTTCGCGCTTTTTATTACGGCCTCCTTATGTAAAAATGTAGGCAGGCATATATCAATAATATCAATTTCCGGATCTCTAAGCATTTCATCAAGGCCGGTATAAACGGCAACATCCACTGGATTAAAAGAGCCGGATTTTACTTTCTTCCCGGGAATATTTCCCGTTAAGGGTTTGCCTTGGAGCATATTTTCTGCCCGCAAATGATCCTGATCGCAAACCGCCGCTATCTTTACACCCTTGAGCTTGCAGTAAGCGCTATAGTGCACTGCGCCAATGGCTCCGCATCCTACCAATCCTATTTTTGTCATTTTTTTATCCTTTTTTAAGAACGATTTCACCGATTACAAATCTATTGGATTCCACTGATTATAACCATTTATATTCACTACTGCTGTACCTATCTACTTCTGCTCTTGCCAAACCCCTAAGCATCCTACCCTCTAAACCTTTGTTATCCCTTAAGTATCCTGTCCATGGCAAGGGAAGTAACCTTTAATCTTACTTCAGGATAATACTTGTAATTAAGAACGATTTCACCGATTACAAATCTATTGGATTCCACTGATTATAACCATTTATATTCACTACTGCTGTACCTATGTACTTTTGTTCTTGCCTAACCCCTATCCACCCCTCTAAACCTCTATCATCCCTTGAGTATTCTGTCCATGGCAAGGGAAGTCACCTTTAATCTTACTTCAGGATAATGCCTGTAATGCGGGATCATTTCGGCGGTCACAGGCCCGGAATAGTTGTGCTCTTTTAGAGCTTTTATTACTTCAGGCCAGTTGACATCACCGCAAAGAAGATCCACAAAACCGGCGGAGTTTCCATTACCCGTTTCCCGTTTAAAATCCTTAAAATGAACGGCTTTTATCCTTTTTCCCAGTATCCTTATCCATTGCTCCGCATAGCCGAAAGGAATAACATTGCCGGTGTCAAAATAGACCCCCAGATATTTATTGCTGAAATGATCTACAAAATCTCTCATTTCCAGGACGCTCATAGAAAGGTATTTATTCCAGACATTTTCCAAACAAAGCGCCACCTTCTTTTTTTCTGCGCAGGGTACCAGTTCTTCCAGAGCGTGCAGGCATCTTTTATTTACCTCATCATAAGGAATAACTCCTGCCGCGGGATTGAAAAATATGTCAACAGCTCCGGGAATGACAAGTATTCTATCCACCTCAAGAGCATATGCGGTATCAATATATTTCCTTGTCATCTTCACGGCTTTTTTTCTGTCCTCAAGCTCTTTGGAACCAAAGTTATAGTCCCAGTAAAAACCTGCGGCAAGAGAAGGAAGTTTGAGCTTTATTTTTTTGGCAAATTTTTTAAGGTCTGCGAGTTCCTTGGCGGTATTTGAAGGTGAAAGCGTTCCGGATTCTCCAAAAGCCAGTTCTAGGCCTTGATACCCAAGCTGTTTTGCCTCAAGCATGGCTTCTTTTACATCTTTGGTACCGTTAAAGCCGCCCGGAAAGGACCAAAAGTTCACAGCTTTTATCATACTATTCCCTGCTTTCCTGAAGTTTTTGAAGAATTTTATCTATGCTTTCTGAAGCAAAAGCTCCGTCCCCGACCGCTGTTGCCACCTGCCGGAGCCCGGTTACCCTGCAATCACCGGCGGCAAATATCCCCGGTACAGAAGTTTGCAGCGTTTCATCAACGATTATATACCCCTTCTCATCAAGGTCAACCAAATTTTTACAAAAACCGGTGTTTGGGATATGCCCTGCGGCCACAAACACGCCTTCCACGGGCAGAACTGATTCGTTATTAGTTTTTACGTTCTTTACAAGTAAGGACTCCACTTTTTCACTGCCGTTTATCTTTGTAACAATGGAATTAAGGACCTGCTTAATTTTCGGATTTTGACTTATTCTTTGCTGTAATAATTTTGACGCGCGGTAGGCATCCCGCCTGTGGATAATATGCACTTCGGAAGCTATCCGGCTTAAATAGCCTGCCTCCTGAAGCGCAGAATTACCTCCGCCGATAACGGCAACTTTCTGGCCCTTAAAGAAGGCCCCGTCACAGGTAGCGCAGTAGGAAACCCCCCTGCCTGCCAGTTCCTTTTCTCCCACAATATCAAGTTTTTTATACTTTGAGCCCGTTGCAATAAGAATAGTCCTGGTTTTATATAAGGCGTTCGGGCATTTAACAATAAAAGAGCCGGCTTTTCCGGAAATTTCAAGCACTTCATCAGCGATAATTTTCGCGCCGAATTTCTTTGCCTGTTGTTCCATTCTGGAGGCAAGTTCATAGCCGGAAATACCTTCGTGAAAACCCGGATAATTTTCCAGTTGATCAATTACCAGAGCGGAACCGCCGGTCCCGGTTTGTTCAATAATACAGGTAGAAAGCATGCTTCTTGCGGTATAAATAGCTCCGGTCAGCCCGGCCGGCCCTGCGCCTATAATAATTGTATCAAATATTTCAGTCATGCGGGTCCTTTGCTCAGAGATTAGAGAGCATGTTCTTGATAGTCATTTCCTTTTTTAATTTCTCTGTTTCTTCTTTTGCCGTCTTCAGATATTGCTCCAGCAGTTCTTTTTCCTTAATAAACTTTCTTTTATACTCCTCCATCTGCAGGTTTATTTTCTTTCTGAGCTTCACTGTTTCCGCGTTTTGCAGGCCAATTTCCTTTTTTACCGCGCCTTCGTTCAGATACAAGTTCTCTTTGAGTTTTTTGTATTCTGTTTCCTTTTCTTTAATGAGCTTCCTCAAGGTATCATTTTCATTCTTTAGCGAGCGTACAGCACGTTCTTGCGCTGCTTCCGAATTTTTCAACTCCAGTTCTTTTTCCTTTTGCTGTTTCAGTTTAATTCTGCTTATTTCCGCGGCCAGCCCGGATTTCTCCAGGTCTTTTTTATAAAGCGTGTTTTTTAATTCATTGATTTTATGCTTAAATTTATTTTCATGCTCCCTGGCTTTAACGGCCTGCTCCAGCCGCAGCAATTTCAATTTAAGTTCAAATTCTTTTTTTAGAACTTTTCCGGGTTTATTATTAGAAGCCCTGTTCTTGCCGCTTCCCTTTTTTAATTCTTTTAGTATCTTATTTTGTGTGTCCCGTAATATATTAAAGCGCAACTTTAAGCTGCGTTCTCTGGCGAGCAGTTCTTTGTGTAAGGCCGGCAGTGTTGTTTTATTGCTTTTTAAAATGTATTTATGTATTTTTAACGGGGGAGTTTTGTTTTTTTTCGCTGTTTTTATTATTCTGCTGTTTGACTTAGGCATTTTCACCGCTTTTTTAACATACATTAAGATAGCGGATTGTAAAATCTCGCCATCCACTTATATTGCTCTTAAAAATACATTAAGGCGGCGGATCCGCCTCGCGATAAGCGGGCGAGATCTCGCCAAAATTCCGCCCGGCGAAATTTTGGCGGAGAGGCCGGGATTTGAACCCGGGGTACAGTTTCCCGTACAACCGCTTAGCAGGCGGTTGCCTTCAGCCACTCGGCCACCTCTCCATCTAGATCACAATGGCCTCGCCAAAGGCGGGCCACTCTATATTATTGTTATTATATCATAATTGCTTTTAAAGATATATATTATTGTTACTAATTCAACCATTTTCGGCTTATTTTCCGGCGTAATTTCTCTCCGGATTTTTCCTGGCGGCATTTCACCTGGTTATCAGATTTATCCCTTTAACAATGAAGACCCTGCAAGACCCGATTTTTCCGCCGAGGTTTAACGGGCCGGGTTCTATGACCTCAACCCTTTTTCCAAGACGCTGATAAGTATCTTCCGTTATCAGAGTTGCGCCGATATCCGCGTTCAGGGCAACATGGCCTGCAAGTTCTACGGTATCACCCAGGACCGTAAATTCCATTCTCTCTTTGGAACCGATAGTACCTATCATAGCCGGGCCTGAATGGATACCTATGCCTATCCCGAAAGCAATTTTCATCGGAGCAGGTAAAGAAACATTAGCTTCCGCCATAATACCGTCAAATTTTCTGATTATTTCCATTGCGGCATTTATGGCTCTTAGCTCGTGCCCTGTGTCCCGGTCTTCCCCGGTTTTTGCTTCAAAAACCGACATTGTTTCATCACCTATGATCTTATTAACTATACCGTTTTGACCCTGTATGATCTTCGTGACCTCGGTAATATATATATTCAGGAATCTGATAACAGCTTCAGTATTAGTATTTTGATAGAATTCGCTGAAGTTCTTAATATCGGTAAATAGTATTGTTACATCTTTTATTTCCCCTCCGCTGTTCTTGATCTTAAAACTGGACATTTCTTTCAGGTCCTTATAGCGCGCCAGTGTATCCTCAAATTCTTTCTTTTTCCTGTTAAGTTCCGTTATCCTGTCCGTAAGCAGGCCCAGAAGGCCCATTATTCTATTTTTTGCCGAATTGCTGTCCTGCAGTTCGTCCTGTTCATACTGTAAAGGTAATATGTTTTTTTGCTGCAAGAACTTTATCATGGTATTAACTGTTTCAATAGAGAATTTCTTTATAGATCTCTTTGATAAAAAATATGAGAACAAACCGGCGATTACGATCCCGGATACCACGCTTGCTAAAAAAGTTAACGCCGCAATATCCTGCAATTTTGTTATATTCCAGCCCACAAGGTATTTTATTACTAAAAATACGGAAATCCCCACAAAAATGCCGTATAAAATATATTCTCCCAGCAAGCCGCCTTTAAAGCCCTTCTTTTTTTTATTCATATTCCCCATTTCCGGCAAAAACCCGCCGGCTCCTGAAATATTTGGATTTATTTAATTATATACAAAGCCCAAATAAAAAGCAATTAAATTGCCGAAGAAATTCCTTATCTTATACAATTTTTGTAGTTGCCTCATTTATGAGGCCATAAACGCTTGAAAAGTCGCATAAAGCGGGACAGTCAGCCCTTGGCCTGACAGGGCAAGCAACTACATTTCTAAAATCCTATGCTTCTTTCTTCTTGAGGAATTTCTAAAATTCCCGGTTCTCAGAGCTTCATTCTTTCTTTATCTTCAAAGGGGCCGCGTCCATAATATCAACGCTAGACCAGGCGTCCATCATATACCTGTCAATATAATCATAGGCCAGATAGCCATAGCCATTATTTCCCCACCGTTCTGACCAGGAGTTTTTATATTTTATCAAACCTTTATTATCATCATACCCGACCGGACAAATAGCATGCCCGCCAAGGGACTGCTCGCCTCTTTTCGGCAAGGGCACTACGCCTGTTTTTGTTTCCATCATTCCGCGAAACACTTCCACTCCGATAACACACGGGCCTTTCCGGGCCAGGCCGGCTTTAAGTTCATAAAGGTTGGCTATCCTGGCATAGGTAAGCACTTTATTTTTCCTGGCATCCAAAACCGCCCCCGCTTTTGCTTTATCTTTCTGATGCGGCAGGTAAGGCCAGTATTTTTCCCTGCAGACCCCCATTTTCTTTAGCACCTGCATGGCAGTTCTTATAGTCGTCCCTTCTCCCTTTGACTTGTCAATTTTTTTACACTCGGCATACAGGAACCGCGGCGAAAGCTCTACATATTTTTTATAATCTATCATTTCCTGATACTCTTTCATCCCCGCAATAGAAGAAAACCCGACACAAGTCCCTTCATCTCCCTGGTCCCGTACCGGCGACATTTTCTCCGTATAATCCATTTTTGCCGGCAGTTTTACCTCCGGCAGGTAAGAACTCATTAAATAGTCCCTGGCATCCTTTTTATCCTTTTTACAGCCGAATCGCATAATATCATTCTCCTTTTGAAATATTTTCTATAAAACGTTTCAGCTGCCTTTTTGTTCTTATTTCATTTATCTTAGTTCCGTATTTTTGAATATGACTGTTTATCCTGACCAAATTATCAGAATCAAAGTTGTTATTCCATTTGATCAAACTGATGCAATCAGAAATACTCTCTTTTTTGGAGCTTATTATTCCCAATTTTCTCTTAATAAAACGAACGATAAGGCGCCAATTACGGATAAAAAGAGGGGTCTTAAGAATAATTATGGCATCGGCTCTCTGAAAAGATCCATCAAGCCAGCGGTAATATACACCTTCAAGGATCCATTGATCTTTTTTAATTATTTCTCCAAGTAATTCGCTCCGAACCTTATCCGGTGTTTTACTATGGTAATCATTTGCACTATGCTCCCAAAAAATATCATCCAGATCATAAAAAAGGATAGAAAGCTTTTTGGAAAGCATATTGGAGGCGAATGATTTACCGCTCCCCGGGCCCCCTATGATATGGATCTTATGATATTTCACTAATTACTGGCTCCGGGAACGAAAACAAAATAATGACGAAACTTAAACCTTGAGCAATAGAACGCAATTGAACTGGCTTTTATCTATTTTCTATTGTCTATTGTTCAATTGCTCTCGCCAAAATTTTGCTTGCAAATTTTTGGCGGAGGGTGCAGGACTCGAACCTGCATGTCCTTACGGACGACGGATTTCAAGTCCGTTGCCTTACCAATTAGACTAACCCTCCTGTTTAGAAAATAGAAAATTGACAATAGAACAATAGAAATATTTAATAGTAAACTTCGAAATTTCTACTTTTTATTCAGCCAGTCATACCTTGGATCGAAATATTGTTTTAGAATTCTTTTCTTTCCTGCGAGCACCCAGAAATAGTATAGTCTATACCCGGGTGAGACCGCAAGCGCGTGATATCCAAAGGGCATGGAAAGTACCGTATTGTTCTTCAAAACCCAGGTTTTGTCAAATTTTTCACCTTCAGAATACAGGCGTTCAAAACCAAAACCGTTTTCCGGCTTTATCTTAAAGAAATAGACCTCTTCAAGGTTAGATTCCAGGGGCAGGCGGTCTTTATCGTGCTTGTGCGGCGGGATGCAGGACCAGCCGCCGTCTATATGAAAGGTTTCCCCCATTAAAAGCGCGTCCGCGTCATCATCTGCCGTTAAAAGGTCAAAAATATGCCTCTCGAAATAACCCCTGCCTGCTACCCTTTTTTTTATATCCCCGCCAGTTTTCACAATTATTGCTTTCTTTTTCTTCCCAAGGGCGCTTGTAATGATCAGCTCACTTTTTTTACATGCCTTTATCTCAAAGGATTCATTTATCGGGATATATAGCATTTCAGGTTTACCGGAAAACACATCTTTCCTCGTACCCAGCTTGTATTCCTTCCCCTGCACCAATACCTTGACCGTGCCGGAAAGTACCACGACTGCCGTCTCTCTTTTCCCGGTAAACGTTTTGTATTTACCATCCTTTAGCAGCGTTAAAACTCCCAGCTCTAAATGCTTTAGCGGAGAATTTGAACTGTTTACGAGCCCGGTAAAACCTTTTTTTGGCTTAAAAACTTTAAAAAACGGCATTTGGCCTTCCTTTTCATCTTGATTTAAATTACTTTCCGTTTGCTCTGAACACTTCTGATACTTTAATAAGGTCTTCGGCTTTTTTTACAGTTTCATCCTGCTCGGTTATCTCCTTCTTGGCCGCATCTTCGCCCAGCAAAGCTCTGACCATTTCTATTTTCAACTGCTTTTTTAGCATCTCTTTATTGGCAGTAACTTCAATGTCGGAGATCGTAAAACCTTTGGTCCTGACTTCTCTGGCAAATTCCTCAACAGTCTTATCGTCCACAGTAAATTTGGCCGTAATTTCAAGTTTCGGATTATTCTTAACATATTGCCGGGCATAATTAGCAAAATGTTCCTGATACGCCAGTTTGTAGACCACTTCCGGGAATATTGTATCTTCCGCCGTAATATCAGGTTCAATGCCTTTTTCATGTATCTTCTTTCCCGAAGGCGTATAGTAATAAGCAGTAGTCAGCCGCAAGCCGGACCCGTCGCTTAAGGAATAAATTGATTGCACTGACCCTTTCCCGAAGGTTTTGGAACCCATTATGACCGCCCTTTTATTATCCTGTAAGGCCCCGGTCACGATCTCCGAAGCCGAAGCACTTCCTTTATTAACAAGAATTATCACAGGAACGTTTTCCGCGTACTTGCTGCCGGCCTTGGCGACAAATTTCCTGTTATTATTTTTATCCCTGCCCTGCGTATAGACGATAAGCTTTTCCGCGGGAAGAAAGATATCGCAGATATTTGCAGAAACATTTAAAAGCCCTCCGGGATTATTTCTCAGATCAAGAATTATTCCCCGGGCGTTCTTATTTTCCATTTCTGTTACCGCTTTTGAGACATCTTCATCCGAGGTTTCAAGGAACTGGCTCAGGCGGATATAACCTAGATTTTCATTATTTACATAATAAAAAACACTTTTTAACCTGATATTATCCCTGACTATTTCAATATCCTCGGTCTTCTCCCCGTTTTCACGAAGTATCGTCAGGACAACAGGAGTTCCTTTCTGCCCCCTTATCTTTTTAACGGCATCAGAACTCGAAAGATTTTTAGTTGAAACCCCGTCAATTTTTAATATTCTGTCCCCGGGCCTTAAACCTTTTTTCCAGCCGGGGCTGTCTTCATAGGGAGAAACAATAGTAAGCACGTCGTTTCTTACGGTAATTTCAACACCTATTCCGCTGTAATTTCCGGAAGATTCTTCGCGCATTTCTTTATATTCCGTTGGATCCATAAAAGCGCTATAGGGGTCGAGTGTAACCAGCATGCCTTTGATAGCGCCGTACAGCAGCTTGTCACCTTTGAGCTTTTCCTCGTCAACATAAGTTTTATTTATGTAATCAAGGGTTTCCATTACTCCGGGAAGATTTTTGTAAGAACTTTCAACAACTTCACGGTCATTTGCGGCTCTTAGCCAAAAAGAAAACAGCATTATAAGCGCCAGCATAAATATTATTCTAATATTTTTCATCAGACCTCCGGGTCAATTAATTTTTCTTTAGCCAGTCCGCGGGATTTTCCGGTTTGCCATCCTTTCTTATTTCAAAATAAACTGTAGGTGTGTCAGACGGCCCGTTTTCTCCCGCTTTTCCCAGAACCTGCCTGTTGGCAATTTTCTGTCCGACATTCACATTTATCTCCGAGAAGTGCCCGTAAACAGTTATTATATTATCCCCGCAGTCCACAAGCACGGTTTTGCCGTAACCTTTGAACCAGTCCGCGAATAAGACAATACCGTCAAAAACCGCAAGCACTTCCTGGTCCTGTTTTGCCGCGAGCTCAATGCCGTTATTAAAAATATAAACATTGAACTTTGGATGTTTGTATTTTCCAAACCCCGAAACAATACTGCCCGGGACCGGAAAAGCGAGCTTGCCTTTATTTTTTAAAATATCCCCTTTAATATCAGAAGTATCCACCGTGATAACCTGTTTGGTCTTATCTTCAATTTCCTTCGCGAGATCTTCAAGTTTCAGGGACTGGCTCCGCATCTCATTTATGGCCTGCTCAAACAGGGCTTTTTCTGTCAGGATACCTTTAAGTAATTTCTTTTTACTTTCCTGTTCAGCCAGGATCTCTTCCTCTTTTTTCTTCGTCCCTGCCTTCAGCTTTTTATAATTATCGTAGTTGGCTTCCAGATTCCTGCGGGCAGAGTTATAGGAATTTTTTTGACTCAAGTACCTGTTGCGCAATTCAATATCTTTTTTGGCCATCAATAACAGAAAATTATATTTCCTTACAAAATCTTTCAAACTGACAGCGGACATAAGCAGTTTAAGTTTTTTATACCTGCCTTCCCGGTAAACCTGTACCACGCTTTTTTTCAGATTTTGTTCTATCTTCCCCATTTCACTGTTGGAATAGCCCATTTGATTCTTCAGAGCATTTATGCTGTTCTCGATACCGGCAAGTTTTGCGTTATAACTTTTAAGCGCATTTCTTTTTTCATCCAGCTTTTGATCGTAACGCTGGATCTGAAAAAGTACGTTCTTTTCGTCTTCATAAAGTTTATACTGTTTATTTATCTTTGTTTTGATCTCCTCATTTATTTTTTCAAGTTTTTTACGGTTTTCTTCCGTGTTACTATTACCCGCAAATACAGGCAGAAGAGCTAAAGTCAAAAGAGCTGTCAGGCAGATCTTAAGTATTTTCATTTATCCGCGTAATTTTTTATCCTGAAAAATAAAGACCCGGCCGCACCCAGTAATATCCCGGCAAGTACAATAATACAGGCCATAGGCAAAGTTATTTGCTGCCACTTGCCGGACCAGAGAATATTCAGCTTTTCTATGGCAGTTTTCTCCAGCAAATATAGAAAAACAGCAGCCAGCAGGCCTCCAACCGCGCCCTGAATGATCGATTCAACGATAAAAATGGCTTTTATTCCCAGCAGGGAAACTCCGTCAATTTTCATCTTTTTTATGTCTTCCCTGCGGGAAAACACACTGACCCGTATAGTGCTTGAAACAATAAATACCGAGCCCAGCAGAAGAATTGCCGAGATCCAGATAATTATTCTCCTGATGATACCGGCAAAATTAAAGAATTTCTCTATCTCTTCTTTCTGGTAGTAGATCTCAGAAACTCCTTCTATTGCTGAAAAATAATCCGCAAACTCTTTGATCTTGGCGGAATCTTCCTTAAACTCCTTTTTAACAACTACTCTTATGGAGTCAGGCAAAGGATTAAGCTTGAAATTATCCAGATAACTCTTAAAATCTTCATTGTTCGCGAATTCTTTTAAAGCATCTTCTCTGGAAACAAAGAGCGCGTCCTCTATACCGTTTCTTTGCTTTATTTTGACCATAACCGCTTCAGCAACTTCCTTTTTTATCCCTTCTTTTAGAAAAACAGTGATCTCAACGCTGTCCCTGATCTCGTCCATAAAATTATTCAAGTTAAACATAATAAGTGCGAACATACCGATGATCAGGAGATTAAAAGCTAGTATCATTATGATCGTAAAGCTCGTAAATTTATATTTCTTTAAAGAATACACGGCTTCTTTTATTAAATTCACGTTAACTCCTTTTTCGCTCAGGTTATCCAAGATCTTAATTCCTTTAAGTCAATAATAATGATATGTTTTTCTTCAATGGCAATACACTTTGCTTTTCTAAAGTCATTAAGTATTGAAGTTACCACCTCGCGGGCCGTTCCTATCATTTCTGCAAGTTCCTGATGGGTCAATTTAAGATCTATTTTTACCTGTCCCGCCGCGGTCTTTATTCCGTGTTTCTTTGATAATTCTATAATTGCGCTGGCAACCCTGCCGGGGAGGTTTCTGAAGGTAAGATCTTCGATCTGCTTGTCTGCCGATCTCAATCTTGAAGAAATAGCCTGCATTAACCTTAAAGCGATCAACGGATTATTAAGTATTTCCATTTGAAAATCACTGCGGTTCAAGATCAGCACAACTGAGTCCTCAAGAACGGAAGCTGAAGCGGACCTTTTTTGCTCATCCAGCATTGCCATTTCACCGAAGAAATCACCTTCTTTAAGATAAGCAAGGGTTTTAGTCCTGCCGGTCTGATCCGACTTAAAGATCTTTACCAGTCCGGAAACTACGATATAAAGGCTGTTGCCTTCTTCATTTTCAAAAAAAAGATAAGAACCTTTCGGATATTTTCTTTCTATGGTATTTTTTGCTATCAGATTCAGGTCTTTTGCCGTTATGTTCGCGAATAACGGCACTTGTTTAAGAACTTCTCTTCTGTTCATATTTCCACCCTCAAAACCGCAGGCCGCCGGCTGATATTTCTACAAGCCCGGTTTGCTGTTTTTTGCTTTTACGCTTCCTGCAAGTACTTTCTTTAAAAAACTGCCTGTATAGGACTGTTTCACTTTTATAACTTCTTCCGGAGAACCTGCGGCCACCAGATTGCCGCCCGAATCACCGCCTTCCGGCCCCAGATCAATTATGTAGTCAGCCGTTTTAATAACGTCCAGGTTATGTTCAATAATAACTATTGTATTTCCCATTTCCCGCAGCCGGAATAAAACCTCCAGTAATTTTTTTATATCCGCAAAATGCAGCCCTGTTGTAGGTTCGTCCAGGATATAAAGTGTTTTACCCGTTGCACGCTTGGAAAGTTCCGCAGACAGCTTAATTCTCTGGGCTTCGCCGCCGGAAAGAGTGGTGGCGGACTGCCCTAATTTTATATATCCTAACCCAACATCGTATAATGTTTCAAGGACTTTCTTGATCCTGGGCAAATTTTCAAAGAACTTTAAAGCTTCTTCGACGGTCATATTTAACACATCAGATATATTTTTCCCTTTATAGCTAATTTCAAGAGTTTCCCGGTTATAGCGTTTTTCTTTGCACACTTCACAAGGCACATAAACATCCGGCAGGAAGTGCATTTCTATCCGGATGATCCCATCCCCTTCACAGGCCTCACAGCGGCCGCCTTTAACATTAAAGGAAAACCGTCCCGGTTGATAACCCCTGGTTTTTGCTTCTATAGTTGAGGCAAAAAGGTCTCTTATATGAGTAAATACCCCGGTATAGGTAGCCGGATTTGATCGCGGAGTCCGGCCTATCGGGGTCTGATCAATATTAATGACCCGGTCAACATTCTCAATGCCGTTCAATTTTTTGTAGCCGCCCGGCTTTACACTGGTGGAGAAGATACCGTGTATCAGCGCAGGATAAAGCGTTTCTTCTATCAGGGAGCTTTTTCCGGAACCTGACACCCCGGTAACACAGGTAAGACAGCCCGCCGGGAATTTTACATCTATGTTTTTTAGATTATTAGTGGTGATACCCGTAAGCTCAATATATTTTTCCGGACAGATCTTTCTATGTGCCGGGACTTCTATCTTCAGGTCCCCGCGCAGGTACTGGCCGGTAATTGATTTTTTATTTTCTATAATATCTTCGGGTGTTCCTGTGGCAACAATATATCCGCCTTCCACTCCCGCACCCGGGCCCAGGTCAACAATATGGTCACTCTCCCGCATGGTCTCCTCATCATGCTCGACAACAATTACGGTATTCCCCAGGTCGCGCAGGGTTTTAAGAGTATTAAGCAGTTTAGCGTTGTCTTTCTGGTGCAGTCCTATGGACGGTTCATCAAGAATATAAAGCACCCCAACCAGCGAAGAGCCAATCTGTGTGGCCAGGTGTATCCTCTGGGCTTCGCCTCCGGAGAGCGTGGAAGCCGCGCGGTCGAGGGTCAGATAGACCAGGCCGACATCCGTCAGGAATTTTAAGCGGGCATTGAGCTCTTTTATTATTTGTTCGGAAATTATTTTTTCTTTGGGCGTGCGTTTCAGATCACGGAAAAACTCCGTGCAGGTGCCGATGCTGTATTTTGTGATCTCATCAATATTCTTCCCGCCTATCTTTACGCTTAAGATCTCCGGTTTAAGCCTGGCGCCATGGCAGGAATTACAGCTGATCGTCTGCATATACTGCCCGATCACATCATTTCTAATAAAAGCGGAATCTGTTTCCATATAGCGGCGCTTCAAATTGGGAATTACCCCTTCATATTTGCCGGTATAAGTATGCGCCATATTCTGAGAACTGAAATTGAACTTAATATTATGGTCTTTTGAGCCAAAGAGAATTATATCTTTATGCTCAGCCTTTAATCTGTTAAACGGTATATCAGTGCGTATGCTGAAATGTTTTGCGACCGAATGCAGCATGGATTTATAATACATGGCCGTGGGACTGCTCCAGGGCGCGATGGCTCCGCCGTCAATACTGAGCGACGGGTCAGGAACAACAAGCTCCGGGTCTATTTCAAGTTTGTTTCCCAGGCCGCTGCATTCCGGACAGGCGCCAAAAGGGCTGTTAAAAGAGAACATTCTCGGGGCCAGGTCTGTCATGCTTACTCCGCAATCCACACAGGCAAACTTTTCCGAGAAGAGAACCTCTTCTTTTTCCTTTTTAAGGACCAGCAGCGTGCCTTCTCCGAGCCGCAGGGCAGTTTCGATAGAATTAGCCAAACGTTTTTTTGAATCCGGCCCGAGCACTATGCGGTCAACAATGACTTCAATATTGTGTTTTTTATTTTTATCAAGAACTATTTTTTCTTCAATATCAAACGGTTTGCCGTCAACACGGATCCTGACATAGCCGTCCTTTTTTATCTTTTCAAATAGTTTCGAATATTCCCCTTTACGGCTTCGCACAACCGGGGCAAGCACCTGTATTTTCTCGCCGTTCCCGTAAGCCAGTACCTGGTCTATTATCTGCTGGCTGTTCTGTCTTTCGATCTGCTTTCCGCATTTGTGGCAGTGCGGCACGCCTATCCTCGCAAAAAGAAGACGCAGATAATCATAAATTTCTGTAACGGTTCCGACGGTAGACCTGGGATTATGACTCGGTTTTTTCTGTTCAATAGCAATAGCCGGCGAAAGGCCGTCAATAGAATCAATATCCGGTTTTTCCATTTGACCCAGGAATTGCCGGGCATAGGTAGAGAGAGATTCAATATAGCGTCTTTGCCCTTCGGCATAAATGGTATCGAACGCCAGCGAGGATTTTCCGGAACCGGAAAGGCCGGTGATGACAATAAGTTTATTGCGCGGCAGTTCCAGGGAGATATTCTTCAGGTTGTGTTCCCTGGCACCCTTTATGGATAAAGTATCTTTTATCATATTTTTGCCCGGTACCCGCAAAGCGGGCAGAACCGGGGCGCACTATCCTTTTATTCTATTATTTTTGCCATCCACGTAGATCATTCTGGCTTTTAGTTTTTTTGCTTCCGCATCGGTATACAAAGCATAAGAAATAATTATTACTATATCTCCTTTTTGAGCAAGCCTGGCCGCCGCTCCGTTAAGGCAAATCTCACCTTTTTTTCCTTTGATCGCGTAGGTCTCAAGCCGGCCCCCGCTGGAAAGGCTGACAACCTGTACTCTTTCATTTGCTAAAATATCCGCCGCCTTCATAAGGCCTGCATCTATCGTTACACTGCCTTTATAATTCAGGTTAGCATCGGTAACTGTCGCTCTATGTATCTTTGATTTGCACATATGTCTGAGCATAAAAACCTCCGAAAGAAAAACAATAAAATGCCAAACGTTGTATTATATCATATTTTGAAGAGGTTTTTCAATTAAGGCCTAAAAGGACCAGAAATTACTCATGACAGTTAATTTAGTGATTTTGTAGTTGCCCGATTCATCGGGCGCCTTAAAGAGCTGAATAAATTGAGCAACTACAAGAAAAACCACAAACTTTGCCCTTCTTGAGGAATTTCTGTTAAAAGGACAAAGGTCTTGCCTGGGCAAGACCGGAGAGGATAAAGCAGCTGTTTTACTGCATTTTTTATAGTTCCATAATAATATTATCAATGAGGCGGGTCGCACCCAGTTTTACCGCCAGAGCCAGCAGGACATTTCCTGAAACTATTTTTTTCCTTTCCAGGGAACCGGCATCAACAACAACGGCATATTGTATTTCCAGGCCTTTGACTAAGGCAAGGTTTTTTTTCATTGCCTGTTCCACTTTAGCGCAGTTTCTTTCCCCGGTCAGGATCATTTTTTCGGCGAGCCGCAGTGTTTTATAAAGTACCGGCGCTTTTTTCCTTTCTTCCGGCGTAAGATAGGTGTTTCTGGAGCTCAAAGCAAGGCCATCCTTCTCGCGTACAGTCGGTAAGGCAATTACCTCAACCGGAAAGTTCAGGTCCTTTACCATTTTTTTTATAACTACGCATTGCTGAGCGTCTTTTTGCCCAAAGTAGGCCTTGTCCGGGCGCACAATATTAAATAATTTCGCAACTATGGTAGTTACACCTTTAAAATGAGCCGGGCGGAAGGAACCGCACAGTTTTTTGGTAAGCCCGCCTTCTATCTGTACATAGGTATGATAATCACCGGGATAAACAGCTGAAGGATCAGGTTTGAAGACCACATCCGGCTTCAGGGGACCGAGGAGTTTAAGATCCCGCCTGAAATCCCTGGGATACGCGGCCAGGTCTTCTTTGGGCCCAAACTGCGCGGGATTAACAAATATGCTTATAATAACCAGGTCGCATTCTTTTTTGGCTTTTTTAACCAGAGAAAGATGCCCCTCATGCAGGTAGCCCATGGTCGGGACAAAACCCAGGACCTTGTTCTGCGTAATAGCTTTTTTTGAGAACGCGGCCATTTTTTCAATGCTCTTGATAACTTGCATGGGTTTCCTTAAGAACTTATTGGAAGGTAGTACTTGGTACCTGCTTCCATTTCACGGATGGTCTTGATCAAGTCGCTTAGATCACCCATCTTATGAACAAAATCTATCTCGTTGGTATTTATGATCAGCAGAGGAGAATCCTTGTATCTGAGAAAAAAATCATTATAAGCCCTGTTTAGTTTATCAAGGTATTCATGCCCGATAGTTTTTTCATAATGCCGGCCGCGCAGCTTGATCCGCTTAATAAGCGTTTCCGTATTTGCTTGAAGATATATCACAAGATCAGGTTTAGGTACCTGCGGCTTCAGGATAGCATAGAGTTTTTCGTAGAGTACAAGCTCGCTTTCATCCAGGTTTACATAGGCAAAGATACGGTCTTTTTCAAACAGATAGTCAGAAATTACTCCGGAATTAAATAATTCATTTTGAAAGAGGGCCTGCTGCTGTTTATATCTGTTCAAGAGAAAGAACATCTGCGTCTGAAAAGCAAAATTCTTCATTTCTTTATAGAACTTGGTCAGGAAAGGATTTTCTTCAACGGTCTCCAGCACCTGCTTGTAGTGAAATTCTTTGCTGACCAGGTCTGTCAGGCTGGTTTTTCCGACACCTATGGGGCCTTCTACGACAACATATTTAAAATTTATATTTTTCTCCATACCTTCCTTATTTTCTTTTTGCCTGCCAAAGCTTTCAGCAGGCTTTTAAAAGTTTTTCCTGTTACCGCGTGCCTCCCCTCCGGGGCAAGATCAATAAGAGGCCTTAAAACAAATTCCCGCCGCGAGAGCTCTTTATGCGGTATTGTGAGTTTTTTTGAAGTAATTCTTTTTTTCCCGTAAAACAGTATATCAACATCTATTACCCGGGGCCCCCACTTTACCGTTTTCTTTCTCTTCATACTTCTTTCAATATTTTTACAGAGCTGAAGAAGCGCCAAAGGTTCCAGTTCTGTTCTTATCTTTACTGCCGCATTTAAAAAATCTCTCTGCCTTACTTTACCTGCCGGTTCTGTCTCGTAAACCGGGGAGGCCTTTATTACTCTTGTGCCTTCGGCAGTTTTCAGTATTTTCAGCGCTTTTTTAAGATTAGCCCTTCTGTTACCCAGATTACTTCCAAGAGCAAGATAACTTAAAACCTGCATTTTTCCTTTAGCCGTCTTACCGCTTCTTTTAAGCGTTCTTCCGTCGTGCAAATTGTCATCCTGATATAGCCTTCTCCATATTTACCGAAGCCCACACCCGGCGTGGTCACGATCCCGCAATTCTGAAGCAAAAATTTAACCAGCTCGCCGGATATAGAGCCGGAGTTTTTATGCTGGTTCGCGAATTTTTCCGGAACTTTTACCCAGACATAAAAAGTTGCTTTAGGATTATTCACGGACCAGCCCAGTGATCTTAATCCCGCTACAAGCACATTTCTTCTTTTTTCATAGGTCAGTCTGAGCTCATCGGTCCATTTATCCGGCAGATTAAGAGCGGCAATTCCCGCTCTTTGAATAGCATGGAACTGTCCGGAGTCAAGATTGCCTTTTACAGAAGCCAGGCCAGCTATCAGTTCTTTATTTCCAATAGCATACCCCAGGCGCCAGCCGGTCATATTGAACGTTTTTGAAAAAGAGAACATCTCTATGCCGACTTCCCGGGCCCCTGCCGCATTGAAAAAACTCATTGTTTTTGTACCGTCATAGAACATCTCGGAATAAGCCGCGTCATGACAGACAATAATGTTATTTTTTTTGGCAAAAGCCGCTACTTTCTCATAGAAAGAAACCGGGGCTATCGCAGCCGTCGGATTATTCGGATAATTAATGAACATCAGCTTTGCTTTTTTCAATATACCGGCCGGTATTTTATCAAAGTCCGGCAGAAAATTGTTTTCCTCCAAAAGAGGCATAATATAGGGGACGCCTTCCGCAAATATTGTTCCGGCATTATACACAGGGTAACCGGGGTCCGGGATAAGCACTACATCTCCCGGGTTGATAAATGCCAGCGGCAGATGGCCTATAGCTTCTTTTGACCCGATAAGAGCCATAACTTCTGTTTCAGGGTCAAAATCTCCGCCAAAACGCCTTTTATACCATGCCGCGGCCGCGACCCTGAAATCTTTCAGGCCCGAACCCAAAGGATATTGATGATTGCCGGCATCCCAGATCTCTTTTTGCATTTCTTCGATTATGGGTTTTAAAGTAGGCAAGTCCGGGTCGCCTATACCAAGGTCGACCAGGTCCATCCCATCTTCTTTCGCTTTCCTTTTCATTTTATCAATTTCAATGAACAGGTAGGGAGGTAATTTTTTCAGTCTTTCAGCTCTTTCAATTTTCATTTCTTTGTCCTTTCAAACGGTTATTGCCGTTTATAGTTTTTTATTAGTTATCAGTTATTAGAAATCAGCTATTTTATTTGCAGCACATCCTGCATATCGTAAAGGCCGGCTTTTGCCTTCGCTATAAATCTAACCGCCAGTATAGCGCCTTTTCCGTAGGCCTCACGGCTGGAAGCTCTATGTACAAGCTCTATCCTTTCTCCTATAGTTCCAAAAGAAACAACATGTTCACCCGCAACATCTCCGGACCTTACGGCATGAATGGCAATCTCATCTTTTTTTCTTTCTCCGGTCAGGCCTTTCCGGCCAAATATGAGATTATTCTTGAAATCAATATTTCTTCCCGCGGCAATACTTTCACCCAGCTTCAGGGCCGTTCCTGACGGCGCGTCTTTTTTAAACCGGTGATGGGTCTCAACTATCTCCGCGTCGTAGTCTTTTAAGACTTTTGCCGCTTCTTTAACCAGTTTAAAAAGCAAGTTTACTCCGGCACTCATGCTCGGAGCAAAAACCACGGGAATAGATCTTCCTGCGGCGGCTATTTGTTTTTTCTCCTGCTCTTCAAAACCAGTAGTCCCGATAATGACCGCTTTTTTGAATTTAACTGCTGCCGCAAGATTAGCCAGGGTAGAAGCCGGTGAAGTAAAATCAACGATAACGTCGCCTTCAGCGGCTATTTGTGAAAGATCGGAGACTATTTTTACGCCAAGTTTTCCTGTTCCGGCAAAATCTCCAATATCTTTTCCCAAACCCGGAAACTTCGCGCTTTCGAGCGCCCCGGATAGTATCATATCTTTCTGCGCAGCGATAAGTTTTATTATTATGGTGCCCATCTTGCCCCCGGCACCTGCCATGATAACTCTTATTTTATTACTCATTTGACCTTTCTCCCTGAATTCTTTCTTGTTTTCCCGGACACATATATATTCGTTGGAGAGGGAACCTCCGGCGCTGCGCGCTGCGCCATTGTGGCGCGGGTTCCCTGTTTAGTTGCCCCCGGCACCTGCCATGATAACTTTAATCATCTCTTTCTCCGTTATTTAACCCGGACATATTTTGAAACAATGTCCTTTAATTTTTTAATGTTCGATTCCTCAAGAGCGCACATCGGCAATCTCATTTCTCCGGTATCCATTCCCGCCATCATCATCGCCGTTTTTATCGGAATAGGATTAGTCTCTATAAAAGCACCTTTCATTAGAGGGAAAAGATCATAATGCATCTCCAAAGCTTTTTTATGCTCTCCTTTTGCATAGGCCTCGGTCATATCAGCTACCTGTCTCGGCACAAGGTTTGCAATGACCGATATTACACCCGTTCCGCCTACTGACATTATAGGCAGGGTCAGGGAGTCATCACCGGACATCATGCAAAAATCCCTTCCACACGCAGTCATAACCTGGCTCGCAAAATCCAGGGAACCTGTAGCTTCCTTGACACCCATAATATTTTTACAGTCGCTATGAAGTTTTGCCATCGTTGCGGCTTCAATGGTAATACCCGTACGGCCCGGAATATTGTAAAGCATTATTGGAATATCAACAGAGTCCGCGATTTTTTTAAAATGGAGATAAAGGCCCTTTTGCGTGGGTTTATTATAGTAAGGAGCCACTATAAGAGCCGCAGCGCAGCCCGCTTTTTTTGCGAATTTTGTAAGCTCAACGGCTTCTTCCGTGGAATTTGAGCCGGTTCCGCCCAGCACCGGTATCCGGCCTTTGGCGGCTTTAACTACTACCTCAATTACTCTTTTATGTTCCTCATGAGAAAGCGTGGGTGATTCCCCTGTTGTTCCGCAGGGCAGCAGTCCCGAGGTCTTATTTTTGATCTGAAACTCCACATTTGCGCTAAGAGCCTTTTCATCTATCCTGCCATTTTTAAACGGCGTAATTAAGGCCGTCAACGAACCTTTAAACATTTACTCTTCCTCCCTTAAGCGAATAGTTTACCTTCGCATATATATTTTACATTACCGGCCATAAAAAGATTACCCTCTTCATCCGCATCAATTTTTAAAATATCCCCACCGGAGGTAATAACCTCTGTCGGGAATTTTGTCCTGCCAAGAAAATTGGTAATGTAGGCCGAAGCCGTGGAACCCGTACCGCACGCAAGGGTTTCAGCTTCAACACCCCGTTCGTAGGTCCTCAATTTGATCCTGTTTTTTCCCAAAATTTTCACAAAATTAACATTTGTTCCCGCCGGTTTAAAAGCTTTATGAAATCTTATTTGCCTGCCAAATTCTTTTACATCAACTCTGTCATTAAGAATAACCGCATGCGGCACCCCTGTGTTGACAAAGTACGTTAAGAACCTTCTTCCGCCTGTTTTAATATCCAGGCCCGGTTTTTCATCATTGGGCAGGCCCATGTTCACATCGACCAGGCCGGTTTTCACATCGAGTATCTTAACATATTTTATTCCGGAAAGCGTCTCTACGGACTGATATTTTCCGGCTATTTTTTTTAAAAAAGAAAATAACCCGATACAGCGGATCCCGTTACCGCACATCTCCGCCTCTGACCCGTCCTCATTGATGATAACCATTTTATAATCGGCTTTTGAAGACGGTTCAACCAGTAAAAGCCCGTCCGCCCCAACCGACCTTTTTCTGTTACAGACCTCAAGGGCTAGTTTCTTGCGGTTTTTGACTACACCCCTGCGGTTATCAATTATTACAAAGTCATTGCCCGCGCCGCTATATTTAGAAAAAATAAAGTTACGCATCTATACACTCTCACCTTTAAGCAGATCGGAGAATTGTTCTCTCCTCCTGACTATTTTAAATTTATTCCTGTCAACCAGTACTTCTGCGGGTTTTCTCCTGCAATTATAGTTTGAGGCCATGGAAAAACCATAAGCACCGGCGCTCATTATTGCAAGATAATCGCCCTCTTTAACTTTAGGCAGCAGCCGGTTTTTGCCAAAATAATCACTGGATTCACAAATAGGCCCCACCACATCCGCTTTTATTCTTCCCAGCCTCTTATTAACCGCAACTATATTATGGAACGCGTCATAGAGGGAAGGCCTGATCAAATCATTCATTCCCGCGTCCAGTATAATATAATTTTTGACCTCTCCTTTTTTAATATATTGCACCTCGGCTACCAGTATTCCGGCATTTCCAACAATAAAACGCCCGGGTTCAAGTATTACTTTAACTCCCAGCGGTTTCAAAAGAGGCAAAACTTTGTCCGCAAAAGCCGCGGGCGTCGAAGGTGTCTCATCTTTGTAAATAATTCCAAGCCCTCCACCAATATTCAACCGGCTGATAACGATCCCCAGCTTTAAAAGTTCCTGTCTTAAGGTTATTACTTTTTTTAGAGTCAGCACATAAGGTTCGACGGTGGTTATTTGCGACCCAATATGTGTATGAATGCCGGTAACTTTTAAATTTTTCAAGCCGGCGATAACTTTGAAAATTTCTTTTGCTTTACTTATATTCAGCCCGAATTTATTCTCTTTTTTTCCCGTAGTGATATGACGGTGAGTATCCGCATCAACATCCGGATTTATCCTTATAGCCACCTCCGCAATTTTATTGAGTTTCACAGCCACAGAGCTTATGCGGGCTGCTTCCGGTAAAGATTCAATATTAAACATAAAAATTCTATTTTTAATAGCGTTTTCCAGCTCTTCTTTAGTTTTGCCCACTCCGGCATAGACTATTTTAGCCGGAGAAATTCCGGCTTTTAAGGCTTTGTATAATTCTCCGCCTGATACTATGTCGGCACCGCAGCCTTCTTTCTGAAGTGTTTTAATTATCCCCATATTCGCATTTGCTTTTAGAGAGTAGCAGATAAGATGATCTACTCCGGAAAAAGCAGAGTCAATTTTACGAAAATGTTCAACAATTGTCCTTTTACTGTAAATATATACGGGGGTACCGGTTTTTTTCGCAATAGCTTTTACTTTGATATTCTCACAGTAAAGCTGTCCATTTTTAAAACCAAAATAGTGCATTTTTCTATCCTTTTTCCAATAAAAATCATTACAATACCTACACTGGTAAAAATATTAACATAGATAACAGATGGAGTCAATGATATATTTTTCTGTATAAAAAATAATGAACGGAGTTGCACAATAGTTCAAGTTCATGCTTTTTCTGACGGTTTTTGTCCGGTTATTTTTCAGATTTTTACTCGTATCTCAACGCGTCGATAGGGTTCAGGTTGGCTGCTTTTCTGGCGGGATATACACCGAAAAAAAGGCCGACGCACACTGAGAAAGAGAAGGCAAGAAGTATATTTCCAAGGTCTATACTGGGTACTATTTCAGGAAGCCGGCTGAACATACTAACCAAACCCAGGCCCAGAAAAACACCGAAGAATCCGCCTACTACGCTTATTATCAGGGCCTCTACGAGAAATTGTGACAGGACATTCAGCTTTGTCGCGCCCAAGGCGCGTCTTATGCCTATTTCTCTGGTCCTGGCTGTAACTGAAGCGAGCATTATATTCATGATACCGATTCCGCCGACCAGAAGGGATATCCCGCCGATACAACCCAGCAGTACAGAATACATAATATTCTGTTGTTTCATCCTCTCCGCGGTTTCTTCCCTTGTATCAACCGTAAAATCCTCAAGATAGTAATGCCTTTTTAACAGCACATTTTTGACCTGCTGAACTGTCTCCCCGAGCCGGCCGGCATCCTTAACTTGAATATTCAAATTACTTAAGTTATCATTTCCGGTAAACCGGTCCTGCATCGTAGTAATAGGAATTGACACCCAGTTGTTTTTCCATTGCAGGGCATTCCGCTTCCCGGTCATCATTATATATTCTTTTAAAAGCCCGACAACTTTAAAATTCTGGCCGTTAATAAACATCTCCTTACCGACAGGAAATTGGTTCTTAAACAACTCCTTTGCCACGACCGTACCTATTACACAGACTCTGGCCCTTCTTTCCAGATCCCAGTCAGTTATATACCTGCCGTAGGCCACCTCATAACTGTTAATTTTAAGAAAGTTATCCGTAACCCCGTAAACTCCGACCCGGTAATTTTTTCCCAAATAAGAGGTGGGAAACCACCATTTAACAACTTCCGCGGAGACATATTTTACAGAGTCGCATTTCGAAATAATCGCTACAGAATCCTGATAGGTACTGCCTTTGGACCTGTTAACACGAAGCTTATCGGCATTCTTTAGTTCAAGATCGCTTACACTCATTTTCTCAAAACCCCCGACTTCTTTCATCCAGTCAAGGGACTTCTTTTTACTGCCTTCTACAACCGAAAATAATGCGATCAAGGACGCTACTCCGAGAATAACGCCCAGCATTGTAAGTATTGACCGCATTTTATGAGATCTTATCTCATCAAATCCCATTTTGAGAATAGAAAACAGCATCATCTGAGCAAGCCGCCGGGAGGCGTAACATTGATACCGCGCGTGCCCCTCTTTGTCTCGCCTTTTTTTAACTCTTTCTCTTTGAACAATTTCTCAAAATCATCCGGCCTGGTCGTTGCCAATCTTTCTTTTTCCTGTAAACCCTGGATAATTTCAACATTATCATCATCATACAGACCCGTTTTCACGACACGCCTCTCCCAGTTTTCCTCATTAAAAAGATAAACGCACTGCTCACCGTCCTCTTCAAAAACACATTCCACCGGGGCAATTATTACGTCATGCTTTTCCCTTAATACAATTTCCACGACTGCCTTCATACCCGTATGCAGTTCCGGCGCGCGGGTAGTCACCTCTATTTCAGTCTTAAAAATATTTATTTTGCCGTCCGTACTCGGAACGGCCCGGGGGGATATTTTCAGCACCCTGCCGGTGTATATTTTTGAGGCAAAAGCTTCCACCTTAACATTGGACTGCAGCCCTTCCCTGACCAGGCCGATATCCACCTCATTTATGTCAATTTTTACTATCATTTTGTCAAGATTGGCAACAGAAATAATAGCCGTCCCGCCGGAGAGTTCGGACAAACCGGAGGTTACCATATCCCCTTCTTCCACGGCTTTTTCTATTACCAGGCCGGCAATCGGTGCCAGGACTTCAGATTCCTGATATTGTTCCGCTTCCCTGCCCGGTTTTATAAGCGCGACCTTCTGTCCGGCTTTAACGTACATGCCTTCTTGAACAAAGATCTTTTTCACGGTTCCGGTAACATTTGATTTAACTTTTACCAGGCTGACCGGTTCAAGTTTTCCCACCTCAGATATTTTATCAATTATGTCGCCCTTTTTTACTTCTTTGAACTTAAACTCCGGCAAAACGGTGCTTCCCTGTGTTTTCACATTTAAATACTTTACGGCAAAAAAAACACCGCCGCCTATCAATATTGCAGCTATACCGGCTATTATTATAGTACGTTTCATCTTTCTCCTTTTTTCAATATTACCAGAAAAGTTCTACGCCTGATAACCGGTCAATATTGAACTTTTGAGTTTTGTAGCTGTAGATCATCTGATAGTAGCCTATTTCAGCAGAAATATAATTAAGTTCCGCGTCCGTAAGATCAAGGAAAGAAGAGATCCCGGATTGATAGCGGTTTTTAATAAGTTCCATTGTTTCCTTTGCAAGGCTGACCTGTTCCTTGTAGACGCCCAGCTCAGCCGCAACTTTTATTATATTATTATAAGAGGTAAATGTTTTTTCCAGAAGATCCTTTCTTAAGGCTTCAATTCCGTAGTCTTCTATAGCCAGAGCTGACCTGGCCAGCTCATACTTTATGGACTTCACGCCTCCATCAAATAGCGGGTAGGCTACGGTAAGGCCGATGCCCCATACCGTATTTTGATCCAGCCTTCCTGCATGGGTCCATTCTGAATTATTTAACAGGTATTGGTTCAGTGAAAGTGAATACGAACCGTCAATGCTGACCGAAGGCCATAAATTCCTTTCCTCAAGAGAAGCGGCTATGAAAGCGGCATTACGGCCCTCCAGGGCTCTTCGCCAGTCAAAATTATTCTTAAAAACTGCCTGTATCAGTTTTTCCAGAGAATACTCCGGACGGCTATATTCAATATCATCCAGCAGGCCGGTCTCTTTTTCCGGCGGCAGACCCAGGCGTGTATTCAAACCTGCTCTTAAAGCTTTCAGGTCATTTTCTGAATCCAGAAGTGAAACTTCGCTTTTTTTGATCTGTATTTGAGCATTCAGATAATCGGCTTTTGACTTAATTCCGCTGCGGAACAAACTTTCGGCAAGTTTCAAATATTCTTTTTTTTGCTCCAGCGCTTTTTGCCGTACCTGAAGCGTCTTTTTTGAATCTAATACTTCAAAGTAGTAACTTATTATGCCGTAGGCTATTTCCTGTTTCTTTGAGGCAAAAGCCAGTTCGGCTTCAGCAAATTTTCTCTGATAATAACTGTAGCGGTCCTGATCTTTGAACATATTATAAAAATTGTAAGTCAAGGAAACCGTAGAATTGTAGGTATGCGGATTAACCATCCCCAGGACAATATCTCTTCCCAAATCATCAAAACCAAGCAGGGTATTAGAAAATGCAAAATCCAGCGAGGGTAGAAAAGGCGCAAAGTACTTTTTTTTATTAAGTTCCGCTTGCGCAAGATTTTCAACGGCAATTTTTAATTCAACCGAATTCTTAAAGCCCATATCAACGCATTCTTTTAAGGACAGAGGGTTTTCTTGAGAAACTAAGAAAGTATTAACAATGACCAGCAAGCATAGAATTCTCATTAAACCTCCGGTTATTTTATTATAGCATATTTATTAAAATAATTGAATACAGGAAACACCCTATAATGGGAATGGGAAGGTAGATGGTACCCCCCTGAAATGCTTTGGAAAAGTATGGTATCAGGAATTAATTAAGATAGTAAGAGAACTATTGCCATCTTCACCA
>Ga0209083_1001245_pt1 | contig 30189 bp, 26 predicted proteins | sample AM7aDNAmetaG_FD_184132 | JGI IMG/M metagenome (GOLD analysis project Ga0209083, IMG submission 184132) | Freshwater microbial communities from Finland to study Microbial Dark Matter (Phase II) - AM7a DNA metaG (SPAdes) (version 3) | ecosystem: Environmental > Aquatic > Freshwater > Lake ... | reverse complement strand
AAGTTAAGGCAGGAATACTTGCAAATAGGGCCCGCGACATGAAGACAAATGTTGAAATGGACCCAATGTCATCATACGAAAGACTCATTATTCACGGGGTGCTTTCAGGCCAACCAAACATAAAAACAGAGTCAATTGGCGAAGGAAGGGATAGAAGATTGGTGATAAAGTATGTAGAAAATAATTTATAAAACAAAATAAAAGGCGGGGCACGAAGTGCCCCGCCTTTTATTTTGTTATTTAATTTGCAACAACCACAAACTCAAATCGTTTTTGTTCATGAACGCGATATATTGATCATCAGCACTTATTACTAGGTTGAAAGCATCTATATTGTTTACTTCGTTTGAACCAATCATATATAGTAACTTTATATCCCCTGTTTCGGTGTCGATTTTCCATATATTATCATTAAATGATTCAACACCTTGATACCAAACATCAGGATAATTATCCGTATTTATATTTTGTGGAATTGCACAATATAAGATTTTACTATTTATATTTCCCCAAACACATTTATCTGACAAGGTTGGTAGTTTAAGATTATTATTTATTCTATTTTTAACATCATAAACATCAAGATTGATAATGTTATTTATGCTATAGGAATATGCAACCAAACTAGCATCTTTATTTACCAGTGTAGACATGCCCGTTATGTCTCCAATGATTCTATCAAATGAATATGTCTGTGGATTAAAAAAATATAATAAACCACTATCTTTATAATTTGGCTTTGTTGTAAATGTAATAATATTGTCTTTTGGCCACGCTATATTCCAGTAGGATATTTGAGAGTCAAAAATTATTTTTTTACCACTACCATCAAGATTTTCAATAAAACCATATGTTCCAGATTTATCACTTTTATCTACCAAACCAAAAACCCTATCTCCTTTTGGGCTAATTACCAACTGTTTAATATTTGAAGATAAAAACACTCCACTTAGATTGCCCGGCGTAGTATCTATTGAGCTTGTTGAAATATTAATTTTTGCAGAAAAACTACTAATATTATCTGTCGCATTATCTAAATATCTTAAAATTAAATTATTGCCCAAATTTGACCAAACAGCCTCTTGTGTTTTAGGTATAGTAGTATTCGTAATTCTTTGTACCTCCCCCGACTGACTATTTTGGATATATTCATATATATTTCCAACTGCGCGGTCTACAAATCTAAGAGTGTTTTGATTGTCTTTATTTATAAAAAATACTGAACCAGATGTTGGATTTCTGTAAATTTGGGTAAGTGCGGCCAAACTTTTTTGATCGCCGGCGCTTGGCATACCATTATTTGTATGAATCGTAGTAGTTGTTGATACCGTGTTTGTTGTATTATTACCAAAAGGATTTGATGTGGTTGTGGGTCCAGTGATATTTTCTGTTTTGTTTGAGGAAGAAAAATAGAAGAAAATTAAACCTCCTATTATTACAATTATTATTCCAAGTATTATAAGTATTGAAGTTTTTTTTGACATAATTTTTTATTTATTATTTATTATTTTGGCTTTCCAACGTCATATATTGTACCTCAATATCCTCAATTTGTTTTGACAGCGTATTGATTTTTTCAGTTAAAGATGTGATGGTCTCATCTAACAATGCGAGTTGATGTTGTGTTGATGCATAGGAAGTTTCTGTTTGTCCTGGGAGTTTGATACTCATATAGGTCATATTAGCAGAAGCAAGCTGTTGGGTTAAATCATTTTTTTGAGCAATAAGAGGGACCTCTTTTTGTTTTAATTGATTTATCATTAATTGATTACTATTTCCTTGTGACTTTGTTTGTTGCGCCTGACCTGATGCTGTTTGTTGTTTTGCTCCACTTAATAATTTATTATTATTAAAATTAACTAAGTTTGGATTTATTGTATACAATGCAATCCATGCCACTAACGCTATACCCAAACCATAAAGAGAATTTGTTATTTTAGCAATACCGTCCTTTTTCCCTGTCCAAGAGTCAGTAGTCATATATAAAATTCCACCCCAAACTATCATTATAAAAGCCAAAACAACAGCTGCCGCAATCCCGAGATTAAAAATGGATGGTAGAATATCCATCAAATTTGGATTTCCAGATATTTTTACACCAGGAAATGCATTTGGTTCAAGTGGTGTGTAGTCCAAAGCTATAACCACCTTTGATATAAAAAATATCAAAAAAACAAAAAATATAATATATATTATTTTTTTATGATTTTTTATCATGATTTTTATTGACCAAAGTCCACATTAAAACTACCGCTCGCATATTGATTGATTTTATTAGTATTGGATACGTTAAGGCTTACCGACGCTGTTCCTTTTAGGTTTGTGCCAGCTTGTTTTAATAATAACTCATTAGCTTTGCCTGCAGTGTCTGTGTTATTTCCATTTACATACCAATTATAATTTGCATTATTTTGTGTATCAGTCAAAAAATCAAAAGAGAATGGTTTTGCAATAACTGTAAACTCTTCTCTTACCCCAAGATAGTAATCATTAACTATTGCTTTATTATAAAGTATTCCATATAAAGGACTTTCTTCATAAAATAATATAGAAGGATTATCCAAATTAATCATTTTTGAATTTTCGGCTAAAACATTACCTGAATCATCAAGAACCTGAAGATCAATACTTATATCTCTAACCGGAATAGTGCTTGTGACTATAATTGAATTTTGGCCCTTTCCCGATTCAGACCCCAAAACATTTTCTCCCCTTGTCCATTTAAAATTTAAATCTTTTGATAACATTCTTGTTCCATTAATTATTATATCTGGTATGGCCACAATTTTAGCGACACCTTCCCTTGGAAATAAGGGTTTGCCTTTATAAAAAGGAAGTGTGTATGAGATTGGTTCTACTATTAAATCTACACCAGAAGAAGAAATGGTTTTTGTGGTTTCTTTTATTATTCCATCTACAGTTTCAATCACCGCTTTTACAGTAGTATTTTGGCCATCACTCTTCATTTTTATGGTTAAGGTTTTGTTTGAAGATGTTTTTTGTATTATATCGTCAACATACCAATTAATCTTTGAGGAATTTAAATCAATCAAATTACTTGATAGTGTAAAAGTAACACCATCACCGGCTCTTGGACTTGCTGGTAATGTGTCTATGTTTAATGAGGCTAAAGAGCTTGTATTTGAATTTTGAGCAACCGAAAAGTTAAAAAAAGAAAAAATAGCCAGTACTATTAAAAAAAGAAAAATTATTTTTTTAAGATCAGCTGACATATTAATATAAATTATATCACATTTACTAAAAAATATACTACAAACCCTGCGACATCTTTAATTCATCTTTAGCTTTTTGTATATTTAATAATTGTGAAGGATCTGAAGTGATAATCTGGTCTTCCGTATATGAGGCTTTAATTTGAATTGCCACATGTTTTAAGCCAACAAAGAACATCCCCTCCCCCACATTTGATTCAAGTAATAAATATTTTTCTTCGTCTGTTAGATTGAATACTTTTTGTAGGTTTTCAACTACAACTGGAGATTGCTTTAATAAAATTAAAATAGAAGAGTTTGTAACGATAGGTAAACCATAAGGAGAACCCAAAAAATCTTCAACATCTTGAGTAATTGTAGAAAGACCCAAGAAATATTTTCTACCTCTTTTTGCTAGGCCAAATAAGAATGATGCTGCGTCTTCTGATTTCATCATAATCCATGCTTCGTCGACAACAAGAAGTCTCTTTTTTCTATTTCTTTTCACTTCATTCCAAATATAATGAGTGATAATATACATTGCTACCGTTTTTAGTTCGTCTTCCATATCACGAATCGAAAATACTATAAATTTATAGTTTATGTTTATATTTGTTGGTCTATTTAAAAAACCAGCCCATGTTCCCCTTGTAAATTTTGAAAGTCTTTGTACTAAAGATTCAGCACCTTTCATACCAGTAAGAACAAGCTCAAAATCAGAAAGAAGCGGTGGTTCTACATTTGTAAAATCAGAATCTGGAGTAATATCTTTCAATGCATATGTTTCAGAAATTGCCCTATCAACAATTGCATCTTCTTCCGGTGTAAGGCCACCAAGCATTATTCTAAAAAGACCGACAAGATTAATAATATTATTTCTTAAAACATCTGCCGGAGATTCATCTGGACCAGGGACAGATAAATCAAAAGGATTAATGTGGCTGGATGAATTTAAAGATATGTCAAAAGACTTTCCACCAGTTGCCTCTGCAAGGGCCTGATATTCTTTTTCTGGGTCAATAACAATTACCTCAGTATCAAACATTAAACTTCTTAATATTTCTAATTTTGTGCAGTATGATTTACCAGAACCAGCTTTTGCAAATGTTACAGAGTTGTAATTTTCTTGCTGAAATCTATCAAAAATTACCAAACTTCCATTATGTCTATTTATTCCGTACAAAATACCCTCATTTTGTGTAAGGTCAAAAGAAACAAATGGAAAAAGACTAGAAAGAGGAGAAGAATTTAATTTAGAATGGACTCCCAAGAGATCTGTTTCTATTGGTAAAATACTCTTAAAACCTTGTTCTTGTTGAAAAAGTGCAGGTTTTACATATATCATCTTTGATTCAAGTATTGATTTGATTTCTGACTCTATTTTATCCAATTCATCTTCTGTATCACCATATAGAGTAATATAAAGACCAACTTCAAAAAGTTTTTCTTGTGCTTGCATAAGATTATCTCTTAATGCCTCAAGATCTTGGTAAGCTGTATCAAGCATAGGGTCTCTAACAAGGCCTCTCGAGACCCTTATATTTATTTGGCTTTGAACTTCAGCGACTTTCTTTTGAAACTGTCTTAAAACTTTTGCCGTATCCATCGGGTGTATAAAAATTGATACATTAAAGACTTTGTCTAGGTTAATGATCGGTGCAAACCAACTTTCAGAAAGAAAACGGGGATATGAAATTACAAAAAAAGTACGAACAATTTTTTCACCTAAATTTAATTGTTTGGGTGTTATTTTTAATGCTGACGGAGCGATAATATCTTGCAACTCCAAAACCCCAGCCTCATATATTTCTTGTGGTAAGAATGAAGTTAGCTTTTCCTCCTCTTTTTTTGGTTTTAAAAAATCAAATATTCCCATAATTTATTGTGGCATTATTGGCTTTTCCATATCACCAGGATTAAAAATTTTATAAAATAACTCAACAATTTCTTCTGTACCAAGCTGTATTGTGTTTATTCCACAACGAGATAACCCTTGAGAAACAGTATTAATTCTTTGTTCAAGTTGCATTCTATTTTCTTCAAAACTATTATTATTTGAATTGCCCGTCACTTGATTACCTATAAGTCTGCTTAAAGTATTGTTATTGCTATCGAGAATAGATGGAGTAAATGGGACTACTACAAAAAAATCCTTTTTCATTATGTCTGTCTGTTCAACAAAGCTTTTTACAAATTGAATATATTCTCTAATTTGTATTTTCATCAAATCTCCTGTTTCATTTTTATATCTTCCTTCCAACAATGCAATATATGGTCTTATATCGAGGGCTCTTGATTGTATCGCTATTTGAATAGAAAAATCCAAACCATTTAAAAAATTTTGAAATTGCATTATTACACCTTGCTGTTCATCAGCAGATTTTAAAGCAAAATTTATTGATGAAGCCAAAACGACAGCTCTAATAGAACCATCTTTTAAAATCACTATTCCGTCACGTATTTCTTTTATAGGAACAAAATCTTGTGTTGCTTTTGAAACTGCCATTTGTATAGACTATTATACACAAAAAACAATATACATACCACATTTAGAAACCTATCAACCCTGATTTTCCTCACGATTTATAGGGTTAAGGTTTTCTTTTATGTTTAGACTCCATGACAAGTCTTTGAGTTTACTTGCAGAGATTTTTGGAACTGTAATTAATGGTTGAACAGCTTGTTTTTGCTTTTCAGATTGAGAGATAGGTTTTTTTTCTTCCTTTTTCCACAAATATAACTTACCGGCTATATAATAATAAAAAAATGATTGCACAATATCAATAAATGGTCGATTATTTACTTTATAAAATGCCAAAGCCAACGAAAAAACAACAACAGGTATTATCAACACAACACTAACTATTGGAACTGGAATATAAATATAAATTGCCACTGAAGCACCAAGGCCACCAACCAAATACAAAAATTGCTTTAATGTTAAACGGGCAAAAATTTTGTCTTCTATTTCGATAAACTGTGGTACTTGAAATTGCATAAATAATTTATATTAGTGGCTCCTTATATGGGTCTGTTATCTTACTTTTTATTTCTGGTAATTTTGTTTTTTCTTCTACAACAATGTTTTGACTTTGGGTAATAACCGTATCATTTAATTTTGATTCAACCACATTTTCTACAGGCACTATGTTTTGATGAATTGGTTCCAGTTTTTTTTCTTGAAAAGAGGTTACCATCGGTAAAGGTATTTTTGGGGCAATTTCTGGTAGCTTATTTATTTCTGTTTTAGTTTCTTCATTTTCATCACCAATTACATCTTGATTTGCTGTTTCGTCTTCAGAATATTGGTCGGCTTCTATCATCTCAGAGTGTACTTGTTTTATTGCTTCTCTAATATTTATAAATATTAATTCATTTACATCATGTGCAACAAGTGATGCATTTGCACTTGAAAGACCAACGTGGGCGACAATATTGTCAACGAATTTATCTAGTGGTTCAAGGCCTAAAAGTACCAACATCGTTTCCATTTCTAGTTTTCCAGCTTGGTCTAACATTAGTTTTTGATTCTTGGCAATGTTTTGTATTTTTGATGAAAAATCAACAGAAGAAATAGCCTTCTGTACTTCAATCGGTAGAGAATTAAATTGTTTTATTAAATCATTTTTTTCTTGCTCATTCATATTTTATGGTTTTGGATTACCTTGTTTGTTAAAAAATTCGTTCATTGAGTTTAGGAAATCTGTATTTTCTTTGTTTGTATGAGCCCTTAAACTGTTTTTAACTTCTTCCCTTTTTTGTCTTTTTATAAATTCATTTTTCTTATTTTGACCTTGGATTGCGTCTTTTAAGTTATTTTCTATTTGTGTTTGCAAATCATTCATGCCAGCCAATCCCATATTTTTTGCTATTTCGTCTGAGGCTGTTTCAATGTTTTTCTTATAATCTTCCATTTTTTGTTTATAATCTTGCTCATATTTTTCAATTTTTGCTTGGGCATTATCCATGTTAGCTTTAAATGTCTTAATTTTTAATCCTGCATCATTAAGCTTTGTTTTTACATCATTAAGCTTTGCTTCTGCAGCAGCCCTAGCCCCTTTATTTTTTACAGGTATGTTTTTTAAATCATTATCTGCAATTTTATAATCTTCCATTATTGTATTGTAATTTTCCTTCGCAGAAGCATGATCTCTTGTTTTGTCATTTAATTCTTTTTTATTATTATTTTCATCCTCTTTGAGCTTATCATTTTCCTCAGGACTTAATACACCTTTAACTTTTAGTGCTTGTTTTGCTTGAGATGTGATGGATTCTTTTGTTTTATTTAACTCCTTACCCTTCTCGGTTTGTTTTTTGGTGAAAGAATCTGCTGTAGCTTGTGCTTTTTCCTTAGCCTTTTCTAACTTATCTTTTTGCTCACCAGCAAAACCACCAACACCAGTACCCTGTACTTTACTTGTATTCATTATTTGACCAGCAAAGGTACTCTTTAGGGCAGAACTGCCTATTTTTGTGTTTGCAATATTATAACTGCTTGATTTACCAAAGTTCATAACGCCGGTAGCCCCCTTTGCCATAAAACCACCAAACCCCCCTGACTTTGCTTTTTCTTGAAGCCACTTTCCACCAGCACTCCCAGACGCCGCATTTGCTGCCCTACCAACTGTTTGTTTAAGGGCGAAGGCTGTACCACCAGTTGCTACCATAGCGGCTATACCCACAGCAATTTTTGCAACAGTATCAACAATACCTCCGATTGGACCACTCCATTTCTTTATTATATTTACAGATTGAATTAGTAAATAAACTACAATAATATATTTAAACAAAACAATCATCGGGTTGTCTGTACTGTATGGTAGTTGTTTACTAAGACGGATTATCAATAACATAAAAAACATTAATCCTGGGGCTATTAACACTTGATTGAGGAACTGTTTCCACCACTCCTTTGCATCTAAGCCTGGGATAATATTGCCAATAAAACCAAGCGGTGAGGTTGCCATTAATATTACCAACATTACAAATCTACCAATTAACAATAATGCTAGAACAAGGAATGTATAAATCGTAATTAAAAACAAGATAGCTTTTAGTGTAGAATCAACCAAAGCACCAATACTAGAAACAGAACCCAAACCACTATCACCTCCCTTTGCAAGAGTATCCGCACTAGCTTGTGTGTCAGCTGCTGAAGTTTTTTGGTCATAAACTGGTACAAGGTTTAATCCATCAATAATATAACCACTCAAATCCACCCCACCAGCGTCAGCCCCAGCAAAAGACCCAACTGCTTTAATCTGATTTAATGATGTTGTATCATTTATTTTTGGTACTGAAACTATCTGGTTATAAACGGCTGTGGCCACTATGTTACCACCATCTACTACAGCTCTAGTAACGAACAAACTGAAATTAATCAAAAAAGCTGAAGTAATAACAGCAGTTAAGAGTTCTTTTTTTATTGAACCCAATATAATTTGCTCTATTGCTGCATACAAAAGCATAAATATAAAAACTATATTTGCTGTATCTCTTAGAAGTACCCAAACACTTTGTATCGTTGTTGACATTAGTGAAAATCCATCGCCATAAACAGTAAATTTTAATGAATAATCAAGAATTGTTCCTGCCAAAGCTAGCATAACAGAAAGAATTGGTATCACAATAAACTGAAATATTGCTGTGTAAACAAGCACAACTATACCTATAACCCCTTTTACTAATAACTTTGTGCCAATACCTAAAAAATTAAATATAGGACCCCAGATATCAGCATGTGCGAAACTAATATTCCAAAAACCAAATAAAATAATACAAACCAAAAGAATCAAAAGAGTTTTCTTATTTATCAGTTTTTTTATGAAATATTCTTTTTTTCCTTTTAAAATTTTCATTATTTTTTAACAGGTGTACTTGTTGCAACTCCTATTTTTAAAACATTAGTCAAATCAATAGGACATAACTTTGAATTATATATATTTCCAACTCCTCCTATTCCGTTTACTCCAGAAAGCCAAGTTTTTATATTATCAATCATCTTTGCTTGAGGGTCAGTATCAAAAGAATTTGAATTTACTGGAATCATTGCATTTGTAATATCTCCAATACTTCCAGCGTTGCTAACGTCTGAACTCGCTTTGTTTAGCAAATTGATATTTTGGGTTGATTTTTCTAGAGCACTTTTTATTACTTCCAAATTCCAAGGGATTAGGGCAAGTGTTCTGTCTGAATTTTGCGAGCCTTCTATGTTTGTGACAACGTTTGCTCTTATAATTAATGCTCTCAAAACAGAATCAGTCCTATTATAACTTATATTACATGCACTTGATGAAGCAAAAATGTCTCTAGATTGTGTAAGTATTGTTTGTGCAGTTTTAAAGTTGTTTTGGTAAGTTGTTTCAGATTTTAGTAATGACTTAATAAGTGTAAGGGCATTATTTCTTGCTTGGCTTAATGTGCCGTTGTCTCCAGTTGAAGTATAGTCTATGTTATCCAATACTGTTGGAATAAGTGGTGTAGTGCTTGAAAAATAATTTTGAGTCGTTGTTGAATATTGACCCCATACAAGTGTGGTATCAGGGATACTTGCAGGGCGAGTTGGTAATGCATTTGGGTAAGCGTCAGTAAGTGAACCCAATTTCCCATTTAATTCTGCTAATTGAGACATGTCACTATTTGTTTGAGCTTTATATGCAGAAGCGAGGGTTGAAAGATATGCACCATCAACCACGGTGTTTTTATCCAACACACCGTTTGTTAACTGGCTAGCAGCCCTATTTAAGAGGGCCTGTCCTAATGCCACGAATATTGCATCTATACCATTTGATAAAGAGGCGACGAGATTGTTTGATTCTTGGTCTTGATTTGCTTTAAAACCAAGCATCGCTGTGATTGTTGAACCAGGAGATTTTACCTCACAGTGTTGTTCTGATGTTACTGGTCCACCGGCATATTGTGCTGGCATTGCTGGTGGTTTTTGACCCTCAGTATATTCTGTACTTGTACTCAAAACCCTTAGTTTTTTCATGGAACTAGCAGATCCTACAGACATTAAATAGTAAGTGTCATAGCATCTCTTAAATGATAATGAACCACCACCAGCAGTAATCTCAAGAGTTTTTCCTTGGGTTGTAGATTGTATTTGTGCATCCAATTCTGCTTGCGCAATTAAATATGCCCCTTGTGGATTATTTTGTGGATTTAAATTAGCTATAAGAAAAGAATTCCACCCACCACTTGCAGTAAAATTACTAATACTATTTCCATTAATATCAACATTTATTGTGTTTGCGGCATTACTAATATTTTGTGTTATTTGGCTCAATGTACAACCAATCCTATCTCTAATATCCGCTGTATAATTCGCCTGAAGTGCTAAAGATACCTGTACTCTAAATGGGTCGCAAAGAAAACTTAGATCTTTATTATTTTGGAAAAAACTTCCCACTGTTTGGTCAAGAACACCTCCCTCTCCTGTTAAAAATTTATTAAAATCTGCTACATATGCCGGATTACCATTGAAACCACCCCTTATCCAAGCAACTGTTTTATCAGTTATTTCTTGTATAAGAACTCTCGCTGCAGTTTTTGCCAAATTATTTACAGCTGTTTCTACTAATTTTTTACCATATTCCCAAATCATTTGACCTAAGTTTGCTGGGTCAAAAGTGACTCCAACATCTCCAACACCCCAAATAGCATCTGCTTTTTTAGGAACAGTTAAAAAAGATAAATTTAATGAAAGGATAGTAATTATAAGCAAAAAAGATATTCTTTTAGTAACTTTTTTTTGAAAATTCATTTTATCAAATATTATTATGGCAACTATTTTCTATATATTATACAACTATCTTTGTATTTTTAAAATGCTATCTATTATGGTTAAAGTTGAGAACAAATCATTCATTGTATTGTTGTAATCAAGTAAATTTGGGAATATACCCAAAGAACTTTTTTCAGAATTAACGATGTCCCTATCAATCGCAATTATTATCTCCAAATCATTAATTACTTTTAAGTGATAAGTAATATCATAATACCCTATAGCCACAGGAACGGGCATTTTAATAAGGTTATTTACAACATCCTGGTATTTATCTGTAAGGGACAACATTTTTGCTTTTGCTGTTTTGTCTCCATTTGATATATATGAATCAATTATGTTTGTATCAGCACCAAGAATATTTATAAGTTTTTGAGTTTCATTTGCAAAGCTTTTTGCATATTCAGAAAGGTTTATTATTAGGTTTGCACTGTTCGTTTGTAGCAAATTTAAATCTGTACTTTTTGTAATACCGGAATAATTTTTTTGAGGAACTGCCGATAGAGTATTTTCGACTATTGAATTAACTGATGATTGATCCATTGAACCATTTATTGGCTGTGAAGCGATGATATTTGAAAAAATAGTTCTCGACAATTTGTCTGTTTCACTTAAATTTTCATAGTTTTGGATTAATTGATTGTTTTTTTCAATTATTACTGGGTCAATCTTGTCATTTGGTTCTTGTCCTTTTGGAGCAGTGTTAGGTTTTAATGGATCTCTCCCCTGTGCTACTTCATCTCCATCATTTGTTCCATCACCATCTGTATCTGGATTGTGAGGGTCTGTGCCATAAAGAGCTTCTTTCCAATCCGGTAGGCCATCATTATCTGAGTCTGTATTTGTAAAAGAGGAGGCTGTATTCGTTGCGCTCACAAGACTGTCGTTTGAATATTTAACAGTATTTTTACTAAAAATACTAATTACTACCGATAATAATATAATAAATAAAGTTACCGATAATGCCGTCCAAAATTTTTTTGAAGGGAGATATTTTCTATCAATCATATATTAAATATTATATCACACAACATTACGAAGTATAGTAATAATTACACCTTATTTATTAAAAATAATAATAATTTTATAATTTTAAACCTAGTATGTTATTTTTTTGCTTGGCAAAGTAAAAATTACTGAAGTTGTTGTTGCTTTTGTTGTTTTATTCATTACATAAACATTTTCCCCCCCACCAGTCTCGATAACTGTTCCAGAACCAGCTATTGGTAATTTGGGGCAGATTTCATAATCTGGGTCTGTACATCCAAGCTGAAACGCTGGAACCACGAACGATATCATCTTGTTTGTTTTTGAGATAACAAGAGGGTCAAAAACCTTATAGCCTCCAAATAAAACAATTGAATCAGATGAAAAACCAGAACCAAAAAGATTTACTATGTCACCACGATTTCCTGAAGTTGGACTAATTGAAGTAACCGCGAGTTTAGTATTTGTAATCGTTGGGACGCCCTTTATCACTACTATTTTACTTGGTAAGGTAAAATAGTAATCATTACTAAAACCACTAATATTAGATACTTGAATAAGTTTTTTACCTCCAGTTTCAACAGTGGTGTCTACTGTTGGTGTTGGGCAATATGCCGATAGACATGTTTTATAATCTGGAATTTTAAAAGATATTGAAGTACTGCTTTGAGAAAGAATAAGACTATTATCTATTTTTAAACCATCAAAAATAATGTCGTTTGTGGTGAGAAAACCAGATCCATATATTGTTACAATGTCACCACGGTTTGCAGTCGTAGGACTGCTAGAAGAAATTAAAGCTGCGTGAGTATATACAGTTTGGGGGGCAATTATTTTTGATGGGTCAATTACATCAACTGAAATGCTTTTAATACCTGGGATACCGTATTTATTATAACAAGTGATTGTATAAGTTGTTTTTTTATTAATTATTCCAGTAGATTTTATTCCAGAAATATCTATCATTCCATTAAAAACATTTCCAGCTGAATCTTTTGATGATATCTTACATGAATCAACAGCGTTTGTTGCACTCCATAATAATGTTGTTGATTGCCCGATAATTACTTGTGCAGGAGTTGATTTTAAAGAGATGGTTGGCGCAATGGAATCAGGTTTCCCTGGTATTGGTAAAATTAATGGGGTGGATGAAATAATTTGATTGTCATTATTTTCCGTTGGCGTTCTAGTTGCTATTGTTGTTTGTGTAGAAGTACTGCCGGCGTTGTCCGTAATTGATTGGGACGGAGATATTATATTATTTATAAGATAATTGAGTTTTTTTCTAGTAGCGGGACCAACAGACCCTGTACCAGAGGTAAGTCCGGAAGGGGTTAATATCTCAGCAATATATTTTTCTTGTAATTTTTTCACTGCGTCTACTGTTGCTTGATCATAATAACTATCTACGCTTGTTTGGTTTGTTATAACCCTTGTATCATTATCAGAATTTAAAACAATCTTTAATAAAGAAATATCATCTCCAGACATGCCGAGACTTAAGTTTTTTGAAAAATAAACTTTAACATTACCTGCATCACTTGCGACAGACGTCGGATTATGACTAACATCGATTGTTATACCATACTGTGTAGCTAATTGGTTGAGTTTAGCTCTTGTTGAGACACCGACTATCCCAGTACCACTTGTCAATCCTGAAGGGGTTAATATTTCACCAGTATATTTTTCTTGTAGCCTAATCACATCACTTGCAGTTTTTGATGTAAAACTTGAATTTGAATCTATGACTGAATTTAATTCTAATGAGATTATTTTTTTAAGAGCCACAACATCTTGTCCGGACGATCCTATAGTAAGTGTTCTTGTAAAAATTGGTGCTGAAGATTTTATGGTAAAACCACCAGAAGTTACAGTCGAAGATGTTGTTTTTGAAGTGGATGGGCCCAGGATTACTTCTGCGGCGTTTACAATAAATGTAAATCCAAATAAAAATAAGATTAAAAAAAGAATTTTTGTTTTCATTTTAATTTTTTAAATATAATAAGTCATTACAATTATATGACTAATAAAGATAAAATACAAAGAAATTTCTAGATGATTATTTTTTTAATCAGTTCTTTCCAATTTTCAAGTCTTAAATCTTCAGAACGAGATTTTTCTGGTATTTTTAGGTCTTGAAATATTTTTTGTAGATCATTCTGGCCAAATTTTTCTTTCAAATTTGCAATTAACATTTTTCTCTTATGTGCAAAGCCGGTTTTTATAATTTCAAAGAATTTTTCCTCTGAAATTTCGCTAAAAAAGTCTTTAGAAATATTATTTATAAGTAAGATAGCCGAATCTACCTTAGGTTTTGGGCTAAAATTCTCTTTTTCTACCTTCATAATCTTTTTTGCATCGCCATAAACTTTTACGGAAAGTGAAAGTAAGCTTTCCTTGCCGTCTCGGGCGATTATTCTGTCCGCGATCTCCTTTTGCACCATTATTACAAGTTTTTTTGGTTGAATATCACCTGACAAAAACTTTCTGAAAATAAGTCCTGTAATGTAATATGGAATATTAGCGATTAGCTTAAAATTATGTTTTTTTAAGTCTATTTTATTCAGATCTAATTCTAAAATATCGCCATGAATAAGGCTAAATTGACCATTTTTAGCCTCCTTGGAAAATTTCTCATTTAATACCTCAATAAGTCGATCATCTTTTTCTACAGCAATAACTTTCGCACCAGTTTCCAAGATTTTTTCGGTAAGTGCGCCCTGCCCCGGTCCTATTTCAAGCACGATATCGTCCGAATTAATTTCCCCAGCTTTTATCATAGTCAAAAGAGCAGTTTTTGATTTTAAAAAGTTTTGACCCAACGATTTTTTCGCTTTTATTTGCATTTAATTTCGTATAAAATTATTCGTAGTTATTCGTATCATTTGTATAATTTGTTGATTCGTAAAACTACCATTCTAAATAAACAATTTTTTCTCTGTACTCAAAATTTTCTTCTTCTAAATAATCATTATCAAACTCTCCAAGAAAAATTGAAGGCAGATTCATTTGTTGCGAACCATAAATAGTTCTCATTTCTGCATAAGTTAAGAATAACTTAATTCTCGCGCGAGTCAAAGCAACATAAAACAATCTTCTCTCCTCCTCCATTTCCTCCGGAGTTTTTGCTTCTGTTCCATTTCCTTGATGAGGAAATAAATCTTGTTCAAGTCCTGTGATAAAAACATAATCAAATTCTAAGCCTTTTGAAGCATGAACGGTCATAAGTTTCACAGCGTTATCATTTTTTTCAAGCGAATCTTGGTCAGTCATCAAAGCAGCTTCTTCCAAAAGTTTTTCTATTCCTTCTGGTTTTGGAAGATGATCATATTTGATTGCAAGCGTTGCAAGCTCGCGCATATTTTCTAATCTTTCTTTGTCCTCATCATTACCTCTTTGCAATTCTAATTCTAAACCACTTTCTTTTATAATAAATTTTATAACTTCCGATGGTTTTAATTTTTCTGTTTCTTTTTTTATTTTTACAAGTAAATTGAAAAAAGTATTTACTTTTTCTTTTATTCCATCTGGTAATTTGTCTTTTCCACCTTCAAAAATTTTTAAAATTGTGACTTTTCCTATTCCACGAGCCGGAACATTTATTATTCTTTTTATATCACTCAAACTTTCTGTATTTAAGCTGGCACGAAGAAAAGATAGGATGTCTTTAACCTCTTTTCTTTCAAAGAATTTCGTTCCAAGAACCTGATACGGAACGTTCTCTGTAAGAAATGCTTCTTCAAGCACACGTGACTGAAAATTGGCTCTGTATAGCACTGAAATCTCTCTTGGGTTCACTCCTTTTGCTATCAATTCTTGTGATTTTCTCGCGATAAATCTTGCCTCTTCTATCTCATTCAAGGCCTTCAAAAATGACACTTTTTCTCCAATATCATTTTTTGTAAAAAGATTTTTTTCTTTTCTTAATTTATTATTTTTTATCACTTCATTTGCGACAGAAAGTATTGTTTGAGTTGAACGATAATTTTCTTCAAGCAAAATTACTTTTGCTTCTGGATAATCTTTTTCAAAACTTAAAATATTTTCAATATCTGCTCCACGCCAGCTATAAATACTTTGATCTACGTCCCCCACTACACAAATATTTCTATTTTTTGAGGCGAGTAGTTTTGCAGTCATGTACTGAACTTTATTTGTGTCTTGATATTCGTCAATGTGAATATATTTCCAAAGATTTTGATATTTTTCTAAAATATCCTTGTGATTTTTTAAAATGTTGTAGCTTTTCAAAAGCAAATCATCAAAATCTAGAGCTTTTTCTTGTGCGAGTTTATTTTCATACATAGGCCAAACTTTTTGGACGACAGATTGTAAAGTATACCCATTTTTTTCTGCACCGCTTGAATAATCTTGCGCAGAAACCATATTTCCTTTTTCGCGGGAGATAATATTTAAAATTTTGCTTGGCTCAAATTGTTTTGAATCAATATCTAAACTTTTTAAACATTCTTTTACAAGTTTTGATGAATCACTTCTATCCATAATGCTAAAGTTTTTTATAAGCCCGATAAGTTGGCTATTTTCTTTTATAATATGAACACCAAGCGAGTGAAAAGTGCTAATAAAAGGTTTGTAATGATAGCTAAGTGGAATATTCAATGTTTTATCACTCGCAATAATCTTTTCTACCCTTTCCCTCATCTCTTTTGCTGCTTTGTTCGTAAAAGTTATCGCTAAAATATTTTCTGGATGAACTCCATTCTTTATTAAGTGCAAAATCCTATGTGCGATTGTTTTTGTTTTTCCTGCTCCAGCTCCGGCAATAATTAAAATAGGACCGTCTTTTTGCAAAACTGCCTCTTTTTGTTGCTCGTTTAATCCTAAAAGATGTGTCATGCGACTAATATAACATAGACTAGGTATAAGATACTAATTCGGCTCACTTTTTGAGAAAAACGTTGATTTTATTGGGGATTTTAGCGAAGCGAAAATCCCCTAGACAAACATTTATTAACTAACTATCAACATATGTCCTGTTGATAAGTCGATTGACTATCAAGGAGTAAGGAGTATCATTAACAGTGTACAGAAAAGCAGAAATAAATACTGAAATATGGCTCAACAGGGCCATAATAATTCAGAGAACACCGTATCCCCTTAATAAAATCGGCTTATTTTAAGAAAAAACTCTATAACTGGCTCTAAAAGTGAGTTAAACTCTAAGCGCCATTCCATAAAACGTATATTATTAGCCATTTATACAAAATGGTTACTAGTGTTTTTGACTGTTTTCTCATTAAGTTATTCATTGCCTGTCACCGCGAATGCAGGCATTTTGTCTGCCATTTCCAATTTCTTTTCCGGAAATAGCCAAGTTATTGAAAGTCAACCAACGGATACTAATTCCCAAAATGTCCCTCTTCTTCAAAGTGCAGTTAATTTTGATATTAACGCCGCTGTTGGAGGTGGAGATATTACAGTTGCAGATAATAATGAGGCATTGGTATCGGAAAGTGGCCCATCAGGAACGCTTGCAGATATTAGTGACACTGTAAGTACAGGACAAATTAGTAAATATGTAGTTCGAAAGGGTGACACGGTTTCAACCATAGCAAAAATGTATGGGGTTACTTCAAACACGATCATTTGGGCAAATAATCTTAACTCTTTGAGTTTGAAAGAAGGACAAGCCCTTGTTATATTGCCTGTTTCTGGAACTTTACACACTGTTGCGAAGGGTGACACATTAAAATCAATTGCGAAAAAATACAAAGCTGATGCTGGAGAAATTGCACAATTTAATGGTATCGAATCTAGTTCAACTTTAGTAATTGGAGACACAATCGTAATTCCTGACGGTGAAGGTACTGCAAGGGTTAGCGGAACAACGCCAATTGTTAAGGGTAATCCTTACAGAGGTGGTAGTGGTCCAAATTATGTCGGATATTATATCAGGCCGGTTATAGGTGGAATAAAAACACAAGGATTGCACGGATATAATGCTGTAGATATTGGAATACCAGTTGGATCTAATTTGTATGCTGCAGCTGCTGGCCAGGTAATCATTGCCAAAACTTATGGTTGGAATGGTGGTTATGGAAAATATATTGTTATTGCACACTATAATGGAACCCAAACTGTTTATGGTCACTTAAGTCAGGTATTTGTTAATGAAGGAGATATGGTATATCAAGGCCAGATAATAGCTAAAACGGGAAACTCTGGAAATTCTACAGGACCTCACTTACACTTTGAAATCCGTGGGGCTTATAACTTCATGAATGATTCTTCTCAATACTAATATTTTCATGCTAGTATTATATTGCTTGTAAAGGCACATATTTTATTGTATGAAAAAATTTTTAGAAAAAATTGAAAATATAAATATTGGTTTTGGATACTCAATATTGATATTTTGTTTTGCTATCTTCCTAAGAACTTTTTTAGAAAATTTTACGAACTTAAATAATATGGGTATGATAAATGGGTTTATTGATACCTTCTTCCATTACCCGTTGTGGTTTTTCTCAATTTTTCTAGGTCTCATAATTATTATTTATAATTTCACAAAAAAACCATTAGAAAAAATTTTTAAAGTAGTTTCTTTTAGCTCTATAATCATAATTTTACCTCCAATTCTAGATATAATATTTTATGGTCACAAAATATTATATAATTTTATTACTGGTAGCTGGGTCGAAATATGCAAACAATATTTTTCATTATTTATTAATACTCCCGCGCTTGGTGTTGGAATAAAAATTGAAGTCATAATCATATTAATTTCAATTTTTTATTATGTATATATACAAAATAAAAATATTCTTAAAGCTATTTTGGCAGCATGGTTGTGCTACACCGTTATTTTTGCGATGTTAATTTTACCTGACATTGTATATATATTCAGTAGTTTTTTCTCTCATTTACCAAAACTTTCTACATTTGCAGTACAAAATTTTTATTTTCCAGCAAAATTAAGCGAACAGGTTTTTATATCAAGAGTCTATTTATCTGATGCGATTTTTGGATCAGTAAGATTTGGCATGTCGGCAAACCTATATTCAATAATTTTATCCCAAGCATCAGCGGTAATTTTTATTATTTTTAGTTTTATCACCTCATTATTATATTTTGGCCTTAATAAAATTATTTTTATTTTAAAAAACTTCAGATGGTTAAGAATCTCACACTACATGTTTCTTTTTGTTTTTGGAATTTTGTTTTTATTAAAGAATATAAATATATTTTCTTACTTTTCGAATATTTATAATTTATTATCATTTATATTGTTAGCTGGATCATTACTATTTGCTTGGTTGTTTGCAGTTTGGGAAAACGATGAGGCCGATAGATCAATTGACATTATCTCTAACCCAGATAGGCCATTAAATATGAAAATTTTTTCAAATATTGAATGGAAAAATATTAAATGGATATTTTTTGTATTTAGCATAATACTTGCATTACTTGTTAGCTATTCTTCATTAATACTGATTTTGGTTTTTATTATTATTTATCATCTATACTCAGTTTATCCTTTCCGATTAAAAAAATACACAATAATTTCTTCAGTACTAATTGGTGTTAATGCATGTATATGTTTTTTACTTGGATTTTTATTTATCGCCGGAGACCAACCGTTCAACATTATGCCGATGACAGTTTTGCTTGGCATATTAATTTTTTATTTATGTGTGGAGAATATAAAAAATCTTAAAGATGTTAAAGGAGATGCTGAAAATATGATTAAAACTATTCCCGTGATTTTTGGCGAAAAGAAAGGTCAAATTATTACGTGGCTCGTCGTTACACTGGGTACTTTTGCTGTTCCCTTTTTAATATTTCCAAATAATATTCTTTTTTTTCTTGTCCCCATACTTGGAGTTTTTTCATATTTCTTTATTGTAAAAGATAACTATAAAGAAAAACCATTGTTTATTTACTATCTTGTTTCTTTTGTAATTATATTATTCCTAAATTTTATAATTTAATTATTTCTTTTTGGTCTGTATTGTAGTGCCTCAAGGATATGAGAAAGTTTGATTGATTTGCTATTATCTAAATCCGCAATAGTTCTCGCGAGTTTTATTATTCTATGATATGTGCGAGCAGATAAATCTAATTTTTTAGCAGAAGTATTTAATATTTCTTTTGCATCATTTTGTAAATCAACTATTTTATTTATGTCTTTCGCTGACATTTCGCTATTTGTTTTTATTTTTCTGCCAGCTTTTTCAAATCTCTCTTTTTGTATTTTTCTTGCTTTTATTACCTTTTCTTTTATTTGAGCAGTTTCTTTTTTGTCTGTATCATCACCAGATAATTTTTCATAATTAATTTGTGACACTTCTACCCACATATCTATTCTGTCTATTATCGGACCAGAAATTTTTCTTTGATATTTGAGTAAGTCTGTAGGTTTGCAAATACATTCTTTTGTTTTTGATCCAAAATTTCCGCATGGACATGGGTTCATGGCAGCAATTAAAATAAAATTTGCTGGAAAAGTAACAGTACCACGTGATCTTGAAATACTTATTTCACTTTCTTCGAGTGGCTCACGAAGCGTCTCAATTACTTTTCTATCAAATTCTGGAAACTCATCTAGAAAAAGTACACCACGATGAGCCAAAGTTATTTCTCCGGGTTTTGGGATTGCACCCCCACCAACAATTGAAACATAAGAAGCCGTGTGGTGTGGAGCTCGTACAGGTGATTTTGTAATGATATCTGTTTTTAATGTTCCAGCGACAGAGTGAATTGAAGTAATTTCTAAAATTTCATCAAAAGAAAGTGTTGGAAGAATATGACTAAACGCTTTTGCCAGCATTGTTTTCCCAGTTCCTGGAGGGCCGTACATTGCAATATTGTGTCCACCCGCCGCGGCAATTTCCAATCCCCTTTTTGCTGTTTCTTGACCTTTTATTTCACTAAAATCTATAATCAATTCATCGTCCTCCACAATTATTTCTGTCTGGGGTTGAAGAGCGATCTTTTTCGGTTGAACTATCGCAGTGCCAGATTTTTTATTAATTTGTTTAGTGTTTAAATGTTCAATTATTTCTTTTAGGGTAGTTGCACCATAAATTTTTATGTCGGAAATGAGTGCCGCTTCCTTAGCATTTTCTTTTGGCAAAAAAACTTCGGTAAAACCTTCAGTTTTGGCCTGCGAGACTATTGGAAGTACCCCGTTTATTCTTCTGAGATTTCCATCAAGCGAAAGTTCACCAAGAAAAAGTTTATTTTTTGAATCAAATTCAATTTCACCGGCTGCGAGTAGGTATGAAAGTGAAATTGCCACATCAAAAATAGGTCCTTCTTTTTTAATATCAGCTGGGGCAAGTGAGACGACAACTTTTTGATTCAAACTTTTAGGAGAAGTAAAACCACTATTTTTAATTGATGCAGAAACTCTGTCCCGAGATTCTTCAACGCCTTTATCTGGGAGTCCAACAATTGTGAAAGAGTGAAGACCCTTTGACAGGTCTATCTCAACATCAATTATTTTTGCACCGAGACCAATCGTCTGGGCACTTTTGGTTTTTGCAAAATTCATTCAAGAAACATTATACATAAATTTTTTAAAAAACAAAATATTTTTATAACAAAAAAGGATTTTCGTGTTCCGAAAATCCTTTTTAATTATTTTTTTAAACTATTTGGCATGTTTTATGCAAGTTCGAGCTCCAGGATTTGCATCAAGTCTTTTTTCTGGGATATCTTCACCACCGACTTCACATTTTCCATAAGTTCCATTCTTGATTTTTTCTAATGCGATTTTAATATCATCATACTGTTCCTCAAGCCTGCTAAGTATTGATGCATTCTCACCAAAATTTTCCATTTCATCTGCAACTTCATCTGAGTCAGCAGCATCTGTATTCATTTCGGACTCAACAGGTTCCCAATCACTAGGATTTGATGGATTTTTTCGTCCAATTTTTTTCATCTCATCTTCTAATAATTTGAGTTCTTTCTCCAAACTTGCTTTGTATTTATTTGTATCAATCATGTTTGAATTATATCAAATTTAACTATTTAATAAAACCTATTGTGTAACAACTTTAGCCTTGCTTACTCTATTAATGATTTCTCTCAATGTATCGGTACTTGTAGTAATCACAACAGTATTTTCATCAATAATTGAGTAAAGAAAGATTATATTTCCCGATGAATCTCTCACTACTCTACAATCTTTGTTGTAGAATGTTGCGTCTTGGAATTTTTTAATTTCTAAACCAAAAGATGGACTTGAAGTTGAATTATCGCTTTGTAAACTAAATAATTCTTTAAAATCTTGCCATAGGTTTGTTTCCCATTGGAGCATTCCAGCAAACGTAGTATCATAAGCGCCAACTTTTAAAATAAGAAATCTTTGATTACCATTATAATTGTATGAGCCAAACATGTAAGGATCTTTGAGTGTTCTTTGTATCTCTGAAGGCAAAGTCGCATTTATTAATGACAAAAAGTGATCTGCAGTAATCAAATTTTCAGCAGTGCCAGTGCCTTCTGTAAGGTAATAATTTTTTATTTGCCCAAGCTGAGTGCTTGACTGGTCCACTCTTTCTTTCAAGGTCGTGCTTACTCTATTTAAAACAATATCTTGTATATTAATTTTTTCTTCTGTATCTACTGTGATTATTGGAGCAGATGAAACTGTTTCGGCGGGTACTGGTTTTGGCCCATATTGTGCCTGAATTAATAATTTTGGAATTATAAATGTTAATGCGCCACCAACAATCAAAACTATACTTATAATCAAAATATTTTTATTTAATTTTGCTTTTTTGATGTCTATATCGGCTGTTTTTTGTTGACTTAGCATTTTTCTGTTTTCAGCAATTGCCATATTTATTGAAGAAATATGATTTGTCTGAATAGTTTCTTCTACATCGCTTTTGTATGTACGGATTATTGGGCGATTTTGTTTTGGTTGCTCGTTTTCCCCTAAATTTTCTATATTTACTGATGGAGTTGAAGAATATGAATCAATATTTGGAGTTTTTATTGTTTTATCATTTGGATTGATAAAAGAATCAAGCTGGTTTGCAATTGCTTCTTTTGTCTCAGCCTCAACATTATTTATTTCTGTTTTTTCCACTTCATCCATAAGTTTTTTATTCGAAACTAATTATACTAAAAAATACCGAAGTTGTCTCGGTATTTTTTAGTATAACTATATTTTTGCTGGTGCTACTGGTGGAACTATTGGTGCTGGTGGATTTTTCCTCTTAATAAAGTCAGGATTTCTCGCTTTTATAGACAAGGCAATCCTATCTCTTTCATCTATTTCTTTTACAACAACTGGGACTTTGTCGCCAATTTTTAGATAATCTCCGACATTATCAATTCTAAATGGTGCAATTTCTGAAACGTGTACAAGTCCATCTGTTTCATAACCAATATTTACAAATGCGCCAAAAGCTTCTACTCGTACAACTGTTCCTTCAAATTTTTCTCCAGGTTTATATTCATGAGTCATACTTTCAACAATTACTTTTGCTTTTTCTGCTGAACCATTTTTACCAGTAAGGTAAACTGTACCATCGTCATCAATATCAATTTCTGCACCAGTTTTTTCTTTTATACTCTTGATTGTTTTTCCGCCTGAGCCGATTACTCCACCGATTTGTTCTGGATTAATTTTAATTACCAATATTTTTGGAGCATGAGCAGAAATATCTTTTCTTGGTTCGCTAATATTTTTTGTAATTACATCCAAAATTTGCAATCTTGCAGTTTTTCCTTTTTGAAATGCAATTTCAAGAACTGATATTGGAATTCCACTAACTTTTACATCCATTTGTATTGCAGTGACACCATCTTTTGTTCCAGCAACTTTGAAATCCATATCACCGTAGTGATCTTCTGGACCTTGAATATCCGTAAGCACTTTATAAGTCCCCATACCATCCGACATAAGTCCGCTGGCAATTCCAGCAACAGGTTTTTTTATTGGAACTCCACCGTCCATAAGTGCAAGTGTCGAAGCACAAACAGAGCCCATTGAAGTTGAGCCGTTTGATGAAAGCGCTTCTGAAACGAGCCTTATTGTATAAGGAAAATCTTCAGTTTTTGGGATCATTGGAATCAGTGCTTTTTCGGCAAGATTTCCGTGTCCAATCATTCTTCTATTTGTTCCACCCATTCTTCCTGTCTCTCCAACTGAGTAAGGAGGAAAATTATAATGGTGCATAAATCTTTTTGCTTCTTGTTTGTCTTCCATTCCTTCTATTACTTGTGCATCGCGTGGTCCACCAAGCGTAAGAACTGAAAGAATGTGTGTTCCACCTCTGTAAAATATTCCTGAACCGTGGAGAATTGGAGAAACTCCCCCAGCTTGTGCATACAAAGGTCTGAGTTCGTCTATTTTTCTTCCATCGGCACGTTTATCATTTTTCAAAACTTGTTCGTGTATCAGTTCATCAAGTTTTTCTTCAATATATTTATCTGCGAACTCAAAATCTTCTTCCGAAAGAGATTCTTTTGCAACTTCCATCCATTCATCGGTAATTTCATCAATTTTTGAATGCCCGGGAATGCCGCTCATGACAGTTTTTGCAAATTTTTTCTCAATTTTTTCTGCAAAAAGTTTTTTTACAGTCTCTGGCATTGTTGGAGCAACTAATTCTGTCTTTTTTACACCAATTTTTGAAATTATTTTTGCCTGCCATGCATTTATTTTCTCAATTTCAAGAGATGCCATTTTTAGACCTTCAATAACTGTTGCTTCTTGTGCTTCGTCGCCGCCAAGCTCAATCATATTTATATTTCCATCTTTTCCGCAAGCCAAAAGGTCGATTTCATAAGTTTCATTTTCTCTTTCTACATAAGTTGGATTTAATTGGAAGCCATCATTTTTGTGTTTTGAAACTCTGACAGCACTTACTGGACCATTGAAAGGAATTCTTGATACTCCAAGCGCAAGTGATGCAGCGATAACACCCAAAACATCTGGGTCGTCTTGGTCGAGTGACAAAACTGTGATAACAACTTGTATTTCATTTCTTATCCATTGTTCAAAAAGTGGGCGGATTGTCCTGTCCGTGATTCTTCCTGAAAGAATTGCTTCATCTGAAGGTTTTCCCTCCCTTCTCGTATATCTCGAACCTAAAATTTGTCCTGACGCATAAAATTTTTCCTCGTAATCAATAGTCAAAGGAAAATAACCAGCTTCTGGTTTCTCTCTTTTTGACATAACAACGGTAGCAAGGACTGCTGTTGCACCGTATCTTAAAATAACTGAACCATCGGCATTTTCTGCCAAATCATTAAACTCAGCGCTGAGTTTTTTCCCGCCAAGTTCCATTTCAAACGATTGTGTTTTCATATTTACTAGCCTAATTTACAAATTCCAGATTAAAAAGTGTTAAATAACGCTTTTCAAGCTGCTTATTTGTAAACTAAGCAAATTAATAACTAATAAAGGCAGAAATTTGCTACGCAAATTTCTGCCTTTATATTAGCATAAATCTTATTTTTTCAAAATTTACCTCTTTCTCCCCTGTCCTAACAGATATTTATAAGGATTTTTGTCTAAATCTATAAAATCATCGACAACTTCTGTGAGTTTTGATGAAGTTGATTTGCCAAATGATACCAATTCTACTTGGCATCCTTGCGTGATTTTCAAATATTCAACAAGTGGAATAAAATCTCCATCCCCTGTTATCAAAATGACTGCATCAAGCTTTGGTGAAAGTGAAATTGCATCAATAGCCATCGCTACATCCCAATCTGCTTTTTTAGAACCACCGGCAAAAATTTGTAAATTTTTTGTTTTTGTAGTTATTCCTACTTTAGTTAGTGCTTCAAAAAAACTTTTTTCATCACCGGATTCTGTTGTTATAACATAAGCTGTTGCTCTTATTAAAACTCTTCCATCAAGCGCATCTTTTACGACTTGTCCAAAATTTACTTTGGCGCCGTATAAATTTTTTGCAGAATGATAAATATTTTGTGTATCTATAAAAATTCCTACCCTCTGACTCTTGTGTTTAATTACTGACATATTATTAAAATTATATTTATTAAAAAATCGACCTCTTAACATTATACCACTAAAACAAAAACTGCCCTGCGGCAGTTTTAAGTTTTTATTTTTCAACAACTTTTTTCATTATTGCATCGTATCTTTTTGGGGCTGTTTTTTGCAAATATTTTAAGTGTTTTCTTCTGTCCGCTACCATTCCCAAAAGTCCTCTTCTTGAGTGATTGTCTTTGTTATTTTTCTTCAAATGCTTAGTTAATTCCTCAATTCTTTTAGAAAGCATAGCAATCTGAACCTCCGGAGAACCAGTATCTGTCGCGTGAATTGCGACTTCTTTTATAACTTTTTGTTTTTTGGTTTTTGTTAACATAACTAGTAAGATAGCATAATAATTGGATTTTTGCAAGATTTACCTTGAGTGGTGTGTCGCACAATATTATTTAAATTGATATAATAATGTGTATGAATCTTCTCGATCTAAAAAGACAGTTTCTTGAATACATTGAAATAGAAAAAGGGCGTGCACTACGCACTGTTGAAAATTACGATCATTATCTCACTGTTTTTTTGGCGCAAACAAAAGTTACTGACCCAAAAGATATTACAAATGAAAAAGTCCGAGATTTTCGTATGTGGCTCAATCGTCAGGCGGCTGGAAACAATCGTGCCACTGGTGATACGATGAAAAAGAAAACGCAAAATTATTATTTAATTGCCCTGCGAACTTTTTTAAAATTTCTAACGAAACGCGGTATCACTTCCCTACAAGCGGACCAGATAGAGCTTGCAAAAGTTGGAGATAGATCAATAGATGTAATTTCAAAAGAAGAACTCACTCGCCTACTCAAAGCTCCTGATATGGAAGAAAATCCCGAAAAAATGGCTAGAGGACATGCTATTTTGGAACTTTTATTTTCTACAGGTTTACGTGTTTCTGAACTTTGCTCACTTACAAATGATTTGGACATAAAACAGGATGAATTTTCTATTCGTGGAAAAGGTGGAAAAGTTCGTGTGGTTTTTCTTTCACAAGAAGCAAAAATTGCAATAAAAAATTATTTAGCTTTGAGAAAAGATATGTCTGATGCACTTTTTGTAAAAGTTGGCGATGAAAGTGTGATTCCAAAAGGTTTTGTAAAAGAAAAAAGTAAAAAATCAGAAGAAGTTGGACTTACTCGCAGGTCAATCGAAAGAATTGTAAAAAAATATGCGATTATGGCTGGAATTTCTAAAAAAGTTACTCCCCACGTGATTCGTCATTGTTTTGCAACCGATTTACTTTCAAACGGTGCAGATATACGCAGTGTTCAAGCAATGCTCGGTCATGCAAATATCGCAACAACCCAGATTTATACCCACGTTACCGATAAACATTTGAGAGATGTGCATAAAAATTTTCATAATAAGCAGAATTAAAATTATAGTATAATAAAAAAATGAAATTATTATCTTGGAACGTAAATGGTTTACGAGCAGTGCATAAAAAAGGCGCTTTTGATGCTATTTTTCAAACTGACCCAGATATTATTTGTTTACAAGAAACAAAAGCACATCCTGACCAGCTTCCAGATGAAGTTCGCTCCCCTGCCGGGTATAATGCTTATTTTGACCACTCAAAAGTAAAAAAAGGTTACAGTGGGGTGGCGATTTTCTCCAAAATCAAACCAGAAAAGATAGAATATGGCATTGGAATACCAAAATTTGACGAAGAAGGACGCACTTTGGTGGCTTATTATAAGGACTTTGTGCTTTTAAACATTTATTTTCCAAACGGTGGTGGAAGTGAAGAAAGACTTGCATACAAAATGGAATATTATGACGAATTTCTAAAATTTATTGATAAATTAATAAAGAAAGGTAGGGAAATTATTTTTTGTGGAGATGTAAATACGGCGCATAATGAAATCGATCTTTTTCATCCAAAAGAAAATGAAAAATATACTGGATTTTTGCCAATGGAAAGAAAATGGATTGATAAATTAATTTCTCACGGATACATAGATACATTCCGCACTTTGCATAAAGAAAAAATTCAATATAGTTGGTGGGATATGAAAACTTATGCAAGAGATAGAAATGTTGGTTGGAGAATTGACTATTTTTTTGTTTCAGAAACCTTGAAAGACAAAATAAAGAAGGCGGAAATTCTCGATAACATTTTTGGAAGTGACCATTGTCCGATTTTGTTAGAATTAAAATAAATTTTCGCTAGCTTGCCTGTTCCCAAGCTTTCTCAAATACAACTTTCATCATTTCATAAATATATTGGTCTTGAATTACTATTGCAAGCGGTGCTTCTGGTTGCCAAAAAACAACTTTCTTTCCAAAAAGCATAAACGACGAAGAAAAATCTCTACTTTCCAAAATTTTTGTTTTTCGCAACTCTTTTTCATCATCTAAAATAAATTTATCTGTATAATCTGAAGGCACAGACAAAACTTTTATAAAAATTCCCTTTTTAATTCTATCCTCAATCCATTTTCGTTCAACATCCCAGCTTACAAATTTAATAAAATCTTTCGCGGAGCCAAAATACATTATTTCTTTATTTTCTTCTTCAAGAGATTGTTTATATATGGAAATGTACTCACTTTTTCCCTTGTAAATTTTTATTTTTGAATCGCTTTCTCCTTGATTGTACATTGCAAGCAGCTCTGGCAAATTTAAAGTGTAATTTCTATCAATTTCAGCTAGCTTTTCTTTTTTTTCTCGAAGTTTTTCTAAAAGCACTGTTGGTGGCTCGACAATAAAGTCTCTGGCAAATTTTTCTTTGTTTGAAAATCTGGCCAAACCATATTTTTCCAACCCTTCAATCACTTTGTAAACATTTGGTCTTGATATCTGTAAGATTTCGGCAAGTTTTTTAATAGGTGTTGGCCCATGTTTCATAGAAACTATATACAAATTCGCTTCATGGTCTGTTAGACCAAGTTCTTTTAAAGAAGTGTAAACGTTCTGAAACTCATTGATTGATGTATTTTGTTGTGTTTCCATAGTAATATATTAAATGTGTATATTAATATTATACACTTTATAGAAAATAAAGCAAATTAGCCATATTATATTGACATATATGTAAGCATATGATATACTATTATCAGATTTATCTTGGGAAGTCCTTTGAAAATACACAAGCTCTAAAAACAGAGCAGAACGATTATAAAGCTTCAGAAACACACAAAAAAGGGGGAAAAATGACTGAAATACAATGGGCAATTCTATTAAGCATTAGTACATATTTATCTGTTTTTGTTGTTCCGACTCTTTTTGATGAGACACCATTGAGAAAATTTTTAATAAAATCAATTTTAATTTTGGGATTTGCTATGAAGTTTCATCAATTGCTGAAGTTACTTGGGAAATGAGGAGGGATTATGAAAAAATTTATAGCAATGTTGATTAGTATTTCGGCTCTATCAACAATCATAGGTCTGGGTGTCTTGATTGTGATAATAATTGCAGATGTATTTGGTCGTACACCCGGAGGTGAAATGGAAGTTATAAGTTTTATATTTAAGTCAGCTTTATATTGTGTACTATTTGGTTACTCGTATTTGCCATTTGATGAACCGCCTATTGAGAAATAGGCGGTTTTTTGTTTTTTATAAAGGACAAAATATTTATTACAAAAATTAATTAAATAATTGAAAATAAGTAATCAGAAAATATGGCTTAAATTATAATTATAACCATTTTTATTAAAAATACAAAACTAAATAAGTTATCAACAGTTGATGTCCTTTACATAATTTCTATAGGACATATAATATTACCAGATCGGAGTTTCGTTGTTAGACAAATTAGATATGCAACTGTCTACTTTGTCCTCCTTGCAACAAAACTTAATTTGTTCTTTTAATGAAGATTTAGCTAATCTTCGACAAATCAAATAGAAAAACTTGGTAATGAAATAATTCTTTTTTACCTTATAATAATTTTCAATTTTTTTATTTATACAAATGAAATTTATTAAGGTATTATGTCTTTACGAGGTTATCTCTAATTTGTAACCGCTTTAAACTATCGCTCGGATGTGTTTAGGCGGTTTTTTTGTTGTAAAATATGCTTTGTTTCGTGTGAAACGCAAATATATGGCTATAAAACAACGTTTTCTAGTATATTTACCTTTGAAATAAGCCGCTTTTTATCAATATAAACCGTAATCACATCAAACTGCCAGTCTGTTTCAGATGAAACATTCTTTTCTTGCAAATAGACTTGTATCGTTCTAGCCAACCTCTGCAATTTCC
>Ga0209083_1001244_pt1 | contig 30196 bp, 26 predicted proteins | sample AM7aDNAmetaG_FD_184132 | JGI IMG/M metagenome (GOLD analysis project Ga0209083, IMG submission 184132) | Freshwater microbial communities from Finland to study Microbial Dark Matter (Phase II) - AM7a DNA metaG (SPAdes) (version 3) | ecosystem: Environmental > Aquatic > Freshwater > Lake ... | reverse complement strand
TTTAATAAACTTGAGTTAGGGTATGGAGTGCAACGACCACGTCGTTGCGCCATGGTGCGGCGACGCACAATGGATTTTAATAAACTTGAGTTAGGGTATGGAGTGCAACGACCACGTCGTTGCGCCATGGTGCGGCGACGCACAATGGATTTTAATAAACTTGAGTTAGGGTATGGAGTGCAACGACCACGTCGTTGCGCCAAGGTGCGGCGACGCACAATGGATTTTAATAAACTTGAGTTAGGGTATGGAGTGCAACGACCACGTCGTTGCGCCATGGTGCGTCGATGGAAACTAGGCTCTGTCCCCTTTGTTTCACCAGGGTGCATCGTGACGCACGATGCACTCCATAATGTTTTCTAAAGGACGGTGTATGGATAAATTCATTAAACTCCGCAAGTTGATGGAGCTGGCCGGCGTTGACGCCTTGCTCATCACAAAGGGCATAAATGTCACCTACCTGACCGGTTTTTCCGGCGATTCAAGCTGGCTCATCGTAACCGGCACCAAGGTCTTCTTCATTACAAATAGCATCTACATCACCCAGGCAAAGGACGAGGTCAAGGGCTGTGTTATAGTTGAGGCAAAGCAGTATATTCAGTCCGTGGTCAATGTCTTAAAGCAGGAGAAAGTTGCTTCCGCAGGCTTTGAACCCTCCCAGATGCTCTACAAAGAATATGAAGAGTTCAATAAGGCGATGAAAGGTATAACCTTCCGCCCGGTCCAGGGGGCGGTTGAAGAGATTCGCAAGTACAAATCAGAAGAGGAAGCGGCAATAATCAAGAAAGCGGTTGAAATCTCGGAGTTCGCCCTCTACAAAACTATGAACTTCATATATGAAGGCATTTCCGAGAAGGATCTCGCTATTGAGCTGGAATACAGGATGAAGAAGGGCGGCGCTGACGGAATTGCGTTCCCAACCATAGTTGCTTCGGGTTTCAGGGGCGCTTTACCTCACGGTTCGGCCTCAGCCAAGCCCATCAAGAAGGGAGAACTCATAGTCATAGATTTCGGCTGTGTTTATAAAGGATACTGTTCCGACTTGACAAGGACAGTCGGATTGGGTATAATACCCCCGCGCTTGAAGTCAGCTTACAAAGTGGTTTACGAAGCCCAGCAATCTGCCATAAAAGACATCAAAAGTGGGGCGAAACTGGCTTTAATAGACAAAAAAGCCAGAAATACACTAAAAACTAAGAATTTAGACAAATACTTTACACACAGTACGGGGCACGGAATTGGTATGGAAGTTCACGAAGCGCCCCGTTTGAGTATGAAATCGAAGGAATGCGCCGGGCCCGGCATGGTTTTCACTATAGAGCCCGGCGTTTATTTTCCGGGGGAATACGGCATCAGGATAGAAAATATTGCTGTGGTCACGGAAAATGGCTGTGAGATTCTGGGCAAGGACCAAAAGCAGTTAGTGATAATTTAATTACGCGGATTACGAAAGGCGATTACACAGATTAGAGTCAGAGTAATCAGGTGAAACAAGGAGAAACTGGCATGGCATTAACGATTGACGCAAGTGAAATTAGAAGGGGAACCTATTTTGAACTGGACGGAATTCTCTATGTTGTCACTGATTACGCGAGGCACAAGCCGGGCAAAGGCCCTACCTCTATCAAGGTCAAGATAAAGAATATAAAGATGGGAACCACGCTGGACAAGACTTTTGACGCTTATAACAAGCTCATCGTCCCGGATATGGAACAGAAAGATATCCAGTACCTCTATAAAGCCGGCGATGAATACGTGTTTATGGATATGGTCGGCTACGAGCAGATCCACGTCAAAGCCGCCGACCTCGGCGACAATGTGAATTACCTGCTTGAGAATACCATCAGCTACGCGCTCTTCTTCAAGGGCGAGCTTGTCGGCGTGGAACTTCCGACAACCGTGGATCTGAAGGTTTCTGATACTGGCCCCGGCATAAGGGGCGATACCGCCGCGGGCGGGGACAAGAAAGCAACATTGGAGACGGGCGTTGTGGTCAGCGTGCCTCTTTTTATCAATATCGGCGATAAGGTCAGAGTTGACACCAGGACCGGGGAATATCTTGAAAGGGTCAATAAGTAAAAGGTCCATAAATAACGGAGGGGCTATGAATGTAAAAGAAATCAAGGAATTGATTGAGCTGCTCAAGGGCAACGAGATTACCGAATTGGAAATCGAACGCGAAGGCGTAAAAATAAAACTGAAGAAAGGTTCCGGGAATATCGTGACCACGCAGCTCCTGGCGGCGCCCCAACAGGTCGTCCAACAGGTCCCGGCGGCTCCCGCTCCTTCCGCAAAGAAAGACGAGAAACCGGCGGAGAAGAAAATAGACGGGGTTACAATTAACTCGCCTATGGTCGGAACCTTCTACAAGTCTCCGGCTCCCGACGCGGCGTCCTTTGTAAAGGAAGGCGATTTGGTCTCGGAAGGCAAGACCGTCTGCATAATCGAAGCGATGAAGCTTATGAACGAAATCAAGTCGGAAGTTAAAGGCAAGATAGTCAAGATACTCGTGGAGAATGGACAGCCGGTAGAATTCGGTCAGCCGCTCTTCTTAGTCGAACCTGCATAACACACGGGGGTAATTAATGTTCAGTAAAATACTCATAGCAAACAGGGGCGAAATAGCCCTCAGAATAATACGGGCCTGCAAAGAGCTCGGCATTAAGACGGTCGCGCTCTATTCTACCGCTGACCACGGAGCCCTCTACACAAAGCTTGCAGATGAAAGCGTTTGCATAGGCGCTCCTCAATCGGCTAAGAGCTACCTTTCTATTCCCGCAATTATCTCCGCGGCGGAAGTCACCGATTCCGAAGCCATACATCCGGGCTACGGCTTTCTCGCTGAGAATGCTCATTTCGCGGAAGTTTGCAGGGATTGCGGCATCAAATTTATTGGCCCTACTCCTGAAGCCATCAGAAAACTCGGCGACAAAGTCGCTGCCAAAGATGTAATGAAAAAGAACGGCGTGCCTTGCGTTCCCGGCAGTGAAGGCGCCATAGCTGACGAGAAAGAAGCTTTAAAGGTCGCGAAGGCCATAGGTTATCCCGTAATCATAAAGGCCTCCGCGGGCGGCGGCGGCAGAGGAATGAGAATCGCGCACAACGATATTTCTCTGGTAACCGCTTTTCATACCGCGAGAGCGGAAGCCGAAACTGCATTTTCCAACCCTACCGTATACATGGAAAAATACATTGAAGAGCCGCGCCATGTGGAGTTCCAGTTTATGGCTGACGAGCACGGCAGCGCTGTCCATCTCGGCGAGCGCGACTGCACCATCCAGAGAAAGCACCAGAAACTTGTGGAAGAAGCTCCGTCGCCTATAATGACTCCGAAGGTGCGCGAAGAGATAGCCGCTTCGGTTATCAAAGGCATTACGGCCGTTAATTACACCAACGCGGGCACTATGGAATTCCTCGTTGACAAGCACGGCAAATTTTATTTTATGGAAGTGAATACCCGCATCCAGGTGGAACACGGAGTTACGGAGACCGTGATGGATGTGGATCTTATAAAAGAGCAAATACGGGTGGCGTTCGGGGAAAAACTTAGTTTCCAGCAGTCCCAGCTCCATTTCAGGGGGCACGCTATAGAGTGCCGCATAAACGCGGAAGATCCGGACAAGAACTTTATGCCCTCCCCGGGAAAGATTACCAGGTTTGTCGTCCCCGGCGGGCCGGGAGTCCGTGTTGATACGCAGTGCGAGTCCGGTTATTCCATACCGCCCTTCTACGATTCTATGATAGCCAAGCTGGTCTGCAGCGGGAAAGACCGCGCGGAAGCGATTGCCAGGATGGAGCGCGCTTTAGACGAGTTTATCATTGAAGGCATTAAGACTACGATACCCTTCCATAAAAGGGTTATGAAGAACGTCATGTTCAGGAAGGGCGAAGTCACCACGGCATTCGTGGAGACTTACATGGGGGTCTAAATGGCAAAGGGAGATACGACCGAAAATCTGCACGGCAGGGTCAGAATCTCAGCGGATGCTATTGCCTCAATCGCGGCCCTTGCCGCGCAAAAAATCCCCGGAGTCGCAGGCATAAATAAGGGTATCTTGAATGTTTTCCGCGAAGCCATCGGCTTGAAGAAAGAAAACGCCGGGGTTGAAGTGCTGATCTCGGACGGTGAAGTTTACCTAAACCTCCTGCTAAATATTAAATACGGCTCAGATGTTCCCGAGACAGCCCTCAAAGTGCAGGAAAAGGTCAGGGAAGCCGTCGAAAATATGACCAATCTGACGGTACGGGAAATTAATGTAAGCGTCAGAGGCATAATTCAATAGTCCGTAATACTGCAAACAGGTAAATGAAATATCCTTAAACCCCCATTTTCTGCTATACTAATAACAGATTGCGGGTATTTATCAGCAAGAAGGGGGGGTATGATGGTACGCAATAAAAAAAATCATTTTCCCATTGTCTGTGTCGGCGGTTCCGCCGGAGGCCTCGAGGCCTTTCAGGAACTCTTGCAAAACCTGTCTCCCGCTCCCGGTATGGCCTTTGTTTTTATAATGCATTTGTCGCCAACCGCAAAAAGCATTCTTCCGGAACTTCTTTCCAAGCAAACAAAAATGCAGGTCCGTGTTGTTAAAAACAATATTCCCGTAAATATTAATTGCGTCTACGTTATCCAACCAAATACAAATATCGTGATCTCTAATGACAAGCTAATTGTTTCCCCGCAGAAGGCGGGTAAGCATATGCCTATAGACTACTTCCTGAATTCTCTCGCTGCCGCTAAAGAAAGTCTTGGAATAGCCGTTATTCTTTCGGGGACCGGTGAAGACGGAACTATAGGAGTCGAGGCTATAAAGTCAGCAGGCGGTATTTCTTTCGCGCAGACACAAGAATCCGCCAAGTTCGGCGATATGCCGGCCAGCGCGGCCGCCACGGGAAAAGTTGATTTTGTGCTTACCCCGGCAAAAATCGCTTACGAACTGAAATTCTTTTCGTCTCATGCGTATTTTTCGGTGCAAAAGACCGGCGCAGATGGCAATGACAGCGAAACTGACGCTAGCGCCGACCGTATTCCGCTGAAGGGCCTTTCCGGTATCATAGAGTTGGTGCGCAGGGCGAAGAGAGTAGACTTTTCGGACTACAAAATGCCTACCATTAAAAGGCGGGTGTTCAGGCGCATGCTGGTAACAAAAGCAAAAAACATAAGAGCTTACACGGCTTTGTTGCGCAAGAGCAGCGCTGAGCAGGAGCATCTTTTTCAGGAATTGCTGATAAATGTAACGGGCTTCTTCAGGGACGCCGAGGTCTTTGAAGAACTTAAGAACAAAGTAATTCCGCAGATAATGAAAGGAAAGGGCAAGAATGACCCGTTGAGAATCTGGGTGACGGCCTGTTCGAGCGGGGAAGAGGCCTATTCTGTCGCGATCTGTGTACTTGAAGTGCTGGGCAGAAAAACAGAAGATATGACTATCCAGATATTTGCCACGGATGTCAACGAGAGCAACATAGACAAAGCCAGGTTTGGTGTTTACGGCAGAAATATTGAAAGCAATGTTTCCCAGGAGCGGCTCAGACGTTACTTTGTTAAAGAGTCAGGCGGCTACAGGATTTCAAAACTTATAAGGCAAATGTGTGTGTTTTCTGTTCAGAATATCATAACAGATCCTCCTTTCTCAAACATTGACCTCGTCAGCTGCCGCAACCTGCTTATCTACCTTGATCCTGTGCTCCAGAAAAAGGCGTTCAGGAATATCTACTATGCTATCAGACCGGAAGGCATGCTGCTCCTCGGTAAATCTGAATCCACAGGGTCCTTCTCTCAGGGTTTCAAGATAGCTTCAAAAGCGCACAGAACCTATGTTAAAAAATACGCAGCGTCAACAAAAGACAGCGTGCTTGATCACAGCTTTACGCTTCCGATGATATTTCAAGGCCGTTTCCGGCAATTGGCTAAAGCAGCTGAAGGTCCGGGCATTCAACCCGTAATAAGCATTGAAGAAAAAATAGAGCAGATGGCCCGCAAGGAGTACTCACCCTGCGGCGTTCTGATAAGCAGCGAGCTGGAAGTTCTTTATTTTAAGGGGCCTACGGGGAAGTACCTTGAAACCGCCGCCGGCAAGCCGAACCTCAATATCTTTAAACTGTGTCGCCAGGGTCTCTTCCTGCCTCTGAGAACGGCTGTAAAAAAGGCAAAGAAGACGAACCGCGCCATAAGAACACACGCCGAGGTACTAGTTTCCGGCGGCCGTATTGAATTTACTAATCTTTCAGTTATCCCTGTAAGGAAAGGCTCTTCAGTTCCGCAGGAATTTATGATTTTTTTCAGCAAAGCGAACTCGCTGGACGGGGGTGAGCAGGCGAAGTCAGGCAAGACGCATATTCAAGTAAAAGGAGCTATGGTAGAGGTCTTAAGAAAAGAGCTTATGGAAGCAAAGGCCTACCTGCAGGAAGTCGTAGAGGAGCAGGAAAGCGTCAAAGAAGATATGAGCATCGCCGCCGAGGAGATTCAGTCAAGCAACGAAGAACTCCAGAGCACAAATGAAGAGCTTGAAACGGCTAAAGAGGAACTGCAGTCCTCAAATGAAGAGTTAATGACCTCGAACGCCGAAATGCAGAGCCGCAATTCCGATATTTCGGTGCTCAATAGTGATCTCGCGAACCTGCTGGGCAGTATTAACCTGCCTGTGGTAATGACAGATACCGGATATTTGATCCGCAGGGTGACTAACGAATGCGAAGAAGCCTTAAATATAAGTTCTGCTGATGTCGGCAGGTCGCTTATCAGCATAAAGCTCAAGGCGGATGTTCCGGAGCTGGAAGAACTGCTGGCAGGTGTCTTAAAGACTCTAAATTCGCGGAAGATTGAGTTCGAGAGCAAAGAGGGTAAGTGGTTTGCGCTGCACTTGAATCCTTACCGCACTTTGGATAATAGAATAGACGGTGTTGTTTTGGTGTTTATGGACATCACCCGTCTCAAGTTCAATGAAAGGGAAGCTGTCAGGGCCAAACTATACTCCGAGAATATTGTCGAAACCATACAGGAATCTATCCTGATTCTTGATCCAGATCTGAAGGTGAATTCCGCGAACAAAACTTTCTACGAAACCTTCCTCGTAAAACATGCAAACACGATTGGAAGGTTTGTTTTTGACCTTGGAGACGGGCAGTGGAATATTCCCAACCTCAGGAGCCTGTTGGAAGATTTGACCGCGCAGGGAAGGCCCTTTAGGTCTTACAGGTTGGAAAACAATTTTGCGGGTATAGGGAATAAAGTGCTGCTGCTCAGCGGCAGGCACAGTCACCACCTTAACCTGATAATTATATCCATAGTTGATATTACCGAAACCACGCGGCTTGAAGAACAGCTGATACAGTCCCAGAAAATGGAAGCGGTGGGACAACTTGCCGCGGGCGTGTCCCACGAATTCAACAACCTGCTGGCCATAATGCAGTTGAGCGTTGAAGAAGCCCTGGAGCTTAAGAGTGAAGGCGGTTTCCTCGAGATGGGGAAGAGTCTCAAAGCGTCTATTCAGCAGGCGGCCTTCATTGCAAGAAGGCTGAATGAATTCGCAAGGCCCAATGCCCTTGAGGAGTGGAGCTGTGATGTCGCGAAGTCTGTGGACGGCGCGCTCAAGATGATGGATAATAATTTCAAGATAAAACGGGTGCAAGTAAAAAAGAACTACGGGAAAATCTCTCAGACTAATTTAGATGAACGCATGCTTACGCAGGTCCTGCTGAACCTGTTTAGAAACGCCGAGCAGGCAATGCCGGAAGGCGGCGATCTTATGGTCGACGTTTTTCAGCTGCAGAATACAATTTTTATAACGGTAGAAGATACGGGACACGGGATAGAGAAGGAACATCTGGGTAAGGTCTTCACGCCTTTCTATACTACAAAAGGCGCTTTCGGTACAGGCAAAGTTGCAGGGGTGGGTCTCGGCCTTGCCGTGAGTTATTCAATTATGAAAAATATCGGGGGAAGTATTTCGGTTGAGAGCCAATTAGGCAAGGGCGCAAAGTTCACTGTTTCGCTTCCAGTAAAGGTTGTGGCTATGGCAAAGACGCCGGCGCCGTTTGTGCCGGCTAATCCTATTGGTGCAGTCAAGCCGTCGCTTGCCATAACTGCCGGCAAGAAGGTTCTTGTCGTTGATGATGAAGCGGCAATACGCGATTTACTCTGCAAGTTGCTGATTCTTTCCGGCTACACCGTGGAAACCGCGAATGATGGGGCTTCATGCCTGGAAAAGCTGGCCTCGTTCAAACCGGATCTTCTGATCCTTGACCTGCTGATGCCGCAAACAAACATTGAAGAACTAATTAAGCGCATTGCGCTCACCCATCAGGCGCTAAAGAAGATTATTGTGACAGGGGCGGGAGACGCCGACCTGAAACGGCTGGAGCCAATCTTCGCAGCATCCGGGATAACGAAGGTTCTGACAAAACCCTTTGATGTTATAGCCTTAAAGCAGGCGTTAGCTTCAGAGTTTTAATTAGAGCTCTTCCTCTCGGTTCTAAGGCTTTCTTTCAAGCAGAACCGAGTGTTCTTCTTCAATAAGCGTCTTGTATTTTTCCTTCAGCAAGCCCGCTATTTTGGCATTGCCTCTTTTTTCCCCGGTTATAATTATGCGCCCGGGAAATATTTTCGCCGCGGCTATTTCAGAGACAGAGTTTATACGCGGCTGCGGCGAACTCCCTTTGTAATAAAGTATTCCGGAATCAAAAATTGTAGGGCTAAGCTCTTTTTCAATATCGCTGTAATAGCACAAGCGCCCGAGCGGATAGACGGAAGCAAGAGGCGGCCTTGCGCAGGGTCGCTGAAAAGTCTTCTCGTAATCAAAGAAAGCTTCGTTGATGCTCTGCGCCGGCGCTTCGGCGCTTAACTTGTTTAACCCTGCATAAATCCGTTCCATATCCCTTGAAACGCCTCCGGCGTAAGAATATAAATACACGCCTTGTCCTGCGAGCAAAAAAAATATAAAACACGCCAAAACTTTGTTGAGCCGCGGCGGAATTCTTTGTGAAAGCATTGCAAGCGCCAGCCAGAAAGCGGGATATAGAAATCTTTGTCCCGGATCTACAACCCCTGCAAGAAAGGAGGGCGCCGCAAGAAAGAGAAAAAGGCACAACGCGGCAGCGCCTATCACGAGCTTGTTTTCTTTTAAGCCTGCAATCCCTGTTTTTAGCGAGAAAATGAAAGCCAACAGAATCCCGGCGCAGACCGCGTAATTGACGAAAACCGCCGCTTTCATCAGCAAATCTCCTGCGCTAAGATACGGATAAAAATGCGGCAATATTGAGAAACAGCCTATTGCCGAGGCCGTTTTAAATTTCAGGAATTGCAAAGCGCCGGAAGTTGCCGCGGCGTCCTGTCCCGCGGGGCGGGATAAAATGTAGCCGGCAAGCAGTGCTAATGAGGGAGCGGTTCCGAGGGCGAGGCCTGCAAACTGTTTTCGTTTGGCGTGTAACAGCGCGAAAACAGCAAGGAAGGCCAGCCAGATAAAATATATAATTCCATGGGAAAGAAATATCAATAACGAAAGAATTAGTATGCTCCACATACCGGCTTTTTCCGGCGAGTCCTTATGCTTGAAAAGGAGTCCCATCCCGAGAAATAACAGAGAGAGGCCTGTCAGATAGTTTATGTTGCCGAGGAAAAAGTTGTTGTTGAAGATGAAAAGCAGAGGGATCAAAATCAGCGGGCTTTTTTCCCCCCGGGTGAACTGCCTGAATAGATAAAATGAAGAGAAGACGAAGAGCAGCGTGTAGCAGGAGAGAAATAATTTCCCTGAGGCCTCGGGGCTAAACGCCAAACCCAAAAGTCCGATTATCAGAGTCGAGATAGTATTAGGAATGGGATAGCGGAGCAGACTGTAACTTCCTGCGGCATGGCCTTTAAGCATTTCGCTAAAGATGTGCCCCTGAAAAAGCCAGTCGGGATAATCCTGCAGAGGCAGGAACCGAAAGAGCCAAATATAAATAATGGCGTTTAAGGCAAAGAGGGCAATGATCAGAGGAAATACTTTTCCGGTTAAAGCAGAATTGTTGTTTTGTGAGCCGGGTAGTGGGTTCATCGTGTCCCAATTATATGTGCGCAGGGCAGTAATGTCAAACGAAAACAAAACCAGGCATTATTAGCCCTAGCAATTGAAGATGTTTTGGGAGCCTATCCGGCAGGTTGGGTTCCACTAAAATCCTAAATGAAAAAGTCAAATTGGAGCAAAAAACAGTCTTTTGACAGGCCAATTAACCAACCAAAAGCGCCCCGGTAACCGTGCAATATTCGGTTCTAAATACCTGCAAAAAGCATTATATGCTTTGACTAGCAGGGAATTCTTTGTTAAAATCATTTAAGTGTGAAAAGACATTCCTGCCTTTGAGCGAAAGCCAAAGGCGTGGTAATTACAGTCCGATGACTTCAGGGCTCCTGATTAGTATAGTTACATTTTGTTTTTGATGCTTGCTCAACTTTGAGTTGGGGGTAGAGTGTCCGGCGTTCTGCATGAAAGGATGTATAAAATATGTACATTTCGCACTGGGCGCTAAATAGAAAACCCTTCGAAAACACTCCCGACCCTGCTTTTCTTTTCTTTGATTCCCAGCACGAAGAAGGCCTTGCTAGAATGCTTTATGTGGTGCGCGCCGAGAAAGGCCTCGGGCTCTTAAGCGGCGTATTTGGCTGCGGGAAGACTGTGCTTTCCAGGGCGTTATACAAGGAACTGGAAAAAGATATCTACAGAGTCGCCTTTATTACAAACCCAAGAGGCGAAGACATTGATGTGCTCCGGTTGATTGCTCACAACCTTGGCGCCCAGGAGCTGCCGCAGAGAAAATCTGATGTCCTTATACTTATAGAAAAAATAGTAATAGACAATTGGCGGGACGAGAAAAAGACGGTAATCATCATCGACGAGGCCCACGCTATAAACGACCCGGGTGTTTTTGAGGAAGTCCGGCTTTTATTGAACTTCCAACTCGACAATAAGTTTCTTCTGACTATTATTTTCATAGGCCAGCCCGAACTGAGGGAGAAGCTGGGCCAGAATATACAACTCTCACAGCGCATAGCGCTAAGATATCATTTAGAGCCGTTTACCCGCGAGAACACCGAAGCCTATGTTGGGCACCGGCTCAAGGTGGCAGGCGCCGAAAGGGATATCTTCACGGCAGAAGCTCTTGATATGATCTATGCTTCCTCCGGCGGAATTCCGAGAAGAATAAACCAGCTTTGCGATATGGCCCTGACTATAGGGTTTGGCCGCGGCAGCAGCGTTGCGGATGCGGTAACTGTTAAGGAAGCAATAGACACGCTAGGCGGGGGCGAGTAAAGATGAAGATACTGGCGATCGGTTCTCATCCGGATGACATAGAGTACGGCTGCGGAGGGACCCTTCTTATTGCGAAGCGGAAAAAATATGAAATCAACCTCCTTGTAGTGACTCAAGGGCAGGCGGGAGGCGCATGGGCTCTCAGAAAGAAGGAGCAGGAGAGAGCCGCGAAAAAACTGAACGCCAAGCTTATCTGGGGCGGCATGCAGGATACGAAGGTTGAGTTAAACAGGGAACTGATACAATTGCTGGAGAAGAGCATCTCCGAAGTAAACCCGGATATTATTTTTGTAACCAGCCCTCAGGATACCCACCAGGATCACAGGAACGTGGCTACGGCTGTTATTTCCGCGGCAAGGCACATAAAAAACGTTCTTTTCTACGAAGAACCCTCTTCAATACATTTTCAGCCCTGTGTATACGTGAACATCACTAAGGTTATTAGAGAAAAAGCGAAGCTTCTCAGGCTTCATAAATCGCAGGAGTGCAACACTAGTGTCAAGGGCTTGAACATTGTTGAAAGCGCCGAGGCCTGCTCTATTTACCGCGGTTTTCAGGATAGGGTAAAATATGCGGAGGGCTTCCTGCCCCTGCATCTGGAGATGTCAGAATTCAAATGGTAAAACGAGTTCCTTACGCAGCCGCAGGAGTTGCGGCATTACTTCTCTTGCCTGCCGCGGGCACCTGGTTCTATTTAAATAATATCAGAGGGACCTATGTCTTCCTTTTGGCTTTCTCTCTTGTTGTTGCTTTTACACCCGCGGTGATTTGGTTCGCGTACAAGATGAAAATATTGGATTTGCCGGATAGCAGGAAAATCCACGCCAATCCGATTCCCAGAATAGGCGGCCTGGCAATATTTCTTGCTTTTATGATTACCGTTTTCAGAAATTTCCGCTTTCCGCCTGAGGTTATAGGGTTGCTCTCCGGCGCTCTTATTATCTTTATCGCCGGTTTTGCGGATGATATAAAAAGTAATTCGGCATTTTTGCGCCTTGGAGCCCAGCTTGCCGCTGTTGCGGCGCTCATTTATTCAGGCGTATATATTAAGTTTGTCCCGATCTTTAAATATTCGCTTTTGCTTGACTATTTGCTTACCGCTTTCTGGGTTGTCGGCATAGTCAATGCCATAAACTTTTTAGACGGCATAGACGGCCTGGCGGCAGGGCTCGGAGCCATATCCGGTTTGTGTTTTTTTATAATAGTTTTTCTTTCAGGGCAAAAAGAACTTGCCTACCTGCTGATGGCCTTCATCGGGGCCTGCTGCGGGTTCCTGGTTTTCAACTTTAGGCCGGCAAAAATATTTATGGGCGATTCCGGCTCATCTGTAATTGGTTTTCTCCTCGCAGGTTTTTCAATTATTGGCGTCTGGAACAGTCACAATCGGGTAATCGGCGCCGCAATGCCTATTCTAATTCTCGGCATCCCTATCTTTGACATGATTTACACCACAATATCCAGAGTCATTAACGGTTCCGTAAAAAGCGTTAAAGAATGGTTGGAGTTTACGGGCAAAGATCATTTCCATCACCGGCTCTTGAATATCGGTTTTTCACAGCGGTCAGGCGTTATATTCCTTTACGCCTTGAATCTTATTCTTGGTCTGTCGTCTGTCGCTTTGTTGAACACTACGGAGGCGGTAGCCTATTTACTGCTCGTGCAGGCAGTTTTCATCTTTTTAATAATAGTAACCCTGATGCGTACCGGACGGAAATTGGAATAAAGGAGCCAGGACAATTAAGATCTCAAAACTAAATACTAGAATGAAACAAAATGATACGGTTCCTGTCGCAGATTCTGCGGCCAAGGAAGCTTCGCTTCCCGCGCAGCTAAAATTTTCTGCTGCCGCTAAGCCCAAAACCGGAACGCTTCACTCGGAAAAACGCGAAGGGCCTGCCGGGTTTTTCGCTAATCTGAAATTATCTTCCCTTGCAATGCGGAGCGAGAACAACGAAAAGACAATCCCCTGTCCGGGAATAACAGCTGAGCCCGCAGAGCGTTTCGGAACGCCGTCCGCTCAATCCGGAATGCAGGATACGGCGCCTGACCTTGTTCAAAAAGCGCAGGCCGGGGAAATATATGGAGCGCTCATCGGGCTTTCAAGAACCGCAGTCGAACTCTATGGTAAAGGGGACCTGGCGGGACTTAGAGATGAGTCTGTCGAGGTCGTCGACCTTGCGGCGGCAGCGATAAATGCCGGTAACAAAGAGCTTCTAAATCTTTCTGCCTGCATAACCAAGGACAGTCTTGCTTCCCACCTGGCCAATACCTGCGTTCTTTCTCTCCACATGGGAACCGCATCATTGTACGGGCCGTGGGAGCTGCGCCTGTTGGGCACCGCAGCTCTCTTTCACGAACTGACTCCTTCACGCGTCCAGTTTAATAGAACGGAAGTAAAGAAGAAAGAGTTTGAACAAGTGGCGGAAGAAATTAGTTCAGTTCTGGCCTCGAGCATCTTCCATAAAGAGCGGAATAACGCCGGGGGGCGGCTGCCTGAGTTTGCAGCCTTGATAGTATTGACTGACATCTATGAGAAACTTATCCACCCCGTAAAAAAAGGCGCGCGGATGAATCCGCACGAAGCGCTGAAAATGCTCATCCGGCTTGCCGGGGAGGTGTTTAACAAGAATTCAGTCCGTCTTTTGCTTGAGGAATTGTCGTTTTACCCGCAGGGAAGTTATGTCCGTCTAAATGACGGCAGAATCGCCAGAGTTGTCCGCGCGAATAAAGAATACCCAACACGCCCTGTTGTTCAAGTGGTTTTTGACAGGCGCGGAGCGTTTGCCGGGAGCGTGACGCGGTTGGATCTTTCCAAAGATGTTCTCCAGCAGATAAGCAGCGCTTTAGATGAAGAAAAATTGCCGGCGCATGACAAACTTGCTGCTGACGATATTTACGCGCACAAATGGTGGAATGATGACAAGGCGGCACCCGGAGGGAATTTATGAAAAAAGCAGTTCTTGGTATCATTGTGCTTCTTATTGCCGCCTGCCCTTTCGCGATGAAAGAGCAGGACTATTCAAAACCGCTTGCCACTCACAAATTAATCCCGGGTGATTTGCTCAATATAGTAGTAGAGCCGACCGAAGATCTCTCTACTACGGTAACTGTCCAGAGTGACGGCAAAATAGCGCTAAAGCTCATCGGCGATATTCAGGCCTCAGGCCTGACGCTTAAAGAACTTTCGGTTAAACTTCAGAGCGAATACGCCAAGTATGTGGCAAATCCCGTGATTTCAGTTACTTTGAAAGAATTCAATTTGCGCATGGTTTACATTATGGGCGAAGTGAAAAATATGGGGGTTAACAACGGGGCTTTCCGGTTTAGAGAAGGAATGACCTTCATCAGTTTGCTTTCCTCGGCAGGAGGCTTTACAAATGAAGCCGATCTTAGCCAGGTAAAGATTCTCCGCTGGTATGGCGAGAGGAGAATGATTATTGCCCTTAACGCAAACGATATTTTTGACAGAGGCGATCTGTCAAAAGATGTTTTGTTGTGCCAGGAAGATTTGGTTTATTTGCCGCAGAAAGGCGTGACCGGCTGGAACTGGTTTTTGTCAAATGTAATGCCGTCTCTGTACATGATTACAAGTCTTGCAACGGTATATTATCTAGTTAAGAAGTAGTCAAGGGGAAATTGTGGAAACAGATATAGACCAACATTCAATGAGTGATTATTGGCGGATGCTGACCAAGCACAGGTTTGTAATATTTTTCTGTTTCCTTCTTATGCTTGGCGCTACCTTTTTCTTCACGAGGGCGCAAAAGACAGTTTATACCGCTTCCTGCACCATCAGAGTGAGCCAGCAGGAATCTAAGAATTCTATTGCGGCCATAATGGGAAGCACAGGCGATCCGTTCAATGCCGAGATTCGCATCCTCAAAAGCGAGGCTGTTGTGAAGGCGGCGCTTGCAAAAACCGGTTTGACCTATGATGCCCGTGAAATAACGGAAGGGCTTGAAGTTCAGCATGCCCCGGGTTCTGATCAACTTGAAATTCGCGGCTACGCGGACGGAGCTGAAAAGGTTGCCCTGCTGGTTAACAGTATTGCCGCAAGCTATATTGAAAAAAGCAGCGAGGAGCTGCTCCGGCTCCAGAGAGAGAGGAAGCAATATCTTGAAGCCCAGATTAAATTGCAGTCGCAGCTGTTGTTCCTGGCAGAGGAGAAGGTGAAGGATTTTAGGGCGCACGGAGGCGTTTCCGGAGTGGGGGTCGGGCTTGCCAACAAGATGGTGGAGCTCAATTCCGACATAGATCTCCTTAAGCAAAAGTACACCGACGCGCATCCGGAAATTCTAAAAAAGAGAGCTGAAATCGCCATCATTGAGGATAAAATGGCGGGTCTGTCAGGTCAGGACGCTACCTTAATCCGCCTGATAAGAGAGGTAGGTATCTGTGATTCGCTCTACAGAGAGCTGCGGAGAAACCTTCTGCTTGTCGAGATGGGAGAGGTTGGACAGCCCCAAAACGTGCAGATAGTCAGTGAAGCAGTTGTTCCTTCAAGGCCTATAAGGCCAAACTACGGCCTGAATCTTGGTATCGGAGCGCTCCTGGGGCTGATCATTGGAGGCGTAGTTGCTTTTCTGTTTGAAGGGCTTGATGCGACCATCGGTTCTGTGGAAGACCTGGAAAAATTTCTCGGACTGCAAGTGCTCGGCATTATTCCCAGGGCGACGGATGAATTGAAGAGCCGGACGAATATCCTTAGCGGAATATTCGGAAAGAGAAAAGGCATTGAATATTTGAGGAATCATCTTTTGCTCTGGTACTCGCCCAAGTCCGCTCTTGTCGAGGCCTATCATACCCTGCGGACGAATATTTCCTTTGCAGCCGAGGCCGACAAGCAGAAAGTTCTGGCTTTCACCAGCGCAGGCCCGGGAGAGGGCAAGACTTTTACAATTATTAATTACGCGCTCTCTGCCGCCGCCGCGGGCAAACGCGTGGTTCTGGTTGAATCCGATCTGAGGCGCCCTACCATAAACAGGATATTCGGATTTCCGGGGGGGGACGGCTTCTCTGATATACTCCGAGGCCGCATCGGTTGGAAAGAATGTTTAAATGGAACCTCAGACTTTATCATGAATAGTCTGAAGCTGGAGAATATTGCCAAAGCGCCGGGCATTGAATTCTTGAAAGTGATAACCTGCGGAAAGGCCTATTCCAATTCGCTTGATATGGGCAGTTCCGTAATTATGGATACGGTGTTGTCAGAATTGAAAGCCAATTTTGACCTGGTGCTCCTGGATTGCCCGCCGGTCCTGCTTTTCGCAGATGCGACTATAGTTTGTTCTAAGGTAGACGGAGTGGTTATGGTTTACCAGTCCGGCAGAACCTCGCGCCTGGCGGTGAAGCGCGCTAAATCCCAGCTCGAAAAAGTTCGCGCAAAGATGCTAGGTATTGTTCTTAACGATGTAAGCTCGCAGATGATGCCTTATTACGGCGGTTATTACTATAACGCGGATTACTACAAGTCTCCAAAATAATAGACGAAAAGGCGGGCGATGGCCAAGAGTCATATTTTATTGTTTTTAGTTTCTGCTCTTTTTATATTGGGAGTTGCCTACTTCATTCCAAAAACTGATTCGGTTGTTATTATCGGGGCTGTCTTTGGTTTATTGGTAGGGCTTCTAACCTTTGTAAGGGTAGAGTTTGGAATATTTATTCTTGTCCTTTCAATGCTGCTCTCCCCGGAATTGAAGGTTGCTCAAGTGCCGGGCCGCGAAGTGGCAATTCGCGTAGACGATGTTCTTCTAATGATAGTGTTTCTTTCCTGGTCTGCAAAAATGGCCATTGAAAAACGCGTAATATTATTCAAGAAAAATCCTGTAAATGCGCCTTTTCTGGTTTACGTCATTTTATCAATAATCGTTACTCTTAAAGGCGTGCTTGTCGGAAATGTAAACCCGATAAAAAGTTTCTTCTATGTCTTGAAAACTGTTGAATATTACCTGCTGTTTTTAATGGTGTCAAACATAGCGGAAACTGAAGCCGGTGTTAAGCGTTATCTTACGGTCGGGCTGGTTACGCTGGCAATAGTAGTCGGTTACAGTTACTACCTGATTGCAACGGGACAGACAGTAAACGCCCCTTTTCAATCCATAATTGGCGCTGCAACTCAAAAACTTGAACCCGGTTCCATCGGCGGCTATTTTGTTATCTGTATGGCGGTGCTGCTCGGTTTAGTTCTAAATATGAAGGAAGGCGGAACCGTAGTTGCTGCCTTACTTGGGCTGCTAATTCTTGTGCCGCCATTGCTTAACACTTTCTCCAGAGCCTCATATATGGCTTTCGCGGTTATGCTCGTTTCTGCTTTTCTGCTTACAAAGAAGAAGCGTTGGTTTTTCGGCGCCGCGCTTATCTGCGCGGCATTACTAATCCCTGCCATAATGCCGGGCAACGTTAACTCAAGAATACTCGTGACTTTTCAAGGACAGCAGATTCATACTGCTGCAGGCATAGTAAATCTTGATGAATCAAGCACGGCACGCATAATTAGTTACGCCGGTATTATTACGGATGTGCTTCCAAAACACCTGTTATTCGGATATGGCGTCACGGGCGTCGGGTTTATTGACGGACAATACTTTAGCGTGCTGGGCGAGTTGGGCGTTGTCGGTTTTGTCGTTTTCATTTGGCTGTTGGTTTCTTTGTTCAGGCTGGGATACACAACATATCGCGACGGAAAAACGCATTTTTCCAAGGCGGTCGCGTTTGGTTTAACAATCTCCCTGATAGCGGTAATGACCCATGCAGCAACGGCAAATACATTTCTGGTTGTGAGGATTATTGAGCCATTCTGGTTTCTCGCCGCGCTTGTCTGTGTTTTGAGAAGGGAAGCGGATGCCTCCGGAAAAAAGGGAGCCGCGGAAACAGCGCCAATACCGGAAGGTCAGGTTTTATGAGCATACAGAAAGCCTCCGGTAAAATAACCGCGCCGATAAAAACCGGTTTGATAGCTGAGTACAAAGAGAGGTTTGAAAAGCTTTCTGCAGAAGGGAGCGGATATAAACTCAAAGCCTTTAAAATCGCGCTTCTCATTAGAATGCTGTCCGCTCGTATTTTTTATGGGATCCTAACAAAGGATAAAGAACGCGCGCAATTTTGCACCCGGGCAATCTCGGCTCTTGAGTTAAAAGCGCCAATAAAGGAAATCTTTTTTTTGCTGCGCTATCCGCTGCTTATTGCTTTGAGTCTTCTTCGGCTGAGGAGAAAAGCAGGGCAACCAAAGAAGATACTTGTTATTCGTTTGGACCGTATGGGTGATTTTGTTTTGACCTTGCCGCTCCTGCAAAACATTAGGCTGAAGTATCCGGAGGCAAGCGTTGATATTTTACTCAGGCCCTACACGCGAGAACTTGCTCTGGTGTCAGAAGCGGCCGATCAGATTCTTCTTTACAAGGGTTTCTTTGGGACGATAAAGGAAGTACGAAAAGAGCGATATGACCTGGTAATAGATCCTTTACTTGGCACAGGGCTAAAGACTTCCTTCCTGGCGTATTCGTCAGGTGCCTCGGTTACCGCCGGTTTCAAGGGCAGAGGAAGAGAACTCCTGTTTTCTCATTCAGTTGAACCGAAGAAAGGAAAGAGTGTCTTGGAACTGACAGAGGACCTGCAACTCGCGCTTGATATTCCGGCGGAAATAATGTTTCCGGCAATAAAACCGGAAACTGCGCCGGCTAAGGAATTTATAGGAATGCACCCGGGAGCGTTCTATCCTTCCCAGTCGTGGGGAGCGGGTAACTTTGCAGCACTTGCGGCGATGATTTCAGAACGGCTAAAAATGCGGGTGCTGGTCCTCGGAGGCCCCGGAGATAGAGAATTAGTTGATGTAGTTGTGACTAAAGCAAATAGCGCCGGCGTACTCGGCAAGCTGGCCGGCTACAAGGAACTTGTGACTATGCTCTGTTCATGTAAGGCGCTAATATGCAATAATTCAGGCCCTCTTCATCTGGCTGCCTCGCTTTCTGTCCCTGCAGTCTCCACAATGGGACCGACAGATCCTGTGTTGTGGAGGCCTGTCGGACCTGATAACATCGTGCTTAGAAGAGGGCTTGAATGCAGTCCTTGTTCGCTCGGGAGCTGTGAGTACCATAAATGTCTCTCGGATGTCTCCGTAGATGAAATGTTTGATGCAGTTTTAAGACTCTTGGAGAAAAAAGAGCAATGAAGAAAATATTAATCATAAACCTTGGCGGTTTGGGCGACATGCTCTTCTCTTTGCCTTTTCTGAAAGGGCTCAGAAAAAAATACCCGGACGCAAAAATAACTTTATTGGCTGTAACTAACAGCTATCCGGTAATCGAGAACCAGAACCTGGTTGATGAAGTCGTTGAACTCCCGGCAACGACGGGTGATATAAGAGGATTTCGGGGTTTTAGGTATTTTGGAGTGCTTCAGGCTCTGCGCCGGGAGCGCTTTGACATTGCCATAAACCTTCGTACTATCGTAACCCTTTTTTCCGGGTTTAAAGTGGCGCTGATAATGGCGGTGATAGGCGCAAGGAAAACTGCCGGAAGAAACAGCGAGGGTTTTGGCTGGTTTTACAATTATGGCGTCTCTGAGGGTAAGCGTTTTGGATTGAGCGAGCTTGATTATCATTCCGCGCTTGCGGATAAGCTGGGTTTTAAGGCGAGAGGCAGGCCCTCTATTAAACTGACGAAGAAAGAGAAGAAGTTGGCCGGGGAATTCTTCAATTTGAATAAAATAAACCCGGACGAGCGTTTGATTCTAATCAACACAGAATCCCGCAGGCAATCGACAAGATGGCCGCTTAATAATTTTATTAAGCTAATAGGCCTGTTATCGAAAATTCCGGGAATACGGATAGGTGTAATCTATCACAGGGATCTTGAGTCGGTCAGGCGCATAAAACAGAAATATAAAAAAGTCTTTTTTCTTGACGGCATAATGCGTGTTGCCGCAGTTATGAGCAGGTCAGAATTGCTGATTTCCAACGATACGGGTATTATTCATATCGGAGCCGCGGTTAATATTAAAACAATCGGGATTTACAGCAGTACTGCTCCGTCTTTAACGGGCCCTGCTCTGCCCAGGAATAGAAAGATAATCATCTACAATAATGTGAAATGTTCTCCCTGCAATAAAACGGAGTGTTCTTCCCTGGAATGCCTAAAGAAGATATCTGTGGAAGATGTTTTTAAGGCAGCGAAGAAGCTAGTAAACCCGAGGGCGCGGTGAAAATAATCGGAAACTTTTTAAGAAGAATGGTTTCCCGGAACGGCGAAAAGGGGGAATACTCGGCCGGTTATTGGCCGGGGAAAGTAAGGAGCAAGCTTTCTTCATTAGCTCCTAAAACAGGAAGCTATTTGGAAGTAGGCTGCGGCGAAGGACTTTTCCTTAAGGACCTTAGAATAGCCAGGCCTGAGCTGTTCCTGACGGGAGCTGATAACTGGGAAGAAATCCTGCGCAAAGCCGGGGAAAGGCATAAAGGTGATCCGAATGTGAGGTTGTTTCTGAGCTCCGGAGAAAAACTCCCTTTCGGGGACTCTGTTTTTGATGCGGCTGCCGCAGTAAATCTTCTCATTAATATAAAAGAGAGGGTTGCAGCGGAAGGAATTGTAAAAGAACTGCTCCGCGTTGTAAAATCAGGCGGGAGTATATATTTTGACATAAGAAATTCCGCAAGCTTTTTTCTGAGCGTTCAATATGGGCTTGCGCGGTTTTATGATCCTGACATCAGGGTTCCGTTAAACCGGAACGCAGCAGGTGATTTTGACCATATTTTGGAAGGAACCGAAATTAAGCGCCATTGCATAGGTTTTACTAAAAGAGCAGGCAGGAGAGCGCCAATCATAATTATTGAGGCAAAAAAGAAATGATAAGAGCGAAACTTGTAGAAACAGACATAAAACTGCATGAGTTGCTGCCGGCAACTCTCTCCGGCCTCAGGGGCGACGGAGTTGCTCTCTTTGAGGAGCGGCTGAGGGAGTTATCGGGGCTTTCAGGAGCGGTGGTATTCGGCAGCGCTTCCGCGGCGCTTGTTGCGGCGCTAAAAGTTCTGAAGGAAACCTCGCCAGGGAAAGATGAGGTGATAATTCCCGCCTACACGCCTGACAGGCTCTATATTGCCGCAAAGCAGGCCGGCCTTAAGCCTGTCTTAAGCGATATTGAACTTTCTGATTTCGGTTTCTCGCAGGAAAGTTTCGCAGAAAGGGTCAACGGAAAAACTCTTGCGGCCATAACGGTTCGTTTGTTTGGCCTTGAAAACTCGTTTTCTGCTTCAGCCTGCGGCGTCAGCGTTATTGAAGACAACGCCCAGGGTTTTATTTCTCCGCTTAAAGGCGCTATCGAGGTCATAAGCTTTAACAGGGGCAAAAACTTTCCCTTGATGGGCGGAGGAGCGCTTCTTACAAACGATGCCGGAATTGCTTCACGGCTAAACGGGGCGAGGAAGAAACTACCGAAAACAGGAATAAAGCAAAACATTTTAACAGGGTCAAAGCTCAAAGCGCTCGCGCTGGCAAAATACGATATTTTGTATAATCTGCTCCTGCCTCTGATATCGGCTGTTAGAGAGAACTCTGCTCCTGTCAGTATTGAAGAGTTCCGTCTTTCCTCCTGGCAGGCAATGCTTGGCGCGAACCGCCTTGCCGGAGCTGAGGACAATTCAAAACGGCGCTTCGTCACAGCCCAAAAATATAAAAACGCTCTTGGCAGCATCCGGGGGATTACCCTTCCTGAAATTAAGGCGGGAAGCGTTCCCAACAGGTTCCCTATTCTCGTTAAAGACAGCTCGCAAATAGAGAAGTTATGCGCCAGGCTCTTGAAGCGCGGTATCGAATCCTCGTTAAGGTTCTATAAGACGATACACCGGGAATTTCCGGCTGAAAAGTTCCATGGTTCTTTTAAAAACGCTGAATACATAGCTGAACATCTGGTGGCTCTGCCGTGCCATCCTTTCTTGAGAGATAAAGATATTTATGCCGCGGCAGAAGAGGCGAGAAAATGTTGTCTTTGAAAATACTATTTAGAAATATAAGGAAGGCAGTGTTGGAGCCCGGCTACGCCTTCAAAGTCTTCTTTAAGAGGGCCGCCGCTTTTTTAAGTTATAAATTCAGAAACGACGGAAAGAGTTCTTCCCCTGAAAGCATTACCTTTTTCCTTACATATAAGTGCAATCTCAGATGCAAGATGTGCGGCCAATGGGGAGACGCGGGCTCAAATAAAGACTTTAATCCGGAAAAGGTGAACGCCGCAATAGACATTGACAGCTATATCAGAATACTTGAGGAGTTTAAGCGTGAAAAGCCGCACATCACGCTCTTTGGAGGGGAACCGCTGCTTTATAAAGACATAGAACGCCTGATTGTGGCAATCAAGAGCAGGGGCTTTCATCTTGGCATAATAACTAACGGCACCCTATTGAAGAATCACGCGAGGACCATTGTTGAGCAGGGGGTTGATGTGGTCTCACTCTCGGTTGACGGTCCGGGTGAACTTCACGATACTATCCGCAACCTCGAAGGCGCGTTCAACAGGATAAAGGAAGGTTCCGCCGCGGTCAAAGCCCTGAAGAAAGAGTTAAAGGCCGAGAAACCCGTAATAAATATAGTTTGTACTATCTCTGACCTGAACTATAGAACGCTGAATAAATTGCCTGAAGTCGCAGTTGAATTGAACGCGGATACGCTTAACCTGCACCATTTAATTTTTGCCGAAGATGATGTTTTGGCAGAGCATAACAAGTTCTTTTTGGATACCTTTGGCGCGGAGTCTAAGGACTGGGCCGGTTTTGTCCGCCCTGCCGTTAAGAGCATTGATACGGAAAAACTTGCGGATGATCTGGGGAACATCAAGGCCAAGAAACAGCCGTTCCTGCTTACCGTCTATCCGGATTTCAGCAGAAAAGAACTCACGAGGTACTACACGGAGAAAGATTTTGTCTCGGAAGAGTATCCCAGGAGATGCATCTCCCCGTGGGTCGTTGCGTACATTTATCCTAACGGAGATGTTCTGCCCTGCCACAGTCTCGGTTTAGTCGCGGGGAATATTCATCAAGAGCCGTTCCTTGCCGCCTGGAACGGCGGCAGGATGCGCGATTTCAGGCGTAAGCTTAAAGCGGCAAAACATTTTAAAGTTTGTCCGAAATGCACTGAAATGTACAGGTACTGACAGGGAAGGATGAAGAAGCTGAAACTGCTGCACATAGTCACCCGTCTTGAAAAGGGCGGGACGCTGACGAACCTGCTGGAATTAGCCGAGGCAATGGCTGCCGGCTGTGACTTTGTGCTTGCGCTGGGAGAGAAGGATTCGGAACGTGAAATAATTGACGCTTCGGCAAAAAGGTACGGCTACAGGGTAATCTGGCTCAGGGAACTTGTCAGAGAAATACATCCGTGGAAAGATTTGGGCGCTCTCTCAGACCTGGTCAGTTTGTTGCGGACGGAAAAGCCGGATATTGTTCATACGCATACTTCAAAAGCGGGTTTTCTCGGAAGAGTGGCGGCAAAAATGCTTGGCCATAAAAATGTCGTTCACACCCCGCACGGGCATGTTTTTTACGGCTACTTTGGCGGTTTCAAGACAAAAATATTTGTCCTTATGGAAACGATTGCCGCAGCATTCACGGGAAAGATTATAGTTATCTCAGAAGATGAGCTCAAGGATAATTTAAGCAGAGGCATCGGGAAAAGAGAGAAATACGAAGTCATCCCGCACGGGCTTGACCCTTCGCCCTATCTTGTTCTTGTGGATGTAGCGGCAAAAAAAAGAGATCTTGGAATACCGGCAGGAAAGAAGGTGCTTGGTTTTGCCGGCAGGTTCGCAGCGGTAAAAGGGCCGGATATTTTCATAGAGGCCGTTTCAATCTTATCAAAGAAAAGAGGCGACTTCACGGCTGTTATGGCAGGAGCCGGGACTGCCGAAGAAGAAGCCAAACTGGCAAAGCAGGCAAGAGCGCTGATGGACGCAGGGTTATTGCGGTTCATAGGTTTCAGGCAGGACCTGCCGGAAGCGGTTAAAGTCTTTGATGTTCTCGCTATGCCGTCAAGAAACGAAGCCTTTGGTTTTGTCGCTCTTCAGGCGGCCCTGGCCGGCGTTCCGGTGGTAGCGGCAGCTGTCGGCGGGATTCCTGAACTTGTTCTTGACGGAGAGACCGGCCTTCTCGTTTTGCCGGAGAGCCCGCGGGCCTTGGCTGAAGGCATAGAGAAAATATTGGATGATTCAGCCCTTTCTTCCGGGCTGTCAGCTAAAGCGAAGAAGAGAGCCATGAGCGCTTTCACAAAGGAAAAAATGCTTTCAAGCATAAATAGGATATATCTAAATATGAGCGCCGAAAAGCTCGGGAGCAAGAAATGAAGTTGTCGGTGCATCAACCCCAGTATTTGCCCTGGATAGGCTATTTGAACAAAATCTCGGAAAGCGATATGTTTATATTCCTGGATAATGTCCAATACAAGAAGCGCGAATTTCAGAACAGGAACAAGATCCTCACAAAGACCGGGCCTCTCTGGCTTACGGTTCCCGTAAAGACCAAGGGGAAGTTCGACCAGCTCATAAGGGAAGTCGAGATCGAGAACGCCGATAACAACTGGAGAAGGGACCATTTTGAAAGCATCAGGAGCAATTACTGCAAAGCTCCTTTTTTCAAAGAGCACGAAGAATTTCTTTCAACGCTCTATGCAAAAGACTGGCCTTTGCTCTCTGATCTCAGCGTCTATATTACGATGTACATAATCTCCTATCTTGAATTGCCCGTGAAGATAGAGTTTGAATCAAAGCTGGGCGTTCCGGGCATGAGAACCGAGAGGATAATAAATCTCTGCAAAAAGACAAACGCCTCGATCTATCTTTCCGGCCAGGGAGCAAAGGACTATCTGGACGAGGCGCGCTTCAAGGATGAAGGCATAGGCCTGGAGTATCAGCAGTTTGCGCATCCGGTTTATCAGCAGCTGCTTCCGGGTTTTGTTTCGCACCTGACGGTTTTTGATCTGCTGATGAACAAGGGAAAAGAGAGTATCTCTATTATTAAGAACGCCAAGCAGCAGGAGCCGGTTTGAAACCGATTAAAGTCTTATACTCTTCAAATAGGAACCCGTATTTCAAGACTTTTACGGAATATATAGAAAAAGCTTTGGGAGAAACGGTCTCGAAAGTCAGCTTCTTTGAGAATAGAAAATTCGGTATCCCCGGCCGACTCAGAACAGCTCTGCCGTTTCTTCACCGGCTCGACCTGTCCCTGCTGAACAACCGCCTTCTTGAGCAAAGCCGCGGGTTTAAGCCTGATATTTTCCTGGAAACAGGCGGGTGGAATATTCTGCCGGGCTCATTGGCCAAAATGAAAGCGGAAGGTGTTACTACTGTTTTGTGGACCGTTGACGCGCCGGTGCATTTTGAAAATATTATTTCGTACGCGCCGCATTACGACTATGTTTTTTGCCAGGGAACGGAAGCGGTCGAAATACTGGGCAGGCACAATATAAAGAGACTTGAGTGGCTGCCTTTCGCGTGCGATCCTGACCTGCACGCGCCGGTTGAAATTGCTTCCAAAGAAAAAGCCTTATACGGCAATGATGTTTCTTTCGTCGGTTCCGGCAATACAGACTTATATCAAAACAGGAGGGTTCTTCTTGAGGCTCTGTCAAAAATAGACCTTGGGGTTTGGGGCCCGGGCTGGGAAACACTTCCGGAGGATTCCCGGCTGAAAAGCAAAGTTAGAGGCAATAGAACCGGGCCGGAAGATTGGAGGAAAATATATTCCTCTTCAAAAGCGGCTATTTGCATTCATTATAAAGACCCTGCCGGCAAGATTCCCTGCTATCAGGCGAGTCCGAGAGTTTTTGAGGCAATGGCGTGCGGGATCTTGCTGTTTTGCGACAGACAGAAAGATGTCCTGACGCTTTTTAAAGACAGGAAGCATCTGGTAATATTTGACAACGCCGGGCATTTGAAAGAACTGCTACTCTATTATATTGCTCATCCCGCAGAAGCGAAGACAATAGCCGAAGCGGGAAGGAAAGAAGTCCTGGCCAAGCACACATTCAAAGACAGAATTCAAGAACTTATCGGCAAGATAACGAGAGGTTGAAATGAAAAAAAGCTGGCTATATGTTGCGCTTCGCAATGCGGTCAAAAAGACCCTGTGTTTTGCGCGGGGAATAACCGCTTGCGGGGCCAATGTTTATGTTTCTCCGGGGGCTTCGATAAGACGCGGCCGGCGGATTACTCTCGGGGACAATGTAGTGATTGAACCGCGCGCGGCGCTGTCCGTGGAAAACGATATTGCTTTCATAACAATAGGCAGGGACTCGTATCTTTCCTCCGGCTGTATCTTAAAGACGCACGGCGGCAGTATTAAACTCGGAGCGAACTGCACTGTGAATGAACACGCGATTTTATACGGGAAGGGCGGCCTTGAAATAGGAAACGGAGTAAGAATCGCGGCTCAGGTGATGCTTATACCGGAGAATCATAATTTTGCCGACGCTGAAAGGCCTATTCACGAGCAGGGAATCACGGCGAAAGGAATAAAGATTGCAGATGATGTCTGGCTTGGAGCCGGCGTTAAGGTGCTTGACGGCGTTAAAATCGGCAGGGGTTCAGTCATAGGGGCAGGCGCTGTTGTTGTCGGAGATATTCCGGAATACTCTGTGGCTGTCGGAATACCTGCAAGAGTCATTAAAAAGAGGAAATAGGATATGAAAAAAACAAGAATACTTTACTTGCACGGAAATACTTTTCTCGCGGGAGCGGAAAAGAGCCTGCTTATGATAGCGGACAATATTGATAAGGAGTTGTTTGAGGTTTTCTTTGCCCTTCCGGGCGGCGGGGCCTTTAATTCCGAGCTGAACAAGAGGGGTATCAAAACGCTGAATATCTCTTACCCGAGAATACGGGCGCTGGTAGGCGTCAAGGGAACGCTCGGAAAACTTGCAGTATTTATAAAAGAAAACGAAATAGATATCCTGCACGGCAATGATTTAAGGACCAATCTTTTCGCCTGGCTGGCGGGAAGAAAAACAGGCAGGCAGGTAGTCTGGCATATGCGAAACCTTATCTACAACGAAAAAATTGATCTTGAGCGGCTCTTTTCTTTTCTTCCTGACGCCATTTATTGCAACGGCTCAAATATCGCCTCTAGATTTGATCTTTTCGGAAAGAGGCCGGCCAAAGTAAAAGTAATATATACCGGGATAGATTCCTCAAATTATAAAGATTCGGCGGAAAGGTGGAAGTTTCGCGAGGAATTCAAAATAGGCAGGGAAGATGTTGTTTTTGCCGTTATAGGAAGGATTTCTCTCGGTAAGGGTCACGACGATTTCATCCGCGCTGCCGCGGAAGTTGCCGGCTTCATTCCTTCTGCCAGGTTTTTTGTAGTGGGCGGAAGTATGAGCGCTGAAGACAGGGCAGTAGAATCCGAAATGAGAAATATTGCCACCTGGCTGATTCCGGAGGGCAGAGTTATTTATACCGGTTTCAGAAAAGACATGGAAAAGATCATGCAGCTTGTCGATGTCCTGGTGCTTCCTACGCACGCCGAGCCCTTTGGCAGGGTATTAATGGAAGCGATGTCTTGCGGCAAGCCTGTTATCGGTACAAATACCGGCGGCACTCCCGAGCTCCTTGGCAACGGCGGCGCGGGAATACTTGTCAGACCAAAAAATCCTTCCGAACTTGCCCGGGCGATGAGGTTGCTCGCCGGAAACGAGGGTTTGCGCATGACACTCGGCAGTGAAGGGAGAAGGCGCGCCGAAGAAATATTTGATATCAAGATATGCATCAAGAAACTTCAAACCGAATACAGAGAGCTCCTGGAAAATGAATAAGACCTCCTTTGTAATAGTAAGCTGGAACACAAAAGAATACCTCGAAAAATGCCTGAATTCGCTTCTTGAAAAATGCGGAAAGTGGAAACCTGAAATCATTGTGGTTGACAATGCGTCCTTTGACGGCAGCAGTTATATGGTCAGCCGGGCGTTTCCTTCGGTTGTTCTTATTGCCAACAAGGAAAACCCGGGCTTCGGCGCGGCCGTGAATCAGGGAATAAATGTTTCCACGGGTGAAGATATTGTTATTATGAACAGTGATGTAGAATTTGTGAATGACATCCTGAATGTTTTCGGCGATTTTCAGAAGAGCAATCCCCGGGCGGGCGTCCTTGCGCCAAGACTTCTCAATACCGACGGTTCGCTTCAGGTCTCATATAATTACCTGTATCCGAATGTATTCGGGGCGCTGCTGAGCAGGTTATTCTTCGGGTCCTATATTCTCCTGGCAGTCAAAACCATTGGCTTTGTTAAGAAGATGTTATACGCCGGGGAGCGGCCGAGAAAAATCGCCTGGGCCGGAGGTTCCTGCCTGCTTGTAAAGAGAGCGGCGCTCAAAAAAGCCGGGAGTTTTGACGAGAACTTCTTCCTCTATGGAGAAGAAACTGATATTTGCCGGAGAATAGCCGCCTCGGGCTTTGAGCTTTATTATCTTCCGCAGGCCCTTGTTGTTCACCATCAATTCAAGAGCAGCGGCCAGAACCTTGAGAGAGTCTTTGTTGAAATGTACAAAAGTGAATTGTATTATTTCAGGAAGTATTACGGGGATTTCCCGGAGAAAATAGTCAGAGCCGCGATATTTATTAACCTGAGGTTGAAGGTCGCCGTATTCAGTGTTATTCGAAGAGGGGATAAGAGGGTGGAACTGAGCAGAAACACAATGAGGGAATTAAAAAAAAGCTTAGAAGGCGGGAATAGCAATGCCAAGGTTTAGCCTGATTGTCCCGGTTTTTAAAGTAGAGCGCTACTTGCCTCAGTGTATGGATAGCATATTGGCGCAACCCTTTACAGATTACGAAGTAATTCTTGTTGACGACGGTTCTCCTGACGCCTGTCCCGCGTTGTGCGATGAGTATGCCGGAAAAGACCAAAGAATTAAGGTGATTCACAGGGTTAACGGCGGCGTCTCGGCCGCCAGAAATTCAGGTTTAGATGAAGCGAAGGGAGATTACCTCATTTTTCTTGATCCCGATGATTTCCTTGTGAAAGATTGCCTTGTTAAGCTGAACGGGTTCATTGACAAAACAAGCCGCAAAGATTTGATATTCGCAGGGCACCTATCTTTTGACGAACTCTCCGGCAAGTATTTCGGAAACATGAGCGGAAATTACGGGCTGAAACTTGACGGGTTGGAACGGGCAGGAATAATTGCGGCAACCATTGAAGAAAACGGTTTTGATTGGAGCTCCTGGTCTGTGGTTTACAGCACGGCGTTGATAAGAGAAAACAAGCTGAGGTTCAGTCAGGCGACTAAAGCTTCTGAAGATCTTGATTTTCTGCTAAAAGCTATTTTAGCGTCCGATAAATATGGGAGCTGTGAAGAAGCTCTTTTTGTTTACAGAAAAAAAAGGAGCGGGTCTGCTTCTACCGAGCCAAACCTTGAAACTCTGCTGAGTCAGATGAAGACATTTGAATACTGGTACAAGTATTTCAAGGGAGCACAGCTTCCGGAAGCGCAAAAGAGAGTGCTTTGCGGTTTCTTTTCCATGATTTTCGCCGAGAAACTTACCGGAGTATTTAAGCTTCAAGCCGATGAGAAAGCAACAGCCCTAAAATACGCCGCAGGGGAAAGGGACCTGCTAAATAATAAGTATCTCTTGCAGTTCTTGAGAAAGAAGAAAGATGCGAAAACCTCGCTGAAAATAAAGGCAGTCATTCTCAAAATTACAGGCGTGAAAACCGGATTAAAGATAATAGGAGTTTTGTCTTCAGCCGTAAACAGGCGGTAACTCGGAAAACGGAAGAATACCGGCAGATTGTTGCTGTTATAGGAATTTGAGCCCGTATCCGTTATATCAAATTGAAAAGGATGGGGTGAAAAACGGCTAAAAGTGTTGTATAATAAGGGAAATCGAAGGTTTTGCGTGTTGAAAAGGAGAGAACCCAGTGGGTGAAGCTAAAAAACAC
>Ga0209083_1001240_pt1 | contig 30274 bp, 28 predicted proteins | sample AM7aDNAmetaG_FD_184132 | JGI IMG/M metagenome (GOLD analysis project Ga0209083, IMG submission 184132) | Freshwater microbial communities from Finland to study Microbial Dark Matter (Phase II) - AM7a DNA metaG (SPAdes) (version 3) | ecosystem: Environmental > Aquatic > Freshwater > Lake ... | reverse complement strand
CTTGTTCGCCAGGTACGCTTTGACCGTGCCCACCGGCTCCACCCAGATGGCCGGCCAGCCCGCGCAGAAAATCAGCGCGCCCATCAGCGCCATCGTCCCCGCGTTGCGCAGTGACTTGCGCCCGTGGAAGATCAACCCCCAGGGGACCAGCAGAAAGGGGAGGAACGCGCCGTTGATCTTGGTCAGCAGCGACAGGCCGAAGAACAGCCCCGCCAGGAGGCTCCATCGCGGGCTTTCGATCCCTTTCTCGAACGCCACCACCGTCAGCGTCCAGAGAAGCAGCGTCATCATCTCCAGGTTGGCGAAATGGCCGTGCGCGAAGAGGCGGGGCATCAGCGCGAACAGGGCGGCCGCCAGCAGCGCCTCCCCCCGGCTGCGCCGCCGCGAGACCCAGAGGAAGATCGTCATCGCCGCCAGCGCGAACAGCGCCCCCGCGCCCAGCCGCGCCGCCGTGATCATGTCCAGCGACCCGCCGAACAGCGTGAAGCTCCCCGCGATCCACAGGCTCCCCAGCGGCGGATGATCCGCGCTGAACCAGGCGCTCATCAGCGCCTCTTTCTGGAATGCCCCCGACCCGATGGACTGGAACCATCCCACCAGATGCGCCGCGCGGCCATAGTAGATGGACTCATCCCACGTCAGCCCCGGATCGCGCGCAGTGAACGCGATGGCCAGCCAGGCGGCCAGGAACACGGCCGCGGCCAGCAGGGCGCGATGATGGTCCTTCGGCATTTGGGTTTCGCCGTCCGTCATTCTCGTCCTCGCTGGCGAGGAAACCGTGTAGCGCGGGCTTCAGCCCGCGACTATAGACTGTCTTTCCGCTTTCCAGACGACCGCGGGCTGAAGCCCGCGCTACACGCTCGCGCGACCGTTCTGGCCTTTCTCCCCCACCTGCGCCAGCGCCACCATCAGCGGGCGCACTCCCTGATAGCGGTCCTCCGGCGACTTCTCCATGCAGCGCAGAATGATCTCCTCCATTCCCTGGGGCAGATCGGGTGCGAGGGAGGAGGGGGGCGGCGGCGGATTGCGCAGATGCTGGCGCATCAGGTCCCCCATGCGGCGCATCATCAGATCGCGGTTGTGCGAATTGTACGGAGTCAGGAACGGCAGCCGGCCGGTGAAGATTTCATACAGCACCACGCCGAAGGAGTAGATGTCGCTCACGGGGTTCAGCGGTTTGGCCTGGAACTGCTCCGGCGACATGTAACTGGGGGTGCCGCTCTTCTCGCGGAAACTCAGCCCGATGGGGGCCATGAACCCCAGGTCCAGCAGCTTGGCCCGGCCGTCGCGCGTCATCAGGACATTGTCCGTGCATAGATCGCGGTGCACGAAGCCGCGTTCATGGATGATCCCCAGCCCCCGCGCGACGGTGCGCGCCGCCTCCAGCCGCCGCTGCTTCAGCAGCGGGTGCTCGCAGGCGATCATATGTTTCGTGTTGAACCCGTCCAGGTACTCCTGCACGATGTAGTAGCAGCGGCCGCGGTCGTTGAACTCCCAGCCGAAGCCGATGGTGCGCACGATGGGGTGCTCCTTCGGATCGGTCCCTGCGGGGGGATTGACCAGCAGCCCCATCTCCCCCTCCATGCGCGTGTGGTAGCGCTTGGCGAGCCGGCGCGCGGTGCGGTTGTAGCCGGGCCGGTACGCCTTGATCGCGAAAGCGGCCTCCTCCCCCAGGCGTGCCTGGTACACGCAGGACTTCTCCCCCTCGTGCATCAGCTTGACCACCTGGTAGTCGCCGAACCGCCTGTTCTGGGCGGAGTCGCCCGCGCTCAGGCCCAGCAGCCGCATGAGGGAAAATGCCATGCTTCTTCCATTCCATTTGAAGGACATGGCAATGATAGGGGAGGAGAGCGGGAAAAGCAACGGAAATACGGGGTACCGTGGCGCAGGAGCCGGCGGAGGGCGGGGACTGAAAATGCTTTATGGAAATCGTATGAGGACGGGAAGTCATGCGACAGCAACCCATGGGTCATTGCGAAGGAGGCGCGCCACAGGGGGGGGCGCGGTCAGTCCAGCCATCGCGCCGACTGCGGCAATCTTCCAGCCTCAGCCCCTTCGGCGCGGATGGACAACCCGGCCTTCGCGCGGGTTGATAGTCAGGAAGATCGCCACGTTCGCGCCGACAACCTCCTGTGCGCAAATATGTTCCTTCGCGGCGCTCCCTCGCGATGACAATCGATTCAGTCGCACGATGCGCCGCCAGGCGATCTTCAGGGTCCCTGCCGGCTCAGTGTTGCATTTCCCGCGGTTTGTGGTAAGCTCTGCCGAACGGGGCGGGCGCGGCCGAAGGGCCGCTTTTTTGGCGTCGCTGGATATGTGGAAACTGCCGTCGACGGAAGGAGTGAAGCAACAAACGGAGCGGCTGCGCGCCGCCGCAACGAACCTGCGGGGCCGCGAGCTGCTGGCGCTGGCGCTCTGGCTGTGCGTGGCGGGGGCGATCTGGCTGCAGCCCATGGCCGCGCGTCGACGGGCGCTGGAGGCGCGCCTGGAGCGCGTCGAGACCCGCCTCGCCGCCGAAGAGGATATCCACGACCAGTACAAGCAGTATTACGAGGCCCTTCAGAGCGACCCCACCGCCATCGAACGCGCCGCGCGCGCCCTCGGCTACGGACGCGCCGGCGAACAGGTCTACCCGCTGACCGACAAGGAGCGCCGCGCCGCGCGCGCTCTGATGGGGCGCGCGGCCAGCGCGCCCGCCTCCGACTGGCTCACCTCCGCGGGAAAGGCGATCGGCTCCGCGCTGATGATCCTCATCGTGGGCGTCGTAGCGGTCCTGTTCTTCACCGGGCTGAAAGTGGAAGACCATCTGGACGGTTGATGGAGGGAATGCGGTGAAACGGCGCAGCACCTACCAGCAGAAGATGATTCACAACTACTACGAGAACCGCGACAACATCATGATGCAGTCGCTCAGCGAGGTGGTCTCCGAGCTGTACCTGTGCAGCAACGACCGGCGGCGCGGGCAGCTCTGGAAGCGCGCGGAGACGGCGATGAAGGCGATGGGAGTCAAGCCGCCCGAGATCGAGCGCATCCTCAAAGCGCACGACCTGACGGCCCTGGCGGGGCTGGTGAGCCAGAAATTCTGACGGCGATCGCTGAATACTGAGCAGGGATTACTGATTTCAGGGTGCCCCGGCGCAGCGCGCCACCCCTTCGCACGGGGCGGTTCAAATCGCAAATCAGAATTCAGCAGAAGCTGTTTTGCTCTGTTGAAACCATCCTGTTCCGTTCGTCAGGCCGCGAAGCGGCCGTCGGACTTTAGCCCACGGCGAGCGAAGCGAGTCGTGGGGGGCGGTGGTGATTAATGCCTGAGCCCCCGAAGGGGGCGACGGAGCCTCCCGCCAAGGTTCCGGCGCCCCCTTCGGGGGCTCTCTTCATTCCCAGGTCGTCTCGTTCCCCACGACTCGCTTCGCTCGCCGTGGGCTACTATCCATCACCCCCTGCGGGGGTTCGCTGGATGATTTCAACAGAGCAAAACAGCCTCTAATCGCTAATCGCAAATCGTCCTTACCGTCCCTGTTCCCGGATGCGCTGGGGGCGGCGGATGAGCAGGTAAAGAAGCGCGCCGATCCAGTTGGCCAGAACGATGACCAGCACCCAGATCAGTTTGTCATTCCCCTTATCCGGCTCCTTCGTGATGCAATCCACCAGCGCCCAGATCCAGAGCGCCAGCATGCCGAGCATGGCGATTCCGAAGCAGCCGAACAGCATGAACGGCAGTATAACAAAGCCATGTGCGGACATTCTTCAGCCCCTCTCATGAAACTTTCTTGATCTCCACCTCTCCGTGGTGAGCCCTGCCCTGATTATGGCGCCGAAAGCCCCGCCTCGCGCCGGATGCGCTCCACGTCCAGCTTGCGGATGTAGCTGACCAGGTTCGGCCAGCCATGGAAGTTGAAGCCCCCCTGCGTCATCTCCATCAGCGCCTCCTCCTTGCTCCAGCCCTGGACCACGATGCGGTACGCGGCAACCGCGGTGCCGGTGCGGTCCGCCCCGTGCAGGCAGTGGACGAAGACCGGCGCGCGCGATTTGTCCGTGGCCACCTTGAGGAAGGCGACAATGTCTTCATCCTCGGCGTTCCAGGCATGGGAATTGATGTGCACGTACTCCAGCGGAACGCCGCCGAGTTCATCCTTGTCGTCGTGGAACGCGCGAAGATCCACCACCGTGCGAATGCCGAGTTGCTGGAGAGCGCGGAAGCCTTCCGCCGTCGGCTGCGCGCCGCGGTAGAGGTCGTCGGAGACTTTGTGCAGGTTCGGCGCGCCGGGCAGCTCCATCTTCTGCGCCCAGGGATGCCCCGTCCCCATCTCATCCTTGCGCTCGGTATTGGCGCAGCCGGCCGCGAGGAGGAGGGCCAGCAACGCCGCCGCGCATGCGAAGCGGGTCCGCCGGCCGGTTGCGACTGCGGCAATCATTCCACGCATGGCAGCCTCCGCAGGGATGGGCGTTTTGACGACGATGAATTCTAGCGAGTTGGGCGGCTGTTGCCAATAGTTTTTTTGATCGCAGGAGTGTTCGATTGGTCGGGGGGGGGGCTTCGCGCGCGTCTCTCATCTGGCACAGCCGCCTTCGGAGGGCTTATGGCTCGCCGCGTAATTAGCTTGACGTTCGCTCTTCCGCTAGCGAGCAATGGGGCCAGGGTTGGCAGGGGCAAGGCATGCCTTGCCCCTACGCGCGTGTCAAGCTGATTGCGCGTCGCTCATTAGGCCCGTCGCTGCGCAAAAAAGATGGGCCTTATCGTTTCGCGGCCGGTACGTCGCGCGATCTCGATAAGGCCCGCCGGGCGTGTAGCCCGTTCAGTATAACCTTGGCCCATAAACAGCGCCAAGTCAAACCGCAAACTCAATTTTTTCGACTTTCATGTTCTATCGCTCACCTCCGCGATCCCGCCGAGCGGCGTCCGCTCGTCCACAAACCCAACGTCCCAAACTACTTTCGCCGCTCGGCGGGACCCACACTGCCTGTCAGCGTCACGTCTTTCTCGCCCTCCTCCTCACTGAGCCGTACTCACTCGCCCCATAAGTCTAATATCCCATGGCGGAGGCGTTGTCAAGAAAACAGGCCCGACCGCATCTGGCGGCCGGGCCTGTAGTTAGGAGGTGGGGACACAATACTTTCTGAAGGAAAGTTTTGTGTCCCCACTTATGGGGGACGACGACTACTCTTTTTCTTCCTTGGGCAGATCGCTCACGATGGCGTCGGTGGTGAGCATGAGCACCGCGATGCTGGCGGCGTTTTCCAGGGCGCTGCGCACGACCTTGGCCGGGTCGATGATACCGCGGGCCATGAGGTCGGCGTACTCGCCCTTCTCGGCATCGAACCCGAAATTCTTGTCGGTCGAGTCGAGCACCTTCTGCAGAACGACGCGCCCTTCGAAGCCCGCGTTGTCGGCGATCTGGCGAAGCGGGGAACTGATGGCGCGGCGGACGATATCCACTCCGGTCGCCTCGTCGCCGGTCGCCTTGATCTTGTCGAGTGCGGCCATGGCGCGCACGAGAGCCACGCCGCCGCCGGGGACGATGCCTTCCTCGACGGCCGCTCGGGTGGCGTGCAGGGCGTCATCCACCCGGTCCTTCTTGGCCTTCATGGCCACTTCGGTCGCCTCGCCGACGACGATCTGCGCCACGCCGCCGGAAAGCTTGGCCAGACGGCCTTCCAGGCTCTCGCGGTCGTAGTCGCTGGTGGTCGTCTTGATCTCGCTGCGGATCTGCTCCATGCGGGCCTTGATGGCTTTCGGAGCGCCGGCGCCTTCAATGAGGGTGGTCTTCTCTTTCTCGATGACCACTTTCTTCGCGCGGCCGAGATCCTTGAGCGTGACTCCTTCCAGCTTGATCCCCAGGTCTTCCATGAAGGCCTGGCCGCCGGTGAGGGTGGCGATATCTTCGAGCATCGCCTTGCGGCGGTCGCCGTACGCGGGGGCCTTGACGGCGGCGACGTTCAGCACGCCGCGAAGCTTGTTGACCACCAGGGTGGCCAGCGCTTCTCCTTCCACTTCCTCGGAGATGATCAGCAGCGGCTTGGACGCGCCGGAGACCGCTTCGAGGATGGGGAGGATATCCTTGATGCTGGATATCTTCTTCTCATGGATGAGGATGTACGGATCCTCCAGGACGCATTCCATGCGCACCGGGTCGGTGACGAAGTACGGGCTGGCGTACCCCTTGTCGAACTGCATTCCTTCGACGATCTTGACCTCGGTGGTGAGGGACTTCCCCTCCTCGATGGTGATGACCCCTTCCTTGCCCACCTTGTCCATCGCCTCGGCGATCATCTTGCCGATTTCCGGGTCGTTGTTGGCGGCGATGCGGCCGACGTTGGCGACCTCGTCGCGGCTCTTGACCTTGGAGGCCATACGGCGGACGTCGGCGACGACGGCCTCGACGGCGCGTTCGATGCCGCGCTTCAGGTCGGAGGCGTTGGCCCCGGCGGCGAGGTTCTTGAGCCCTTCCTCGAAAATCGCCTCGGCCAGAACGGTGGCGGTCGTGGTCCCGTCGCCGGCGACGTCGCCGGTCTTGGAGGCCACTTCGCGCACCATCTTCGCGCCCATGTTCTCGTAACGGTCCTTCAGGTCCACCTCTTTGGCGACCGTGACGCCGTCCTTGGTGATGTGCGGCGCGCCGAAACTCTTCTCAAGGATCACGTTGTGCCCACCCGGGCCAAGCGTCGCCTTGACTGCGCGCGCAAGCTGATGAACGCCGCGCCGGAGCGACTCGCGGGCGTCGTGACGGAATGAAATCTGTTTGCCGGCCATGTGCGCCTCCCAATTAACCTACGATAACAGCCAGAATGTCGTCCTCGGACAGGATCAGCAGTTCCTCTCCCTCCACGGTGACTTCGGTGCCGCCGTAGCTGGTGAAGAGGACGCGGTCCCCCTTCTTGACCTGGAAGGGCACGCGCTTCTCCTTCACGAGGCGGCCGGTGCCCAGGGCGATCACTTTGCCCTCCTTCGGCTTTTCCTTGGCGGTGTCAGGCAGAACGATCCCGCCCTTGGTGCGCGTCTCGGCTTCCACGCGCTTGACCAGAATCTTGTCTCCGATGGGGGTGAGCTTGGCGGCCATGGACGACTCCTTTCTCTGAACGATGAACGCTTGAACAACACAGTTTGACGACAGGGCAATACACTGCCCTGTCCCTGCAGCGGTTGCGGGGAACTTTCCCTTACTGATCCGCGTAATGCCGCCGGAGGATCTGCTCGACCACCCGGCGCAGCGTGCCCAGATCAATCGGTTTGGGGACGAACGACTCGAACTGCGCCCCTTCGGCCTGGGCGATCAGTTCGTTCGAATTGTCGGCGGACATGAGAATGCTCGGCACCACCACCTGAATCTCCTGGTGGATGATCGTCACGGTCTGGAGGCCGCTCAAGTCCGGCATGTTCATGTCCACGATGATGACGTGGATGAAGTGCCGGCGGACGACCTCGATCGCCTCGCGTCCGCAGGAAACCACGTGCGTGATGTAGCCGTGCGGTGCCAGCGCCTCCCGCACGCTCTCGCGGCAGGATTCGTCGTCGTCGCTGATCAGAATTTCGTACGGCTTTGCATGGTATTCTGCGGCAACCATCCCTGACTCCCGGCCGGGGGCTGTTTTCCGGCCCTTCTTCCACTCAACAGGGTAGCAAACTATATGCCAACATTTCCAACTGCGGCCGTGAATAAGATGTAATTTCACCCGGATGGCCTCCAAAGCCCATTATCGGCATAACCTGTTATGGGTTGGCGTTTTAGGGTTGAGCCTGCGCTTGGAAAGGAACGCCCCGGCGCGGGCATTGGGAAAGAGCATCCCCATGCGCTGCTGGCAGTTGGGCTGTCAGATTGACACCCCGGCGCGGGAGAATCCATGAACTCAGCGCGAGGCCGATCCCATTGGCCGGGAGCCGCTTTCCGGCCGGCTGGGGCGATCTGGCCGCTTCCGGCAGCCGTCCGGGGAGGGCAGGGCAAACGCATCTCAAAAGCGCCGCAGAATGTGGAGTGCGCCGCCGCCGGCGGCGCTTTGGCTATGACGGAGCGCACGACTCACGGGGCTGCACCCTGAGGGCGCCGGACTCCACGCCATCCAAAGCGGCGTCGTTGCCGCCGCACTCCACAAACCATCGCGCTCAGCGCGACCCTTGACGCCACAGCCTGCGGCGCTTTTGAGATGCGTTTGCCCTGCCGGGGAGGGAGGAGCTCTTTGCTCCCTCTCATGGCTTGGGGGTATAATCTGAGAGAATCGCAAGTAGGAAAGGCGGACTCGTTCCGCTGAGAGCAGCACACATCCGCCCGCGTGGCGGAAGGTTATAGAGAACTCCCGAAACGGGAAGGAATGAACATGCCGGCGCAGGGGAAGATCGCGTTGAAGATTGGAGACTCGGTAGTTCGGACTTGGACACGGGTGGGGCTCTTGTGCGTTTTCCTGGCCTTGTCCTTCTGGATGTACAACCTCAACCTCAGCGGCTGTGCGATCTGCCAGGTCAGCAGCGAGCATGGCCTTTCCTTCTTCCTCTGCATCCTGTTCCTGGCCGCCGCCATTTACGAACTCATCTCGCTCGTCATCCACGGTCTGGTCCGCATGCGCGGCGGGTCGCCGGGCGAAATCAAAATGCTCACCAGCTTCATGCGGGTGGTCGCCACCCTCGCCGTCATCCTGGCGTTGCTGCAATTCACCGGGAAGTTGAGCGGGGTGGGGAGCCTGGTCGCGGGCTTTGCCGGGTTGCTGCTGGGCTGGTCATTGCAGGCGCCCGTCAGCGGCGTCGCGGCCTGGGCGCTGGTCACGCTCAAGCGCCCGTTCCGCATCGGCGACCGCGTCCTGTTCCCCTCTCTCGGGCTGCTGGGCGACGTGCTCGATGTCGGCTTCATGTACACCAAGCTCAACCAGGTGGGGGGCGCGGTCGGCTCCGAGGAGGCGATCGGCCGGTACATCCTCATCCCCAACGCCATGCTCTTCAGCCAGGTGGCCATCAACTACACGCCGCAGCAGGTGGCGGCGTATTCGCTCGACGAGGTGATCGTGCGGCTGACTTTCGACTCCGATTGGGACACGGCGGAGAAGATCCTCCTGGACGCCGCGCGCGAGGTGACGCGGGAGATCATCACCGACACGGGCAAGGAGCCGTACATCCGCTCCGACATCTACGACTACGGCGTGCTGATGCGCCTGCGCTACATGACCTACTCCACGGACCGCCCGCGCGTCTCGCACGAAATCCTCAAGCGCATCTTCCGCGACTTCCAGAAGACCAAGCGGGTGGACTTCGCCATCCCGTTCGTCTACTCCTACCGCAAGGGGATGGAAGCCGTGCCGCGCGGCACGGTTGGGCAGGAGCCGGTGGCGCTGCTGGATATCGAGAGCATTGACGACCCCGACGCGCACATGACGCTCACCTCCGACGAGCAGTCCGCCGTGGAGGAGCTTTCGGGGCGGATCGAGTCGATGGGGCTGCTGCAGCCCGTCGTCGTTCACCGGACGGAGGCGGGGCGCCACACGCTGATGGTCGGCCGCTTCCGTCTGCTGGCGTGCAAGCACTTGGGGTGGAAGGCGATTCCCGCCATCGTCAAGGAAGGGGAGACGGGGCGGATCGTGACGGAGGGCGAGAACGGGTAGTGAGGCCGGGGTTCACGCGGAGGCGCGGAGGCCGCGGGGAACGGCAAACGCAGAATTTACGAATAGCGAATTGCGATTGGCGAAGTGAACTGAGAGATTGCGCTGACTCTCCATTATCCCCTTTCGCGCATTTCGCGTATTTCGTAGTTCTCCTTCATTACCCCAGCGCCGGCGCGCCGATGCGGTGAACGCGGAAACCGATGCCCGCCAGCTTCTCGTGCTCCAGCGTATTGCAGCCGTCGAAGAGGAACGCCGGCTTCTCCATCCCCTTGAAGATCCGCCCGAAATCCAGGTCGCGATACTCCGGCCAGCCGGTGAGCAGCGCCACGGCGTGCGCGCCGGCGGCGGCCTCGTACGGGTCCGCGGCGAAGGTGGTCCTCGGCGTTCCCTTCAGCTCGTCGCGCGCGTGGTCCAGCGCGCGCGGGTCGGTGATGCTCAGCAGGGCGCGCTCCTCCAGCAGCAGACGGCAGATCGCGGCGGCGGGGGAATCGCGCGTGTCGCTGGTCCCCGGCTTGAAAGCGAAGCCCAGCACGGCGATCCGCTTGCCCGCCAGCGTGTTGAACATGGCGCTGAGCATCGTGTGGACGAAGCGGTGCTTCTGGTAATCGTTCAACTCCACCACCTGCTGCCAGTACGCGGCGGCCTCCGGCAGGCCGTGCGCCTCGCACAGGTAGGCGAGGTTCAGGATGTCCTTGCGGAAGCAGGAGCCGCCGAAGCCGACCCCCGCGCGCAGGAACTCCGGGCCGATGCGGTGGTCCATCCCCACCGCGCGCGCCACCTCGGTCACATTCGCCCCCGTGCGCTCGCAAAGCGCGGAGATGGCGTTGATGGAGGAGATGCGCTGCGCGAGGAAGGCGTTGGAGCTCAGCTTGGCCAGTTCGCTCGACCAGATGTCCGTGGTGAGGATGCGCTCGCGCGGCACCCAGTGGGCGTAAAGCGCGGCGACTTCCTCGACCGCCTTCCGCCCGGCGGGGGTGGGACGCCCCCCGATGAGCACGCGGTCGGGCTGCTCCAGGTCGCGCAGCGCCGTTCCCTCGGCCAGGAATTCCGGATTGGAGAGAACGTCGAACTGCACTCCCTTCTCGTTGGCGCAGAGGATCGCCTCGATGGCCTCCGCCGTGCGGACCGGCAGCGTGCTCTTCTCGACCACGATCTTCGGCCGCGTGGCGCAGCGGGCGATTTGCCGCGCCGTGCGCTCCCAGTACTGCAGGTCCGCCGCGCGCCCCGACCCGTGCCCGAACTCCTTGGTGGGCGTGTTGACGCTGACGAAGATGATGTCCGCCTTGTCGATGCGCTCTTCCACGCCGGCGTAGAAGAACAGGTTGCGTCCGCGGACGGATTGGACCAGTTCAAGCAGCCCCGGCTCGTAGATCGGCAGGCGGTCGCTCTGCCAGGCGGCGATGCGCTCGGCGTTGATATCCACCACCTCGACGCGCACCTCCGGGCAACGCTTGGCGATCACCGCCATCGTCGGCCCGCCGACGTAACCCGCGCCGATGCATAGGATGGTTTTCATCTCAGAGTCTCCTGCAAATTCCGAGACAGGGTTGGGACACAAAACTTTCCGAAGGAAAGTATTGTGTCCCGATCGCTCCGGCCCGTTGAAAAGGATGGTTTCAACAGAGCTAGGCCAGCTCGAAGCCGATGGCCCTTAGAAAAGCCAGCGCAATGACCGCATGGCCGGGCGAGTCGGGGTGGACGCGGTCCTGCGACCAGTAGCTGGAGGGCTGCGCCTTGAGCGCCACGTCGAAAGCGTCCATCGTGCGCACGGACGTCGCGCCGAATTCCCGCGCCAACCGCTGGCCGCAGGAGATGTACGTGTCCATCCGCGCGCGGAAGGGGTCCGCGCGGTTGCTCTCGATCACGTAGGGGTCCATCAGAATGATCCGCGCGCCGGTGCGCGCCTGCGTCTCCTTGAGCAGTTCGCGATAGGTCGCCTCGTACTCCTCCAGGGGCACCGCATCCGCCGGGCGATTCGCAACGAAGCGCCAGACGTCGTTGATCCCGATCATGATGGAAAGCACATCGGGCTTCTCGGCGATCACATCCGCCTGCCAGCGCGCCTTGAGGCTGCGGATGGTGTTGCCGCCAATGCCGCGGTTCTCAATGCGGAGGTTGTACTCCGGATAACGCGCGATCAACAGGTCGCGCGCGATCTTCACGTAGCCGATCCCGTAGGGGGCGCAGCCTGCTTCCTTGCTCTGCCGGCCGGCATCGGTGATGCTATCGCCGATGAACACAACTTTCTGATTCGGTTTGAGCGAGAACATTGCCTTCGTTCCTCCCGATGGATACTTGCCACAGGAAATGCCCCGACGCCCGACATGGTACCACTTTTTACGAGAGCGGGCCAAGAGAACGGCGGCTGTCCGCCGAGATCGTGCGCAGAGTATGTAGCACAGCCGCCCTCGGCTATGCAGATAGCGCCGTGCCCGCACAGCCGAGGGCGGCTGTGCCACATACGGCCCCCCGCCCGGAGCCGGTCCTTTGCGGCACGCCGCCCGGGTGCTCCGTTGGATTCTCGCCCCCGCTCCTGTTATCTTGTGGCATCCCAGGCGGTCCGGAAAAGGAAAGGAACTCGGGCGCGATGGCAGCGGAGAGCGCGAAGAACGGTCCCACGGTCGATGAAGCGGGGCGGCGTCTGCTGGCGCGGTTCGATTCCCACGCCGTGGCGCTGATGGCGTACGGCTCGCGCGTCTGCGGGCAGGTGCGCACCGGGAGCGAATTCGATTTCTGGCTGATCGTCCGCGACTCCGAGGCCTTCCATCGCGACAATGCGGAGTTCTACCGCACGCAGTTGAACATGGCCAGCACGCCGGAGAAACAGATCGCCCTGAACCGCGCGGGGCCGCTGTTCTACTCGATTCGCGACGGCGAGTGCCGCATGAAGGTGGCGGTGCTGGCGCAGGCGGATTTCGCGCGGCTCTGCCGCTCGGCCTGGTGGACGGTGAAGGGGCGGATGCAGAAGCCGATGCGGGTGATCCGCATGTGCCCCGCGGTGGAGGAGGGGATCCGGGCGGCGCGCCGCGAGGGACTGGCCTGCGCGCTGAGCCTCGTGCCGCCCCGTTTCACGCTGGAGCAACTGCTCACCGAGTTGGTCAGCCTGAGCTATCGCGCCGAGGTGCGCCCCGAGAACAAGCGCGCGAAGATCCGCTCGATTGTGGAAGGGGGACGCGCCGGGCTGATGGAAATCTACGTGCCGCTGCTGGCGAAACTGCCCGCCGTGACGCGCGACGGCGACCGGTACGTGGACAGCCGCAGCCCCGCTGAACGGCGCGCGGCGCGCGCCGCCACCCTGCGCGCCCTGCGCCGCAGCAAGTGGAGCGGCGAGAGCCTGCGCTTCGTCTGGCGCAACTACCGCTCGCACCGCACCCCCATCCGCTACCTGCTGCTGAAGATCTACGGCGAGGTGGAGAAAACCTTCCGCCGCTGGTTCGGCAAGGCCGCATAATGCGGGAAAAAGGGTCGGGCTACTTTTCCGTCGTTGGAAAAGTTGCCCGACCCTTTTTCCCCGGCGGAAGGCATGGTAGAAAAGGGGGTCAGGCATCTTTTCGAACGCGAAAAGCAGCCTGACCCCTTTTCTTTCGCGCGTGACGCGGGAAACGGATGAATAGGCAATAGCGAATGGGCAATTGCCAATTGTCAACGTAAGGCAAGCGCGGGTGGAGTGCGATTTCCCCAGCGCGCTTGTTCGTTGCCGTTCATTGACCGATGCCCATTGACCATTGATCTGTTCGTGGAGCTGCCATGATCGCACCGCTTCGCCGCATCCTACGAATCTGCCTGGGGGCTCTGCTGATCCTGCTTGGGATCGTGGGGCTGTTCCTGCCGATCCTTCAGGGGGTGGCGATGATTGCGGCGGGGATTCTTCTGCTCGCGCCGAATTCGCGCATTTCCGTCTGGCTGAGGCGGACGGCGCGCCGGGGCGCGGCGCAGGTCGGGCGAACGGTGCGGCGCTGGAAATCGGGGCCCGGCCGCAAGCTGCGCAGGCCCTTCAAATGGATCGCGGCGAAGATGCGCCGGATGAAATGAAGGGCCGGCGCGCGGGAATGAAAAATGGGCCCACCTGGATTCGAACCAGGGACCAAGGGATTATGAGTCCCTCGCCGGACCCCGTAAACACAAGCTCATCTGCATCAACTGACCGCGCTACTGACCGTCCTGACTCCGAAGGCGACCAAGGCACGCCTTCATCCGACCCTTCCTTGGCCGAACTCATTGCTTCCTGGCCGGAACTCCCCGTGGCGGTCAAGGCGGGGATTCGGGCGATGGTCACTTCCGTCCGCAGCATACCACCCAAGCGCGAAGAATCCCAAGTTGCGTGTAAAGCAGCCGGGGCGTCCCGGCAGAACGACGGTCTCTTGTAGGAGGTGCGGTCATGGCGTTACGGCGAGTGGTGGAAGGCAAGTTTGTGTGCGAGTCGTGCGAAGAGCGTTACGTGGCCGAGGACGTGCCGGAGGAGGAACTCCTCTGCAAGTCCTGCGGCGGGAAGCTCGTCGAGGAGGAGGACGAAGAGGACTCCGAAGACGAGGATGAAGAGGATGAGGAGGATGAAGTGGACGAAAAGGAGCCGGAGTAGTCCTCTGCCGGCAGGAGGCCGGAGACAGCCCGTCATGCTGTCTCCGGCCAAGGGAGGTGCCATGTCTGGACAAACGACGTTCCTGTCGCACCTGGCGGGGCGCGTAAAGGCAATGGAAGCCCGCATGGCTACCATAAGCCGTGCGCAGGCCCCCGAACCGGAAACGTGGGCAGTATGGGCGCGGGTACGCCAAAACGTGCTCTTCCTCAGCAGCAAGGGCCGCCTGGAAACGCTGCCTGGCGCTGTGGTGGATTTGCTGGCACGCGGAGAGCCGCTGGACTGCGAAGTCAGCGAGGTCACGGGTGAGAAGATGCGTTTCCTTTCGCCGAAAGGCAAAGAAATCGGGCGCATCCCGAAATCCTTGGCGAACGCACTCACTTCGAGGGGGTTGCTGAAAGAGTGGCCCCGTGGGCGCTGATTGGCTGCATATGCTCTATGGAAGCATGTGCCTGGCGTTCCTTCTGGCTATTGTTGCGAGGATTTGGCCATGACACCAGAGACGGGTATTCCCATTCTCGCTATTCTCGCGAGAATCCCGCGTAGTTTCTCGCTTCATTCTCGCAGGGAGAATCCCACACGTGAAAACCGGAACTGATATCACCGACTTGAACCTGCGCCGCTTGCTCGACCATTGCGCCGCCGGGTTCGTTCCCGTCGTGACCCTGATTGGCGCAGTACCCCGTGGCAGGCTGTACCGAAGGCTCGATGCAGCGCTTAAGGCAGGGCTTCTTATGAGGGGGACCACGGCGGGAGAATATCGCACGACGGAGCGCGGTCTTGCACTGCTCGCAGCCCCTGCGGGAGCCGCCGCTGCGAACACGGACGACCCCCTCATGCGGCAGATTCCGCACCTGCGGCTCGTTGCGAAATTCAGCCCCGTGCATGAGGCCGTTGCGGAACTCACGCTCGCCGCCATCATCGCCCGGACACACGCCCTTCAACCGACGCACCACATGAACTTCATCCTCTTTGGCCCCAAATTGACGTTGAAGACGACATTGGGCTGCGCCATATGCCACATCGTCGGCGCAGACGACCGGCGGGCGATCTGGCATGCCGCTGCGGAGACAGCCGGTTCAGTGTGGAAGCGCCGCAACAGCAAAGGGGACTTGGGCAGCGAACGCAAGGTCTTGGAAACAAGTCCCGTGGTCGTGATTGACGAACTCCAACGGGCCACGAAGGACATGCTGCGCGTTCTGACGGTCATCCTGCATGGGTCCGTGGAGATGTGTTTTGAGAATGAGGTTGCGCCGCAGACGGCGGCGATCATGCTCATTGCCAACCCGAAGCAGGAGGACGGCGATCTGTGCGACAAGCTGGGCCTGGACTCCGCGATTGGTCGGCGAAGCATCACCTGTGATTTCGCCCGCGTGACGCTGTCGGCAGAAGCGGTATCGAACGCGGACGGGATTCTTGACGAAATCAAGCGCCTGGGGCCGATTGCGCTGCCCAAGCCGCAGGACGCGGCGATGGTGCCCGTGACCACGGTCCGGGACATCCTGCTGGCCTGTCTGGCAAGTCCCGACATTGCCGGGGAGATTGATTTCGCGGCAGTCTCCCTCTTGGCGCAGGGCATGAGCGTATGGCTGCCCCCCGAAGCGGCGCTGGCGCGCGTACTGCACGACTATTGCCTTGTTGCCTCCACCCTTGGGCGCATGCGCAGCGACTGGCAGAATATCCTGGATGTGAAGCTTACGGCCCTCACTGGGCATGCGCCGGGATTCGTTGCCGCACCCGAACCTGTCCGCGAGCCAAACCCCTTCTCTTGGAACGACCATCTGTTGGAACTGGGGGAACTGCTTCACCAACGCGGGATCGGCGTCCTTGAAGCCAAAGAGGCGCTGGCCAACATTCGGAGTCTCCCGGAACTGCGCAAGAAGATCGCTCGGCTTCAAGAGGTGTTAACCGAACGCCGCTATGACTTGGCAACCGCCGCAACAGCGGTTGCTGAACTCACTGCCAGGAAGACGGCCATTGAAGGAGAGATCACTGAGCATGAACGGTATCTGCCGGCCTTGGAGAGCGTGATGGGGATCATCGCGAAACAGGAGCAGCTCACGAAGTGGGGGTTCACGGACAAGATACTTGCCGACCTGCGGCAATGTGGGCTGCGACTGTGCGCAGCGGGCCGTCAACCGAAGGGCAAGGCTGCGGGACTCTTGCTGCAGGCCATTGCCAAAGTCATGCCCGTCGAAATCCGAAGATGTGCCACAAAGGTCGGCCTGCAGTATGCACACCGGGGCCAACATGGCGCTGGAATACGGCAGCCAAGCCCCGTTCTTGGCCCTGTGGCGCGTTCCTGTGCGCTACGGCGCGTTCCGATACGGACGCGGTAGCCATTTCGCCGCCCGGGTGCATGCCGCGCCAACAGCGGCCTCGTACGGGCCGATTGCGGAATTCTGACAGAAGGGACGGTTCGCCATGTACTTGCCAAGGAAGAGCGCTGTATCGCGGCGCAAGGATAGGTGGAAACCTTTCTGACCCGACATCCCCCGACTTGGCTTGGACACCCGCTGTCAGAGGGATGTGCTATGGTTCCTTCCGCCAGCGAAAGCGCGAACAGAGCGTGCGAGAAATCCAGTAGTATGTGCCGAAATTGTGCGACGCTGTCAGTGTCATCGTATATAATGCGCTCTTGTTCGGCATGATCAAAGAGGCAGACCAGTGGGGGAGGTGACATGCAAGAGCGGCTGTTATGGGCAAAGAAGAACCGGAGCACTGGCGAAGAGCATCCCCTGCTTTTCCACCTTTGGGATACGGCGCAGGTTGCCGTGGTCATGTGGGAGCGTGTGTTACAAAGCGGATATCGCCGCTGGATTGCCGGAAAGATGGAACTCTGCGACAGGGAGAACTATGCAGGGCGCCTTCTCGCGTTCTGGGCCGGACTTCACGATATCGGCAAGGCCTGTCCGACGTTCCAGGAACGCAGCATGTCAACGAACCCCGTACATCATGGCATTGTCACCGCTGTTACCCTTCGTAAAATTCTTGTCGAACAATTTGGCCATCCGGAACAGGTTGCCAGTCAAGTCGCGACTATTCTCGGCGGTCATCATGGAGTCTTTCCGCAAAGTAGTCAGACAGACTTATCCATCAATTCTCCCACCCTAGGTGGACCAAGTTGGCACGTCCGGCGGGTTGCACTGACTGAAACTCTTGAAGCGCAACTTGGGCTGGCTGGTGAGCGTGACCGCTTCCGGAACCTTGCAGTGCTGGACCACGCTGCTGCCATGACATTGGCTGGATTCGTCTCTATTGCCGACTGGCTTGCATCCAATGAGAAATTCTTTGGCTACGCGGACAATTCCGTATCTTGGAGTGAATACTTCCCCACTGTCGTCAAGAAGGCGCGCAACGCGGTGCGGGAAATTGGATGGGACGCGTGGAAGCCGCCCACCAGCCGCAAGACAATGCACGCCCTTTTCCCAAGACTCACGGAACTGCGCCCCCTGCAAGACGCTGTCGTGAAGTTGGTAGAAAGTTTGGAAACACCGGGTCTGGTGGTCATTGAGTCCCCAATGGGGGAAGGGAAGACTGCGGCCATGTATCTCGCCGATCATTGGGCGCGGGTCCTTGGCCAGCGCGGCTGCTATTTCGCACTGCCCACTCAGGCCACAAGTGACCAGATGTTCGGGCGCGTGAACGCCTTCGTTGCCGCACGTTATCCTGATGACAGGGTCAACCTCATGCTTCTTCATGGGCATGCAGCGCTCTCGGCTGAATTTGAATCGCTGCGAAGGAATGCAGATGAGGTCTTTGCTCCTTCTGAGGTTGATGTCGACGTCGGCGCGCGGGGTGAAGGGAGTGTGGTCGCCGCAGAATGGTTCACCTATCGTAAGCGCGGGCTACTCGCGCCGTTCGGGGTCGGAACGGTGGATCAGGCGCTCTTGGCAGTGCTTCAAACGAAGCACGTCTTTGTGCGGCTCTTTGGCTTGGCACACAAGACAGTTATCCTTGACGAAGTCCACGCCTATGACGCCTACATGTCCACCCTCATTGAACGTCTGTTGGAATGGCTTGCGGCAATGGGTTCTTCCGTGGTCCTGCTTTCCGCTACCCTTCCGACGGAGCGAAGACGCAAGCTACTTGACGCCTATGCTCGCGGTGCCGGGGTCCCGAATTCCACACCCCCCTATGCACAATACCCACTCATCTCGTGGGTCGTCGGCTCCGGGGCTGGCGCAACGCACATTGAGACAAGTGACGCTGGCAGGAAGGCCCTCCACCTGGAATGGGTGGACCGCGACCCCTCGGCGCTTGGCCTGAAACTCCAACAGGCTCTTGCTGATGGCGGATGTGCCGCCATTATCTGCAACACCGTCGGTCGTGCTCAGAAGGTGTATCAGGCGCTCAAACCATTTTTCCCGGACCGCGATCCGGTTGATGGCCTCCCCCAACTGGGTCTCCTTCATGCGCGCTACCTTTATGGAGAACGGGAGCGGCGCGAAAAGGAGTGCCTCCGACGTTTCGGCCCTTCTGATAAAACAATTGCGTCGCGTCCTCGCCGCGCCGTCCTGGTCGCCACGCAGATTATCGAACAGAGCCTCGACTTGGATTTCGATCTCATGGTTACTGACCTTGCCCCCGCCGATTTCACTCTTCAACGCGCCGGAAGGTTGCACCGCCACGCTCGACCTGAACGTCCGGTTGGCCTCAAAACTCCCACGCTTTGGATCTGCCAGCCGGAGAAAGAGGAAGACGGTGTCCCATTCTTCGGGCGGGCGGATGAGTACGTCTATGACCGCCACGTCTTACTGCGGTCGTGGATGGCATTGAAATCCTACGTCGATGGAAGAATGCCGTTGCTCGTGCCAGAAAACGTTGAAGGCTTGGTGAGCGCAGTGTATGACAAGCCGCTTCCGCTGGACACAGGCGTTGAAGCTCCTCTCCGTGACGCCCTGCGCGACAGCGAAGGGAAGCTGCAACAGGAACTGAACCAGATGGAAGGACGAGCGAAACAATGCCGCATCTTATCTCCTTCTTACCCGGACGACATTCTCGAAGAATTCAACCGCCAACTGGATGAGGACAATCCCTCGGCGCATCTCTCCGTGCAAGCGCTCACCCGTCCGTCCGACGAACCGCGAATCCCTGTCATTTTTCTCTATGGCGACACGCGCGCCCCCTATTTCGACTTGGAGCGGCAGCGGGCTGTGAACCTTTCTCAAATCCCGGACATGACCCAAGCAGCGCTTCTTCTGAGAAATTCGCTGGACATTTCGCACAGGGGGCTTGTCCCGCACATGCTAGAGCATGGCCTCCAACCATCTTCGTGGCGCAAGTGCGCTCTCCTTCGCCACCACCGAGTCATGTTCCTTGATGGCGACGGAAAAGCCACTGAGGCGGTCGCAGAATACGACATTCTTTTCGATAAGGAAGTTGGCCTGATCATCAATAGGCCGGGAAAGGAGGGCTGATGCCCAGCTTCAACCTTGTGGATGAGAAGTGGATTCCATGTCTCATGGCGCCTGACGGAAAGCCGCAGGAACTTGGGATCAAAGACACTCTTGTGAGGGCGCACGAAATTCGAGAAATCTTTGATCCGTCGCCGTTGGTGACGATCGCGCTGCACCGACTCCTCCTGGCTATTTTGCATCGGAACTTTGGCCCGGTGAACCTTGATGCTTGGCATGTCTTGTGGGGACGCGGCCAATGGGACGCGCAGACGCTGTGCGCATATCTTGCGGAGTGTCACCCCACGTTCGACTTGTTCGACCCGCAGCGGCCCTTCTTCCAGGTACCGGAAATGAGCGATGCGGAGAATCATTCCACTGCGAACCTCGCCCAGGAAATGGCTGCGGGAAACAATGCAACGCTGTTCGACCATAGTTGCGACGCAACTGCAAAGACTATGCTTCCCGCCGAAGCAGCACGTTATCTGTTGGCAAGGCAAGCGTTCTCCATAGGCTTCGGCAAGAGCAACCCATTCTACTTTCAGGACGCGCCCCTTGTAAGGGGTTTCACGGTGTTGGCGACGGGTGAGACCCTTTTTCAGACGCTTGCCCTCAACCTCATGGTCTGCAACAGCGAGCGGCCTCTTCCTTCGTCAAGCACTGACAAGCCGACGTGGGAATACGCGAACTTGAAGATACCTGACAAGGGAGGCACCCAGCCCGACGGCTATATGGATTATCTAACTTGGCAAAGCCGAAGAGTTCACCTTGTAACTCGCGGCGAAGGCTCAGTTGTGGTTCAGTGCCAGGTCCAACAGAACATGGCACTCGCCGATGGTATTCTCGACCCCTTCATGTGCTTCATTTCTGACCCGGAAACGGGAATACACCCACGGAACCTTTCCGCAACCCGAGCGCTCTGGCGGGACAGTCACGTATTGTTCCAGGAAGTTGACCACTCTTGGAAGAGGCCGGAAGTCTTCAACTGGCTTGCGCGCATTCATGGCCTTCAGCGGCAGGGGGAGATTGACCTGGCTTGTCAGGTGTCGTTCAGTGTATATGGCTTCGCAACCGAAAAAGGCAAGGCCGCCAGTGTGATTCTCTGGCGGCACGAACGCCTCCCACTGCCACTGCCTTACCTCGGCGAAGACGCCACGGAACTCCTCAACTCACTGAAAGACGGTCTCACTCTTGCTGAGAATGTCGGCAAGCAACTCAACCAAGCATGCCGCCGTCTTGCACAACTGGTCCTCTTCCCGAACAAGGGCGAGAACGGAGGACTCACGAAACCCCAAAGTCAAGAAGCCGAGAAGTTCTTGGACGCTCTTGGCCCCGGAAGCCTTTACTGGTCCCATCTCGAAGCGGCGTTCCGCGAATTGCTTGTTGCTTTGCCTGACGACAAGCAAGAGCAGGACGGCATCGTTCAATATGGCATAACTCAATTGCGCGTCTGGAAGGATGTCTTGCGGCGGGCGGCACGGGGCGCTTTTGATGAGGTCGCCAATGGTCTCGACCGCGACGCCCGCACTCTCAAAGCAGTCAGCCGCGCCGAACGGCTTTTCAACGCGCGGCTCAGAGAGATTCTTGGCCCGGCAGAAAACGAAAGGAGGGATGCAACGTATGAGCGAACGTAGTGAGAAGAACTGGGGAGATTCGTTTGTTACGCACTTAGAAAAGTTGCTGGCAAGTGGGGACCGTGGCGCACTGGCTGGTCTCCGGCGCGGACTTGGCAAGCCGCCGGGGACCGCTGCGGAAATGCATCCGCATGTCGCCTGGGCGGTCCAGCGGTGCAAGTCGCGATGGGAGGAGGACTGCTACTACATCATTGCCCCGCTCTTTGCTTTCTGGCACCAGGGAAAGAATGCCTCTGTGTCCTCCCCGCACAAGGATTTGGGGGCCTCCATGCGCCAGTGGGCATGGGACGAGGAAAAGCACAAGGTCAATGAAGACCGATTCAAGAGCATCGAACGGCGTTTCGTCGCCCTTCTGAACTGTCACCGTGATGATCTGCATGTTCATTTGCGCCGTGTGGTTGGGCTGCTGAAATCCAAGGAAATTCCCGTGGACTGGCCCCAGCTCTTATTCGATATCAGAGGCTGGGATTGGGACAGCCGCCGCGTCCAGCGCCGATGGGCCAAGTCCTTTTGGGCGGGGCAACCCCGAACGGATGCCTCGCAATTGGCAGCAGCCGAAGGGGCAGAGGAAACGACTGCATGATCTCTGTGCGGGCATGGTGCCCGCGTTGTACGAGCATACATTCACCATTTTCAAGGAAGGAGCGCACTGTGAATATCGAGCTGCACGTTCTCCAAAACTTCGCGCCGTCCTGCCTCAACCGCGACGATACCAACTCCCCAAAGGAGTGCCTTTTCGGCGGTCACCGCCGTGCGCGGATGTCCAGCCAGTGTGACAAACGGGCCATTCGCAAAGCCTTCCGTGACTTGGCGCTGCTGCCGCCGGAACTGCTCGCCACGCGAACAAAAAGGCTTCTGGAAGAAGTGACCAAGCGTCTTGTGGCGGCTGGAAAGGATGTGGCTCAGGCGCGAGTCGTTGCTGAGTCTGTGATCAAAGGCGCTGGCCTCGGGGTCAAGGAAGATGGGAAGACGGAATACTTGCTGTTCCTAGGCGAGAGCGAGATAGCTGCATTTGCTAAGGCCTGCGGGGATCACTGGGAGGCCCTCTCCGCTTTGGCCCCTGCGCTGGATGAAAAGGCGGAAAGCAACAAGAAAAAGAAGCGCGCGGCCAAAGATGCCGTGCCCGATGCAGTCAAGAAGGCGTTGGAGAAGCTTCTCGATGGCGGCAAGGCTGCCGACTTGGCGCTCTTCGGACGAATGCTGGCCGACCTTCCGCAGAAGAACATTGACGCCGCTTGCCAAGTCGCTCATGCCATCTCCACAAACAAGGTCGGCGTCGAGTTCGACTTCTACACAGCCGTCGACGACCTTCAGCAGCGCGGCGAGGACGAAGGCGCCGGCGCGGGCATGATGGGGACTGTCGAGTTCAATTCCGCCTGCTTCTACCGGTACGCCAACATCAATTTGGAACAATTGAAGACGAACTTGGGCAAGGATGAGGAATTGGCCAAGCGCACAGTGGAAGCCTTCCTTCGTGCCTCCGTGAGCGCGATCCCCACCGGCAAACAGAACAGCATGGCCGCCCAGAACCCGCCCTCCTTTATCCTCGCCGTCGTTCGAGATAACGGCCTCTGGTCCCTCACCAACGCCTTCGTGCAGCCGGTTCACCCGGACGGCAAGGGTAACCTTGTCCAGAAGTCCATCGCCGCCACCGAGGATTACTGGCAGAAACTCATCAAGGTCTATGGCGGCAATGGTATCAAGGTCACCCCAGCCGTAGCGCTCGACCCCGCCGACCTGAAAGTCCTGCCGGACGCCGGAAGCTTTGAAAACCTGGTCAAGATCGTTCTCGACAACATCTCCTTCAAGCCCGTCAAGGAGGGAACAAAATGAGCACGTTGCTCATCCGGCTCGCCGGTCCCATGCAGTCATGGGGCACGCAGAGCCGTTTCTCCATCCGTGACACCGGCTTGGAGCCATCCAAGTCCGGCGTCATCGGCCTGCTCTGCGCGGCGCTCGGCAAGCCGCGCGAAGAGAACCCCGGAGATGAGGCGCACTGGCCGTCGCTATTCACCCTGGCCGCTCTGAATATGGGTGTCCGCGTGGACCGGATCGGCAGCATGAAGCGGGACTTTCACACGGCATTGGATGTTGCCAAAGCAGGAGGCGGCATCAAGGATTGTGAACTGTCCACTCGCTACTACCTTGCGGACGCCGATTTTCTCGTCGGCTTGGAATCCGGTGACGAAACGCTGCTTCAGAAACTCGCTTGGGCGCTCGGCCATCCCGTCTGGCCTCTTTCCCTCGGACGCAAATCCTTCGTCCCCTCCGTCCCGGTGCATTCGCCGGACGGCCTGCGCTCAGTCCCACTGCTCCGCGCGCTGAAGGACGCGCCGTGGTTCACGCGCACCCCATCGGAGCGGCGACGCAAGATGGCGGAAATTGAGCAAGGCGAACGGGACGAACGGCCCGTAAGGCTCCGCATAGTTCTGGACGCCGCTTTCGGCGCAACGCCTGACGTTCGCTGTGACGTCCCGCTCTCTTTCGCCGAACGCCGCTTCACCATTCGCCATGTCAAGATGGACTGGGCTGTTCTGACCTCGGACATGATCCAGGAGGAGTTGTCATGCCTCTCTACCTCTCACGTCTAATTCTCAATCCACGCTCGCGCCAGGTGCGCCGCGAGGTGATGGAGCCGTATGAAATGCACCGCACCCTTATGGGTGCCTTTCCGCAGTTTATGCCCGAAGAGAAACTGCGAAAATCGACCGCTTCGGAGCCTTCCGGCATCCTTTGGCGGCTTGACGCCGGCGGGCATGACGGCAGACTGACCGTCCACGTGCAGTCTGTTGTCGCACCTGACTGGCGGCGCGTTACGGATTTCCACCCCGATTACTGCCTCAGTCCGAACGATGCGGGCGTCGAGGACAACCCCGCCGGGCCGAAGGACGTGTCGGACCATTTCCATTTCCGTCCTGGGCAACTTCTCGGCTTCCGCTTGCGCGCCAATCCCACCATTAAGAAGAAAGTCGAGGGGAAGAAAAACGGGAGCCGTATCGGTTTGATCCACGAGACCGACCAACTGGCGTGGCTTGCGCGCAAGTCTGAGGCCAGTGGCTTTCGCATCCTCGCCGCCGCCGTTGTGCGGGAGGATGGGCCCGGGGCCTTGTCCAAGGGTGTGAAGCATTCCGGGAACGGGGCAATGAACCTCTCCTTGCTCTCTGCACGATTTGAGGGAACACTTGCAGTCACCGATCCGGCAACCTTCGCAAACGCCCTTCGCACTGGCTTCGGCCCCGGCAAAGCCTTCGGCTTCGGCCTCCTCAGTCTCGCAAGGGCCATACCATGACCGGATACCACATCATGCCGCGCTTTGACGACCGATGGAGCTTCCTTTACCTCGAACATGGGAAGTTGGAAAAGGACGCCTCTTCACTGACCTTCGGAGGTGAAGGGGGCGAGACGCAGATACCTATCAACCAGATCGGCCTGCTCCTCCTCGGCCCCGGCACAAGCGTCACCCAGGCGGCGATGAAGACGTTGACGGACAACCGCAGCCTGATATGCTGGTGCGGCGAAGCAGGCTCACGGCTTTACGCGCACGGGGCGGAGGCCGGGCGCAGTTCCCGCCGTCTCTTGCGCCAGGCAATGATGTTCTGCAACGAGGAAAGCCGCGTGCAGGTCATTCGTCGCATGTACCAGAAGCGCTTTCCAGACCCCATCCCCGCTGACGCCGGACTCGACCAGATTCGCGGCATGGAAGGCGCGCGCGTCCGCGCCCTTTACCAGGAGACCTCGCAGAAATACGGCGTCCCCTGGGAGCGCCGCGCCTACGATCCAGAGAACTGGGACCACGCCGACCCCGTCAACCGTGCCCTTTCCGCCGCCAACGCCCTCCTCTACGGCGTCTGCCACGCCGCCATCCTCGCTGCCGGTTACTCCCCCGCCATCGGATTCGTCCACACCGGCAAAATGATCAGCTTCGTCTATGACATCGCCGACCTGTACAAAGCCGAAACCACCATCCCCGCTGCGTTCGAATCCGCGCAATGCTCCGGCGATGTGGAAATCCGAGTGCGCGGCCTTTGCCGTGACCTGTTCCATGAAAAGAAAATCATGGAACGTTGCCTTCCCGACATAGCGGAGGTGCTCGATGCTCGTGATGATCTTGCAGAAGACCCCGAGGAGCTTGCGGGGCGAATTGTCACGCTGGATGATCGAACCCTGCCCGGGAGTCTTCCTTGGGAACGTGACACAGCGCGTCCGGGAGGAACTGTGGCAGAAGGTGACCATGCAGGCTAAGGCAGGCGCGGTCATGCAATTTTGGAGCGACCGCAACCCGCAAGGGTACCGCTGCCGCACACACGGCACACCCTCGCGCAAAATGGCCGACTTCGACGGCATCATGCTCGCCGTCAAAACGCCCAAATCAGAACCAGACGAAGATAATTCTGCGGAAAGTGAGAAATCGGACAACGAAACTCCATAACCGCTGGATATTGTAGTCCACTATGCCTATGTGGCCATATGTAGTGTTCGCAATTTCTGCATAGTCAGGAATCTTGAACCCGGCCTACCAGAAACGCACGATGCACAAGCTGTAGTATTCACTCCCGTCGCCGAACCGGCGATGTTGGAGTCTTCCCCCCACGCGGGGGGGTGAACCGACGCAGAACGCCGCCGATGAAAAGCGGCATCCGGTCTTCCCCCCACGCGGGGGGGTGAACCGCCCGACCGTGAACGAGTATAACGACCTCTTGCAGTCTTCCCCCCACGCGGGGGGGTGAACCGGAAGCTGAAGCGCGGTTGTGGATCGTGGAAGGTCTTCCCCCCACGCGGGGGGGTGAACCGCTTCATCTTCACCGCGTTGCGTTTCATCGTCCGTCTTCCCCCCACGCGGGGGGGTGAACCGGCTGAGCAGGCGATCCTGCAGCTGAGGCGATAGTCTTCCCCCCACGCGGGGGGGTGAACCGGCGGTGCGTGCGCGGGTGAAAGGCTATCTACCCGTCTTCCCCCCACGCGGGGGGGTGAACCGCTGACGCTTCCTGGTCTGCCTCCGGGGACGGACGTCTTCCCCCCACGCGGGGGGGTGAACCGCGGATTATCGGATTATTTTCCCACGCCCTCACGTCTTCCCCCCACGCGGGGGGGTGAACCGGATGGAAGCCGGCAGTATATCAAGCCGGTGGTCGGTCTTCCCCCCACGCGGGGGGGTGAACCGCCAGAGTCTTATAGGCGTCAGCCAACCTCCCGAGTCTTCCCCCCACGCGGGGGGGTGAACCGGTCTTTCGCCGTCTTGTCCATCATCACGTTGTCGTCTTCCCCCCACGCGGGGGGGTGAACCGCGTGGAGAAACGATGGCCGCTCTTGCCCCTGCGTCTTCCCCCCACGCGGGGGGGTGAACCGCTCAAGGCGTGGGCCTTTGGGATTGCCATCGCCGTCTTCCCCCCACGCGGGGGGGTGAACCGTCGTTGCTGAACTGTGGGCGGGGGCGCAGATCGTCTTCCCCCCACGCGGGGGGGTGAACCGATTCTGAGGGAGTTGGGGGCGCAGGGATATACCGTCTTCCCCCCACGCGGGGGGGTGAACCGGCGTATTATGCTGGTGTGAGGGGGATGTAGTTGTCTTCCCCCCACGCGGGGGGGTGAACCGGAGTCCGGCTGGATCGCCGCCGTCGCTCCCTCCGTCTTCCCCCCACGCGGGGGGGTGAACCGGGGACGCCGATCCGGCGCAGCGCCTCGGTCACGTCTTCCCCCCACGCGGGGGGGTGAACCGCAGGGCAGCTACGCCATGCTCCCCAGCGTCCCGTCTTCCCCCCACGCGGGGGGGTGAACCGCTGCGCGTGACCGATTCGGCAGGCAACACGAGCGTCTTCCCCCCACGCGGGGGGGTGAACCGCAGGCCGGCCACAGGTCGGGGGACCGGCTTCCCGTCTTCCCCCCACGCGGGGGGGTGAACCGATGGCCGACGCGCTGGGGATTGTCCTACAGCAGTCTTCCCCCCACGCGGGGGGGTGAACCGCAGCATGGTTAGCCCCCTTCCTGCGGCGCGGGGTCTTCCCCCCACGCGGGGGGGTGAACCGTACAACCGCAAGGTGTGCGGCTATCCCATGCGCCGTCTTCCCCCCACGCGGGGGGGTGAACCGGTCAATCTCATCGACCATCCCGTGGAGTCCCTCGTCTTCCCCCCACGCGGGGGGGGGCAAATACGGAATCCCCGGCGGAATGCACTTGACGTTTCAGCCCGAAAGAGCGTTCATGTGTCAGGACAGGGGCGACCGGAGGTTCTTGGGGAAGGAAGGCACGATGAGACTCGTCAGCGGCAAGCAGCGCAAAGAGATTGAGGAATTCTTCAAACATGTTCCGCGTACCGTCAGAGGCGTATTCAAGCGGGATGGTATATGCGTGCCCGTGGGGGTCTTCCTGCTGGACGACCAGCAGACGGTACTGCCCCTTCACGACCTCATGGCGAACAAGAACCTGGCCTCGGCGGTTCTGAACAGACTGATCGAGAAGACCCGTCCGCTGGCGTTCGCATTTGTGGCGGAGGTCTGGGTGGCCAAGGCGACCCCCGACGCGGCGCGCCGGGGAGGCGGTCCCGATGAACTGACGCAGCGATATGGCGGCACGCTTGTCGAGCGAGCCTCGGAGGGGACGGAAACTCCGAAGGCGGGCGTCCTGGAAGCGCTCATGGTTCAATGCTGTTCCGTGGTTGGGGAGAACTTCACGCTCATGGCTGAAATCATCCGGCCCGCCGTCGGCAAGCCAACCGCAAAGCCGTGGGAACGGATGGAGAACCGCCACAGTGAGGGGCGCTTCATCTTCGACGTCATTCCGCTGGTGGAACGTCAATAGCAAAGAGGCCGCCGATGCCCAGGAAGCGAAAGATGAAGCCGGACAAGAAGATGCTTTTCGGGAAGCCGCATACGTGCCGATTCTGCGGGGGGCCGTTGCCGGACACGCGGCTGGTGCTGTACTCGGACAGGTACGATGCGTACTTCTGCCGCATCTCCCACTTCTACGCGCTGCTGCTGGACGACCCGGACGCCGGGGCGGCCAAGGCGATGAACGAACTGGCCGACCCAGTCAAAAAGATGCAGGAACTCGCGCGGGAGGTCGTCGCCGCCGCGAACGCGCCGGACTCCACGGGGTTGACCGGCCATGCCTTCGGCTGCGCGGTCGAACTCGCGGGGAAGATTCTGGACATGGACCGCCTGCTCTAAGGACCTGCCCCAAGATGGCCTCTTGACACGTATGATAGAATGACCGCCAAGGAGGCGCATGGTGAGACTGAAAATTCAAGGCGGCATTTCTCTGCATGGTGAAGTGGAGATCAGCGGCGCGAAGAACGCGGCATTGCCGATCATGGCCGCGTGCCTGCTGACCCGCGAAAGGGTGCAGCTCCACGGCGTGCCGCGCACCACCGACGTCGACATGATGGTGCAGGTCCTGCAACACCTGGGCATGGAAACCAATTGGGTCGAGGCGCATACTCTCGTACTTCGGGTCGTGGACGACCGAGGGCACACGGTGCCGGCAGACTGTATCGAGGCCATGCGGGCCTCCGTCTGCGCGCTCGGGCCGCTTCTGGCCCGGCGAGGGGCTGGGCATCTCTCCAAGCCCGGAGGCTGCAGGATCGGCGCGCGGCCCATTGATGCTCACCTGAAAGGGCTGAGGGCGTTGGGGGCGAAGATTGTCGAGACCGATACCACCGTGACCGGCAGCGCCCGTGAGCTTATCGGCTCGGAAGTGGATATGAGCGTGCCGTCCGGTTCAACGGTGCTGGGAACCGCCAACGTCCTGTCTGCCGCCGTGTTGGCACGGGGGCGCACCACCATTGAGCATGCGGCCCGTGAGCCGGAGATTTGCGAACTGGCAGGCTTCCTGAACAGCATGGGGGCTTTCATCCACGGCATCGGAACCGGGCGGCTTGTGATCGATGGCGTCCGGGAATTGCACGGCACCTCTTTTGATATCATCCCGGATCGGATCGAGACGGGCACGTACCTCGTGGCCGGGGCGATTACCGGCGGGGATGTTCTGGTGCGAGACGCGCACCCGGAGCACCTAGGGGCGGTGCTTCAAGTGCTTACCTCGATGGGCGTGGAACTGACCGAGGAAGCCGGGGGCGTTCGCGTAAGGGGCAACGAACGATTCCGCAGGACGGACATCGTGACGGAATCGTATCCGGGCTTTCCTACCGACATGCAGGCCCAGGTTATGGCCCTGATGTGCCTGGCGCAGGGGACAAGCACGGTCACCGAGCGCATCTTCCCCGAACGTTTCAAGCATGTGGCCGAACTTCGACGCATGGGCGCACGCATTCAGTCGGACGGAGCGCGCGTGGAGATAACGGGGGTAGAAGATCTGGCAGGGGTCGAAGTAACCGCCTCCGACCTGCGGGCGAGTGCGGCGTTGGTTCTGGCAGGGCTTGCAGCGCGGGGCACCACTATGGTTAATGAAGTCGAGTATATCCATAGAGGCTACGAACGGATTGCGGAGAAACTGAGAGGATTGGGGGCGGCCATTACGGAAGTTGCATAAGTTAGCCAGAGGACATAGAGGATGCCATGAAAAGAGCAACGTTGGGGTCAGTGCCGCGTCTGTCCGTGCGCTCCGCAAGCAAGTCCGCGCATGCGCTGGCAAACGAATGGAAGAGACTGGACGACAAGGTCGCCTCACTCTGCCGACAGGGGTGCTATGGTCACGACCCCGAGGAATATGGCGGTGCTCTATAGGGAAATGGGCAGGGACAGGGAAGCGGATGCATTAGAGAAACGGGCAGCAGCGATTCGCGCAATGAAGTCATGAGGCCAGATGGCTTACAAGCTGCTGCGCTTGGTCGCCTTTCCGCCGCGCTTGCCGCGCGTCATGCCCATCCTCAGTCGCGGTCACTTATCACTTCTTCTTGAGAGGCACGAGTTTTGCGACCCAGATGTTCAACTCCTCGAAGAACGGCAGAGCCTCCTTACGAAGGTCGCTCCACTCGACCGGGATAGACTTCTGCCCCAAACCGAAGTCTAGAGCGCTTTTATTTTTTATAGCTACGATGTATAATGTTGGTCATGAGACCCACATCCATAGATCTTCGCAAGCGAATTGTGGCGGCGCGCCTGAAGGACCACCAATCCATGGGGCAAATCGCCG
>Ga0209083_1001236_pt1 | contig 30300 bp, 27 predicted proteins | sample AM7aDNAmetaG_FD_184132 | JGI IMG/M metagenome (GOLD analysis project Ga0209083, IMG submission 184132) | Freshwater microbial communities from Finland to study Microbial Dark Matter (Phase II) - AM7a DNA metaG (SPAdes) (version 3) | ecosystem: Environmental > Aquatic > Freshwater > Lake ... | reverse complement strand
GATGCTGGCGGTGACAATTTTGGGGCTTGTCATCACGGCGATTACGGCGACGTGGCAGGCCGGTTTGAATGGCTGGAAACGCAGCGCCGGTATCAGCGACAGTTTTCAGCGGGAGCGGATTGTCATGGGCACGCTCGAGGATTTGACCAAGTCCATCATCTACGCGCCCTCGAAAGATTCGTTGTACGACGTCAACTTTGAACATGACCAGCAAACCGGCGATTCGGTGAGTTTCGTGACGGGCTCGGACTTGCTGTTACCGCCCGCGGAAACCATGGCAGCCGGGCTCCGGCGCGTGACCATTGCCCTGCAGCGCGATTCGCGCAACCGGCCCTACCTCGGGATTGCGAATGCGCCCGCCTTGCAGCCGGATGAAGGGGCGCCGGATTCCACCTGGCATGTGCTCTCAGCAGATGTGTGCGGTTTTGGCGTCCGGTTCCGGGACCCGCGCGATGGGTCGCTGGTGGACAAGTGGGAGGAGGCCAATCTGGTGCCGAGCGCCATTGAATACACGGTCGCGTTTGGGGCGAATGACGGGCGCACGCCGCCGGTTGTGGTCACCCGCGCCCTTGAATTGCCGATTGCGCAGTACGCGCTCCAGCAGCTCGGTCAGCAGATGGCCCAGGGCGATACTACCAACACAGTGGGCCAGCGCGAGATCGGTTTGGTGAAGACCCCCACCGCGGAGAACCCATGAACCGACGCGGCGTGGCGCTGATTCTTGTGCTGTGGGTCATCATGGTTTTGTCCTTGCTGATTAGCGGGTTTGCTTTCACAATGCATGTTGAAACTCAAGTGGCCGCCTTCAGTCGCAAGGAATTGAAGGCTGAAATGCTCGCCCGGTCCGGGATTGAAGTTGCGCGGATGCAATTGCTTCTGCACGACAAGTCGGCAACCGATGCGGGCTTTGACGCGCTGACTCAGGCGTGGGTCACCAATCAGGATTTATACGTGGATCACGAACTTGGCGAAGGAAAATTCAACGTGGTGGTAACCGATGAAGAGCGCAAGCTGCCGGTCAATAACCTGACCGCAGCGCAATGGCATAAGCTGCTCGAAGTCTTGGGCGCCGATCCATTGGATGCAGATGTCATTGTGGACTCGACCTTGGACTGGATTGATGCCACTGACCTCCACCGCCTCAACGGCGCCGACAACACTTACTACGGGAGCCTCGTTCCGCCCTACAAGAAAAAGGGTGGCCCGCTGGATCGCATCGAAGAGCTACTGCTCGTGCGCGGCATTACCAAGGAACTTTTTGCGGGGACCCCGGCCGGTGACAAAGATTCGCCTGGCCATCCGGGCTTGAAAGATATGCTCACCACTTTTTCTGCCGGTCAGGTGAATGTGAATACCGCTTCGTCGGAAGTCTTGCAGGCGTTACTTGGCCTCGACGATACGCAGGCCACGCTCGTTCTCCAACACCGCGACGGCCAGGATGGCGTGTCGGGGACCGACGATGACATGCCGTTCCGCAGCGTGGACGAATTTTTAGGCTTGCTGGGAGGCAGTGATCCCAAAGTCACGCAACAGTTCCGGCCCTTCGTGAATGTCAGCTCGCAATTCTTTCATGTGAAAAGCACCGGCGAAGTGGCCGGCACCCGGTATACGATTGACGCCGTCATGCGCCGGCAGGGCGGGGTGTGTCTGGTGGCTTCCTGGCGGGAACGGCGGGGTGGGCAATGACTCCGCATTTCGGAAAAACACACGGGTGGGCGGCGGTCGTTTTCGACGAGGCCGGGCTGTCGGTTACGACGGTCCGACCGGCGGGGAATGAGGTCAGTGTGGTTCTCGAAACCACCGAACCGCATGCGGCACCGCTGGAAGGTCAGACCGTCACGGCCCGCTATCAAGCCACGGCCGAGACACTCAAGCGCCGGGTGGATTTGGGCGAATACCAGATTGTGACCGCGGTGGGCGGTGACGATGTGTTTTGTCAGACTTTGCGACTGCCGACGACCGACAGCGGCGAGTTGAAACAGATGCTGGACTTGCAGATTGACAGCCTGACACCTTTGCCGGTCGAAGAGATCGCCTACAGTTTTGAACCGTTGGAAACTACAGCCTCCGAGACGCGGGTGTTACTAGCCGTCGCGCGCAAAGCCGTCATCAACGAACGTGTGGCAGCGCTGGAGGCCGTGGGTTGGCCGCCAGCTTGTGTGCACGTTGATGTGTTGGCGACGTTTGCTGAACTCCTGCGCCGGGAGGTGTTGCCGGCGGATGACCGGCTGAACACGCTCGTTCTGATCAGTTCAGCGGCGGCCAATTTCATTGTCTTTTCGACCGGCAAGATCGTCACAATTCGGTCGGTGCTGCTTGGGGATCCAGCTTTGATCCGGGCGGAATTAACACGGACCCTGGTCGCTGCCGAAGTCGAACGGCCCGGGGCCGTCATCGGGCAGACAATTTTTGCCACGGGGAGCGAGTCGTTGCACCCGTTGGTTGCCGAGTTGGCGGCGGGGGCGGAGATTCTGCCGGCGAGTGCCATGTCCCAGCCGGTCCGCGATATTGCCTTGGACTCCGCCCGGACCGGGACGGGGCAGTTGAATTTATTGCCGGACGAGTGGCGTGAGCAGCGCCGCAAGAAACAGGTCCGGCATCTTGTGGTGCGCAGTCTGATTGGCTTGGGGGCGGTGTATGTCGTGGCGCTGTTGATCTTCCTGACGCTGGTGGGGATCAAGCGGGCGCAAATCAGCGGTGTCGAACGGGAGTTGGGGAAGCAGCAGGTCCCGTTCACCACGGCTCAGGAATTGCGCAAGACCTTGTCGGCGATGCAGCAACGCCTCGACCGGGAACGTTCCGCGCTGGAAGCATTGCGCGAGGTCAGTCAATTGATGCCCGACAATGTCAAGCTGACCGCCTTTACCTTTAAACGGGATGCCAATGTGTTGTTGCGCGGCCAGGCGCAAGCGGCCGGGTTTGCGAACGATTTTATCAGTAAGCTGGAGAAGTCGGACATGTTTACCAAGGTCACGCCGGGCGGTCAGCGGATTGAACCGGGCAGTGGCTTGACCAAGTTTGACGTTGATTGTAGTCTGAAAACCGCCGGGGTCGCCCATGCAAATAAGTAAACGCGAACGCCAACTCCTCATTCTTACCAGCACGATCGTGGTGGTGGGTTTGAATTTGCTTTTATTTTTCCCCCTGCTGACCCGGTGGCAGAAAATGAACGCGGAGTTGACCACCAAACGCAATGGGCTGAAAAAAGAGCAGGAGATCATTGCCCGCGCGCCGGAATGGCGCCGGAGCTATGAGGAATTGGGCCGGAATCTCAAGCAGTCAGAGCGATTTGAGTCGGCGACCGATGTGATCAAAAAGGTGGACGAGGTCGGCGGTGCGGCCGGGATTCTCACCCAGACGAAACGGCCGATGAGGGAAGAGGAGCATGAGGTCTACCGCGAATGGGCGGTGGAGTATCACTTTGAGACGACCGTGGAATCGCTGGTGAAGTTTTTACATGGTTTGCAAACCAGTTCCGGCTTCATGACCGTCGAACAATTGAATGTGTCGGCCAAGCCGGACAACTCGGGAATTCTGCGGGGCGACATCCAGATCCGCGCGCTCGTGGCGAAAGAAGGGAAACCCGCCTCGTGAGGACGTGGAGTCTCGCACTGGTCGTCGCAACGGTGGCGCTGGCGAATGAGCCGGCGGATTTTTCCCGTTACCAACTCATTATCGATCGCGCCCCCTTCGGAGCCGTCACGGCAGCGGGCGTGCCGGATGCGCTGCCGAATTTCGCCCAGCGCTTTCAGTTGGTCGGCCTGGTCACTGCCAACGGGTCGCCCGGTAAAGTGCTGGCGATCCTGCTCGACCGGGACGCCAATCGGTCGTGGTTTAAAGCCGAAGGCGAGTGGATCAAGGCGGATGGCGATCCCAATGACACCGGGGTCAAAGTGGTGCAGATTCAAGAGGCCCAGACCACCAAGCCCAAAGTGGTCATTCAATTTGGATTGGAGCGGGCCACTTTGTCGTTCGCGGAGCGGCCGGCGGGACCCGCCGTCGCTCCAGTGCCCGGTCAACCTCAACCCGCGCCGGGCGCCATGCCGGCCCGCCCGCCGTTTGCCGGGCGAATTCCTTTCCGACGGAGTAATTAATGAAACTGATGACTCGTATGTTGCTGGTGCTGGGAATGGTCGGTTGGCTCGCGTTGATCGAATCGATCCCGGCGCAAACCGGGGTGCCCCCGGCCGCTGCGAAACCTGCGTCCGAAATGCTGGTCGATATCATGAATTTTCAGGGGATGCCAATTCAGGCCGCCTTGGAATACTACGAGAAACTCACGAATCGGTCGCTCATCCAAGCCCCCAGCATTACCGGGACGGTTTACTTTCGCAGTCAATCCAAGTTGACGATCGATGAGGCCAAGGCGGCGCTCGAAACGGTTTTTTCCATCAATAACATTGCCGTGATTCCGATGGGGGAGAAGTTCCTGAAGGTGGTGCCGTTGGCAACCGCCAAACAGGAGGGAATTCCGTTCGGAGGCGAGGGCAAGACCCAGCCCGCCAGCGATGTCGTGATGACTCAGGTGATTCCCTTGAAGTTCGCGGACGCAGCCGACATCGCCACGGCCTTGCAACCCTACATGCACCCGTGGGGGCAGTTGTTGCAGTTGCCAAAATCGGGCTGCATTTTGCTCACGGAAACCGCCGCCAACGTCAACCAGATGTTGGAAATTGTTAAATACATCGATGTCCCTTCGGCCTTGCGAATGGAAACCCATGTGCTCACGCTGAAGCATGCCAAGGCTGGGGATGTGGTCCAGCGGTTGCAGGGAATCATTCAGGAAACCCAGCAGCTCGGTGCCCGCGCCGCCGCGCCCACCGCTCCCACGACCCCCCAACCGCCGAACCTCCCCAACCGCATCCCGCAACCCACGCGCCCCAGCACGACCAGTGGCGGCGGTGCCGAAGACACCGTCATCGAAGGCAAGGTCATTCTCACGGCCGACGAACGGACGAATAAGATTTTTATTCTCAGCCGCGCCAGCAATTTTGCCTTTTTTGAGAAGATGATTTCTGAACTGGATTCCAAGGTGGATCCGGATGTGATCATGAAAGTCGTTTCTTTGGATTACGCTGCGGCTGAGGATGCGGCCTCCCTGGTCAATGCCTTGATTACCGGCGGATCCGTTTCCACGAGCAGTCGGCGCACCAGTAATTCCGGGTCGACGACCGGCAGCAGCAGCCGCACCAGTACCCCGGCTTCGGTGCCGCCACCGCCGATTTCCACAACCGCCGGTGGTGGCAGTGGGACGGACACCGGTTTTCTCCAATTTGCCCAGGGCGTGCGGATCTTGCCGGACGCGCGCACGAATGCCCTGCTCATCATGGCCACCAAGGAAGACATGCAACGGATCGAGGCCTTGATCAAGAGCGTGGATACGCCGGTCGCGCAAGTGCTCATCGAAGTCGTCATTGCCGAAGTTACGCTCAACAATGAACTCGATATTGGTGTGGATGTGTTCAAGCGGCTCTTCAATAGCAACCTGCCCAACAATGGTGCGGTCACGCAGACCGGCGGTTCCAGCACTGGCACGGGGGCCCAGCCGCCGATGAATCTCACCAGCGTCCTGGCGAGCAACATTCCGACGGCGGCCTCGCTGGCCAGCGGCCCGGCGGGTCTGACCTATTTTGCCACGTTCCAAAACTTGAAACTGGACGCGGTCATTCACGCGCTGTCCACGACTTCGAAGGCCAAAGTTCTCTCCACCCCGGTCATCCAGACGCTCGACAACCAGGAGGCTTCCATTCTGGTGGGCTCATCGGTCCCGGTGCCGGTTTCGACGGTCTCCTCCGTCGTGAGTGGTTCCGGCACGTTGAGCAGCGGTTCACTCAATGCCAATATCGAGTATAAAGATGTTGCGATCGAGTTGAAGGTCACCCCGCGTATCAATCCCGGCGGCTACGTCCGCATGGACATCGAACAGAAGGTCAACGATCTCGGACCGGCTAATAACATCAGCGGTACCACAGTTCCGACGATCGAAAAACGGGAAGCGAAATCGTCCGTTGCGGTTCAGGATCATAGCACCATCGCCTTGGGGGGCTTGATCAAGGAAACCAAGTCCGTGACGCAGACCAAGGTGCCGTTCTTGGGCGATATCCCGTTCCTCGGGCAGCTCTTCAAAAGCCAGACCAATAATAAAACGCGGACGGAATTGATTATTTTCATTCGCCCGACCGTGATGCGGACTGATGCCGCGGCCGCCGCCGAAGCCCGCCGGCGCAGTCGGCTCTTGAAAGCTGCCGACGAATTGGAATTGGACAGGCATTTCGGTGCTGCATTCGATCCGACGAATTCGCGGCCGGTCCAGCCTGTCAGCGCCACCCCGACGAATGTGCCTGCCGCTGATAATGAAGAAACCCGGCGCAACGCCAAACTCAAAGCGCTTGCCGACCAAACCAATTCCAAAGGAAACTGACCATGCCCAAACAATCCTCACTCCAAGGCCAGCGCATCAAAATCGTTTTGCGCCGGTTTCATCTCCAGACGCCACGTGAAATCATGCGGGGGATCGTCACCGATGTGGACGAAGTCGGCTTCCGTGTCAGCGGTCGCCGATTTCAGGAAATCACCGACTTGGAAACCTCCTTGCCAGTGGAACGGCCCGTCGAATCGGACGCCAAAGTGTATTGGGTGCCATTCTCTTCCATCCGGTATAGCGAGTTAATTTTGCCCGGGTCGGTGTCCGAAAAAGCGGATAACGAAATTCAGCGCCGCAAGCCGTTGACGGTTGCCGAAATGTGCGGCAAAGCCCGGTCCGATTGAGATCGGCGCGCGCCATTCTGGTCTACGCGCTGGCGGTGATCCTGTTGGGGAGCTTGCTGGCCCCGTGGGCGTTCGCGATCATCCATGCGCACTGGCCGCTGATTCCGTTTCACCGGGTGTTCGACCGGGTGCTGCTAATTCTCGCTCTGGCCGGACTGGTACCGATGTTGCGGTCTGCGGGGATTCGTTCGATGGCGGAACTTGGCTACGGGCGGTCCCCGTTCTGGGCATGGCAAGTGTTGGGCGGCTTCGCTGTCGGAATCTTATCCCTGGGTCTTTGCGCTGTTCTCCTGCGCCAATTCACCGACTTGAAAACGAATTACGTCGGCAATCTCTTGTCAGCCGCGGCGGTCGGTGTGATCGAGGAAACTTTTTTTCGGGGTGGCATCTTCGGTGCATTCCGCCGGAATTGCTCACTCGGATGGGCGGTGGTCGTCAGTAGCGGGATTTATGCCGTCCTGCATTTTTGCAAGCCGACCGAACCCGTGACCGTCAACTGGCTGACAGGCTTTACACATTTAGGGATGATCTGGCAGAATTTTGGAACCCAGGTGAATTGGTTTGGCTTGGTGACGCTCGTGCTGGTTGGCGCCGTGTTGGCGCTGGCGTTCGAATGGACGAAAGCACTGTATTTTTCGATTGGACTTCATGCCGGCTGGGTGTTCATGCTGAAAACCGTCGGCGCGCCTCTCCGCGATCAGGCGCTGGTCTGGCCGGTCCTGCTGCTGGTCCTGGTGCTATGTTGGAAAAAATTCGCACCGCGCTCGATCTGATTTATCCACGGAACTGCCAGTTTTGCACGGAACCGCTGTGCGATCGGGAACCAGGGGTCATTTGTGCGAGTTGTCTGGCGCTGGCAAAACGAATTGAATCACCCTTTTGCCAGCGGTGCTCCTTGCCGTTTGCCGGGCAGATCAATGACCCGTTTGAGTGCGGGTACTGTCAGGATATTCCGTTCCATTTTTCCCGCGCAGTCGCTGCCTGCCGGGCGGAAGGGGTGGTGCGGGATTGTATTCATCGGCTGAAATACAACCGGGAACTGTATTACCTGCCGCATCTGGTTGATTGGCTGATTGCAGCCGGGCGGGAACATATTGATTGGACCACAATCGATGCCATCGTGCCGGTGCCTTTGCATCCCCGGAAACAGCGCGACCGCGAATTCAATCAAGCCGAACTACTGGCCCGGGACCTCAGCCGGGAGTTCGGCAAACCTTTGATTGGGAATGGCGTTCGGCGGGTGAAGGAAACCCAGACCCAGACGAAGCTCGCGGCTGCTGAGCGGAGGGTGAATTTGCGGGCGGCTTTTACCGCCGGGCGTGGACAGGTGGCCGGCCTGCGGCTCGTGCTGGTGGATGATGTGTTTACGACTGGCGCGACGCTGGACAGTTGTGCTAGTCTGCTGGTCGATCAGGGGGCCGCCGCCGTGATGGCGCTAACGGTTGCCCGCGGAATTTGAATTATGGCTATGGATGTCTTCGAAAAACCCAAAGTAATTGATGCCAACGTCAAGAAACGCGACATACCGGAAGGTTTGTGGGTAAAATGCAAGGAATGTGGCGAAATGATTTTCGCCAAGGAATTGCTGGCCAACCTGAAGGTTTGTCCGAAATGCGATTATCATTTTTCCATGCTCGCCGCCGAACGCGTCGCGTCGCTCGCGGACGAAGGGACCTGGACGGAAACGGACGCGGATTTAATCAGCGTGGACGTGTTGAAGTTCACCGGAGTGGCGGCCTATTCGGAACGGTTAAAGACCTACCAGCGCCAGACCGGAATGGCGGATGCCATTCAAATTGGCTTGTGCAAGATTAACGGACACGACGTTTCTCTCGCCGTCATGGATTTTAGTTTTCTTGGCGCGAGCATGGGCTCGGTCGTTGGCGAAAAAGTGACCCGCTCCATCGAAAAAGCCACCGAACTGAAAATTCCCAGCATCATCATCTCCGCTTCGGGGGGCGCCCGAATGTACGAGGGGATTCTGAGCCTGATGCAAATGGCCAAGACGAGTGGCGCGCTGGCGTTACACGCGAAAGCCGGGCTACCCTATTTTTCAGTGCTCACGCATCCAACCACCGCCGGTGTGATGGCCAGCTATGCCTCGCTGGGCGATTTGATTCTGGCTGAACCCCGGGCCCTCATTGGGTTTGCCGGCCCGCGCGTCATCAAGGAAACCACGCAGCAGGATCTGCCCGACGGGTTTCAAACCAGTGAATTCCTCTGCGACCGGGGGTTGATTGACTCGATCGTTCACCGCAAAGAACTCAAGTCGACCATCGGCACGATGTTGGATTACTTCTCCGGTCGCGGCAAGCGGAAGTTTAAAGCCGCCGTGTGAACTACGCGGAAACCATCGAGTATCTGGTTGGGATCCGGTTGTTCGGCCAGAAACTGGGGTTGGAGACGATGCACGAGTTGCTCCGTCAGCTCGACCACCCCGACCGGGATCTGCAATTCATCCATATCGCCGGCACGAACGGGAAGGGGAGCGTTGCCGCCATGTGCGCTGCCGTGCTCGCGACCGCCGGATACCGGACTGGACTCTATACCTCGCCGCATCTCGTTTCACTCTGCGAACGCGTGCAAATCAACGGTCAACCCATCGCTGCGGCAGACGTTGTGCGCTGGGTCGATCAACTCCGGCCGCGGATCGAAGGTCAACATCCCCGGCCAGCGACATTTTTCGAGGCCGTGACAATTCTGGCACTGGAATATTTTCGGGAACAGAAAGTCGACGTGGTGGTTTGGGAGACCGGCCTGGGGGGGCGCCTGGATGCGACGAATGTTGTGACCCCACTGGTGTCGGTCATTACCAATGTTGCCTTTGATCACATGCAATATCTGGGGCCGACACTCGCACAGATTGCCGTCGAAAAAGCGGGAATTATCAAACCCGGACGGCCGGTCGTAACCGGCGCCGCTGGTGAAGCCCTGGACGTGATTCGCCGGGTGGCTGCAGACTTGTCCGCGCCGTTGACGGTCGTCGCCGGTGGTGTCAATCGCACCCCGTTGCTGGGGCAACATCAGGCCGGTAACTGTGCCGTAGCGGAGGCGGCGTTGCGAGTCAGCGGGCTGAAGATTAATTCCGAGCAACTGCAGGCTGGACTGGCGCAAACCCGTTGGCCGGGTCGATTTCAGATTGTCCACAGTCAACCCGTCGTGGTGCTGGATGGGGCCCACAATGCAGCCGGGGCAGGGTGCCTGGCTGCCGCATTGTTGGAGTATTTCCCTGGCCGGCGATTGGCGCTGGTCCTGGGGGTTTTGCGCGATAAGAATTACGATGAAATGTGCCGAATTCTGGCGCCGCTCGCTGGGCAAATTGCCTGCACGCGCGTCCAGAGCGAGCGGACCAATGATCCGGAACTTTTGGCGGAGTTATGCCGGCGTGCGAATCCGCAGGCGGCGGTGCGCGCGTTCGCTGATATCGCCGCCGCTTACCAAGCGGCGCGGGTGAGCGCGGATGTGGTGGTGATTACCGGCTCACTATTTTTGGTGGGGGAAGCGCTGAGCCGCCTTGGTTTTTCAGACCAGCCACCTGCCAGCCGAGCTGAACTCGGACTGCAATAAATCCGGTTACTTCGGGGCTTGCTTGCGCGTGACCCGCTGGCGCACGTCTTTGAAGCCAATATCGACGGCAATAATCTTTTTGAATTCGGTCAGCGCTTTTTCCTGATCGCCCAGGGTCTCGTAGCAATTGGCAAGGTTGTACGTGATCTCTTTCTTTTGGCCGTCCATCATCGGCAACTCTTCGAGCGCTTTCAAATACTGGTCCACGGCAATGTCGTGGAGGCCTTCGCGCTCGAAACATTGCCCGAGGAAATTCAAGGAAGCCACCCGCCGCTGCGGTTGCCCGACCGATTTCTGAAGTTGTTCAATTGCGGCCTGGGTATTTCCGGTTTTGAGGTGGAGCACCCCGAGTTCATAGCGGTACATGAGGTCGTTCGGGTACCGTTCGACCAGCCCGGCCATATCATGCAGTTGTAATTCGCTGAGCTGCAGATCCAGCGCGGCCAGTTCTTGCTCCAGAGCCGCATCGCCCGGCTTGGCTGTCAGCGCGGCTTTTTTTTCCGTCACCAAAGCTTGCAGGCGCTTGGCTTTGAGTTCGTTGATTTCTTTTTCCAGCGTGGGATCATTCCCAGCCTCACTCGCAAAAATCTTTTCCAGATACTGTAACGCCTTTTCGAAGTCGCCCTTTTGGGCATAGAGTTTGGCGAGTTCGCGGCGATGAATCGGATTCTCCGGTTCCTGGGTGGATTTCGTCTGGACGTCGCGGATCAGATTGTCCACATGATCGCCGGAGCGAACGACCCGCGATTGCTGTTCCAAGGCAACCGATTCAGCCTTATCAGCGATCACATCCCGATACGACTTGGCGTCTTCCCAACCGCCGCCCTGCATGGCGCCGTGCGCTGTGGCATCTTTGAGTCCCTTTTGGGCTTCAAAATCGTTTGGATTGGCCTGCAGAATCCGTTCAAAAACCTCCCGCGCAAGATCGTGGCGTTCCGTCACGAAATACACTCGGGCGAGCCAGTGGGCGGCCTTGCCGTCGCGGGGGTTCAGCTTGACGTAGGTTTCGAGGGTTTGGGCGGCGGTCTCCGGAAAATGGGCGGCCTCCGCGGCTTCCGCCAGAACCATCAAGGCCTGGCCGTTCTTGGGGTCGTCCGAAAGCGCTTGCTCCGCCAGGTGCATGGCTTCGACCGGGTTCTTGGAAAGGGTCATCTTCGCTTTCGTCACTGTGGGTGTGACCTTGGCGGAAGCGAACATTCTTTTAAAGCTACCGAGCGTTTCCGAGCGCTTCAACTGGGCGGCCCGGAGAAACTTTCGCCCGTGTGTGAAATTCGGCGTGATGGCGAGACATTGCATGAACATCTCAATGGCGTAGTCCGGATTGTTGCGCTCCAGAGCCGCCAGGGCTTTGTTGTAAAGATCTTTGGCGCGTCGGTCGAGACTCTCAACAGATATTTCAGCCATGGGGGTGAAGTTACAATGCCGGCCGGCTACCGGTCAAGCGCGATGCTTTGCCTGCCGGGACGCGGCTTTGGGCGTCCGCACCAACTCGATCACCTGCCCGAGTTCATCCTGAAAATATCGGGTGAGCAACTCCACCAGCCGCGCCCGCGCAATCCCGTGGGTTTGCCGGGTCTCCGCGTAGAGCCAATCACTGAAGTTTAGGAATTGTTGAAAGCCTGCCAAGCCTGGCTGGGCTTCGGGAAAGTTGCCGGAATTCGCCACCAAATCCCAATACCGGGCAAACCGCCGTAACCGTTGCATGGTTGAAAAATCAATCCGGTTGGTTTGCAGGATTTCATAGGGTGGGTTCGGGCTGTAGACCATTCCCCAGTCTGCGTCATGACTGGCAATGGGCGCTCCCCGCAAGCGCTTCAACATTCCGACCTGGATTTCCTGCGGGTGCAGTGCCACCAGCCGATCGAACCCGGCCGCAATACTTTCGACATTTTCCCCCGGCAAGCCCAAGATCAAATCCGCATGCACATGAACACCGGTTTCGGTGCGGAGCCACCGGATGTTTGCCTCCGCCACAGCATTATCTTGCCGCCGATGGATCCGGGCCGCGACGGCTTCGTTAAAGGTTTGAATCCCCACCTCGAATTGCAGTGTGCCCGGCGGGAATTGCTGGAGGAGTTGTCGGAGTGCCGCCGGCAGGTGATCAGGGATCATTTCAAAATGCAGGAACAAATCCGGCCGAAGCCGCTGCCGAAAGAATTCGAGGATGGCCGCGCTGGTGTTGCTGTTCAGGTTAAACGTCCGGTCGACAAATTTAAATTGCCGGCAGCCGCGGTCGAGAAGGGACTGCATCGCTGCCAAAAATCGTTCCAACGGAAATGTCCGGACCGGTATCGCCAGTGCGGAGAGACAGAAGTCGCAGGCGAATGGGCAGCCGCGGGAGGCTTCCACATAGATGACCCGGTGATCAATAGCGCGGTCGTCGTACAAGTCATAGGGGAGGGCGAGTTGTGCGAGATCGGGCGGGGTGGCGGCAATGATCTTGAGTTGAACGGGCGTCTCGCCTGTTCGCGGAGCCGGCAACGGGCGAGACGCCCGTTCAGCTAACAGATCCCGGCACAACGTCGCAAACGCCAGATCGGCTTCGCCGGTAATTACAAAATCAGCTTGCTGGCAAATCGGTTGTTGCTCCGTCTCGTAGCTGACCTCCGGGCCGCCGAGGACCACGATCAATTCCGGGCGGAGTCGTTTCAGGTCGGCGACGAGCTGGGCCGATTGCGTCACATTCCAGACGTACACCCCGAGACCAACAATCTTTGGCGAGTGCTGGAGGATTTGTTCGGTGATATCGAGCGAGCGCTGGCTGATGTCGAATTCGAGGATGCCGGCTTGTGATTGCAGGTCACCCAGGTTGGCGAAAAGATACCGAAGGCCAAAAGCGCAATGCGGGTATTTGGCGTTGAGCGTGGTGAGGACGATGTCCATTCGGACATCACCAAATGCCGAGGCGCTTTTTACCGGCGTCGGTCACCATGCTTTGGTTCCAGGGTGGATCCCAAACAATCTGCACATCGGCCTCGGTAACGCCGGGCACGGTCAGGATCCGGTCGCGCGCCTGGGCGGCGATCGCCGGTCCCATGCCGCAGCCCATGGCTGTCAAAGTCATCTTCACGTCCACGCGGCTGTTACCGGAAGGCATGGGTGTTAATTTAACGTCGTACACCAAGCCCAGATCGACAATGTTGACCGGTATTTCCGGGTCATAACAGGCTTTTAGCTCTTCCCAGATTTGCTTTTCATCGGCCGGGCCTTGATGCGTCGGCGTGGTTGTCGTTGCGCCAGCGGCACCGGCGGCAACCGCGACGCCGTCTTTGGCGAGTGCGCCGGTATCTTTATGCAACACCTGCACCAAGCCAAACGCCGGCACTTGGAGGGTGACGTTGCCGCCGAGGGTTTGGCCGACATGGGCTTCGGTGCCTGCGGGGACCGTAATTTTATTGCCGTAGGGAATTTGGGTGGCTTCGCAGTCGCGCGCAAAAATTACAACGTCGGCCGGCCGCAGTGAATCAACAGTAATCATGGTGCCGCCAACTTACCACGTGTTGGAACGGTGTCTAGTGTCGATTGCGGTGAAAGGAGATTTGCGCTGACGTGGTGGCTCGTGTAATCTACGCCACGTGAGTCCGACGGTTTTACAATGGAAAGGGTACCGGCTGTTTTTCTTCTCACGCGAAGAGCAGCGCATGCACGTCCATGTGTATTGCGTGGACGGCGAAGCGAAGTTTTGGCTGGACCCGAAAGTTGCGCTGGCGAAGAATTATGGACTCACGGAGAAACGACTACGCGAAGTTCAGAAACTCATTGAGGAGCGTAAAGTTGAAGTCATCAACACTTGGCACAAACATTTTGGCCGTTGAAGTAACCCATCTCAACGAGCACGGTCTCTGGCTGCTGGTGAACGGAATGGAGTACTTCCTGCCTCACGACGATTTCCCGTGGTTTAAAGAAGCCAAGGTGGCGGATATCCTCAATGTTCAACTCCTTCATGGCCGGCATCTGCACTGGCCCAAACTCGACGTTGATCTGGCTGTGGAGTCGCTGGATGACCTCGAAGCCTACCCGCTGGTTGCGAAGTCGTAGCAGTTAAAACGCCGGCCGCCGTCGGGCGCTCGTCACATCTGCTCGATGACGTCGATGCCCAGCAGGTTGAGCCCGCGCTTCAGGATGTCGGCGGTCAGACGGCAGAGGGCGAGCCGTGAGGTTCGTGTCGGTTCGGCGGACTGGATCACCGGGCAGTTGTCGTAAAAAGCGCTAAACTTGCTGGCGAGTTCGTAGAGATAACTGGTCAGCCAGTTCGGTTTGTCATCGGCCAGAACGGTTTCGAGCGTATCGGAAAATCGGAGGATGTGTTTGGCCAGATCCAATTCGGCGGGATGCACCAGGGTGACCGGGGTGTTGCCAGTGGCGGCCCCGGCTTTGCGGAAAATACTTTGGACGCGGACGTAGGCATATTGCAGGTAGGGCCCGGTGTTCCCGTTCATCGCGAGCATTTTATCCCAGCTAAAGACGTAATCCGTGGTTCGATTTTGGGAGAGATCCGCGTACTTGACTGCGCCGATGCCAACCGCGCGCGCGATCTGCCGGTGAACTTCTGCCGGTAATTCAGGGTTTTTCTCGGTGACCACGGCCAGGGCGCGTTCTTCAGCTTCGTCGAGGAGTTCGCCCAGTTTGACATTCTGGCCGGACCGCGTTTTAAGCGGTTTGCCGTCCTCGCCGAGGATCGAGCCAAAAAAGACGTGGCGCAGATCGGGCGTCGCCGGGAACCATTTCTTTGCGGCCGCAAACACCTGCTGAAAATGGAGTTGTTGTCGGGCATCGGTGACATAGACAATTTCGTCCGGCTGCCACTGTTCGATCCGGTATTTGAGCGTCGCGAGGTCGGTGGTGCCGTACAGAAATGCGCCGTCGGCTTTCTGGACGATCAGGGGCGTTTCCTGGCCGGGAAAGAAAATACAAAGCGCACCATCGCTCTCCACAGCCAGACCGCGCTGGCGGAGATCGGCGACGACGGCCGCTAATTGGGGATTATAAAAGCTTTCGCCCAACGTGTGGTCAAAGTTTACCCCAAGCCGCCGGTAGGTTTTTGCAAACTCCAGCAAAGACAGCTCGATGATTTTATGCCAGATGGCCAGATTCTCGGCATCGCCCTGCTGCAGTTTGACAAGTTCGGCTTTGGCCTCGTCGCGGAGTTCCGGTTTGTCGTTGATGAATTTGTAGAGGCGTTCGAGTTCGCCGATCGGATCGGCAGTTAATGCGGTATCATTGCGGAACTGCTTCCAGCCGATGATGAGCATGCCAAATTGCGTTCCCCAATCGCCGATATGATTGTCGGTGATGATCCGGTGGCCGAGAAACTTGCCGATGCGCGCGAGGGTGTCCCCGAGAATCGTGGAGCGGATGTGGCCGACATGCATCGGCTTGGCGACGTTGGGCGAACTGAAATCAATGACAATGGTTTTCGGCTGGGCCGCCGCCGGTACTCCGTGGCGGTCATCGCGGCCAGCTTGATCAATCTGCTGTGCGACAAAGTCTGGTTTGAGTTTGAAGTTGATGAAGCCGGCGCCGGCCACAGTCGGGGGCTCGCAGAGATTGGCAACATCCAGTTGGCGGATGATTTGCTCAGCCAGCGCGCGCGGGTTTTCTTTCCGCGCCTTGGCGACTGCCATGATGCCGTTGGCCTGGTAGTCGCCGAATTTCGGGTCGGCCGCCCGCAAGAGCGCCGGTGCGCCCAGAGCGCGTTCGACGGCCGTGGATAAAATCTGCGAGACAGAAGGCATAATCAGGCCGCGCGGAAGATGGCGAACATTTCGTCGGCGGTCTGGGCGTTTTCCAGTTGGGTGCGGCGATCTTTGTTGCTGAGAAATCGAGCGAAGGCGGAGAGGGTCTGGAGGTGCTGCTGAAATTGACCTTGGGGCGTGAGGAAGAGGACGCACAGTCGCACCGGCTGGTCGTCGAGCGCTTGAAAATCCACGGCGGGATCCAAGTGCGCAACGATCGCGACCGGCGCGCTGACACACGGGACGCTGGCGTGGGGGATGGCGAGACCGTAACCAATGCCGGTGCCGTTGCTGGTTTCGCGGTCTTTGACGGCTTGAACAACCACCGCGCGATCTTCAGCACGGATTTTCCCGAGGCGCACCAGCCGGTCAATCAACAAATCAATCACGCTCCAGCGGTCCGCAGCGGACACTTTGGGTGCGAATTGTTCGAGGCTGAGCATATCCGTGAGATTCATCGTCGCTGACTCCACGCAGTGTGCAAATATTCGCATACGGCGTCGCACTTGTCGAGCGTCCAAACGTAGCTGGCCGGTAAATTATCTCCCATTAACTGGGCCACTTTGGCAAAGGTCAGCGAGTGCGCCAAGACGGCGGCGGTGACGACCATCGTTAAAAGGTTCATCAGGTAAATCACGACGGCAGAAAAAAGTACGCCTTGCGATTCCACGTCGGGCTGGCTGACAGTGAATAGCACCATGATTGTGAATGTGACGTGAAAACTCCAGCCCAGGCCAATCAGAAAAAATAGCACCCAGAAATAAGGGGTCAGCCCCCAGAGGGCATGGGCAATGAAGAACCCGACCATCAACAGTACCGCGTAAAACGGAAAAAAATAGGGGGCGAGTGTGATCGCCCAATTGGTTTTACTGGTGCGGACTTGACCGCCGGCCTTGCGCACGGTGAGACCGCTGACCCGTGCGCCCATGAATAGCGCCCAGATGGCATGGGTTAATTCGTGGCCCAACACATAGGTTCGGACCGGTTTCGGGAGGAAAATGAACACCAGCAACCAGAGCAGGTAACCGGCGCCAAAGGCCAGGGCTGAGGTCAGGTTTGCGCTTGTCAGTAGGGCGCGGCCGGCTTGCCAGGCGACCACGGTCATCCCGGCACACGCCGGCAGGAGGAGGAGGGCGATAAAAAACTTTAACCAGCGCATTCCGGACCGTCAAGACTCGGTCGGTTCGGCGGCGGGTTTCGGCCGGTAAAACACGGCGACCTTGCCCACCTGCATGATCAGGACCGCGCTCGTCGTCTCGGCAATCTGGCCGGCCAACGCAGCGCGTTCGTCGCGTTCGTGGCTGAACCGGATCTTGATCAGTTGCCGCGTCGTCAATGCCAGCTCAATGCTCGCAAATACCGCTGCGGTGAGGCCGCCTTTGCCGACCCGGACAATTGGCTCCAAGCGTTGGGCTTCGGCTTTTAGCTTGCGGATGTCGGGATTGGTCAGTTTGGGGTAGGACATGATGAGGCGGACTGTAAGCATTTGGTGAAACGGTGTCGAAGTATTTCAGCCAAGTCGTGGCCACCGCCTCTTGGTACTGCCGCCGTCGGAGCGTCCTTCCGGGCGCGATCCCCGATGATTCACGTCGACCGGTCGCGCCTGGAAGGGCGCTCCTACCGGCCGAGGCAGCGGAATGGCGGCAGTGCCGAGATCGCCCTGCAGCCACGAACACACACGAATGATCACGAATCAAGTGGAACCGTTTCCCGATGGATTGGTTGGCGGTACTGCGCTAACTGGGGGTTACGACTGTCGCGAGAGTTGGCACGGTTGGGCTGGGTGATTCGTGATCGCTGAGAAACCCGAGCACAGTGGTTTCAAATTCATTCCGCTGCGACTCGTAGGCATCGTGGCGGGCGTTCGTGATCAGGTGCAATCGCGAATTGGGAATGCGCCGGACCGTTTCGCGGAGCAGGACCGGGGGAAAGAAAATATCTTCCGCCCCGGCGACCACGAGGGTCGGGGTACGAATTTTCCCCAGAATTTCCGAGCTATCATGTTGGAGACTGGCCGCGAGTGCGACGAGGAAGTCGTGGGGATCGTGGGCGTTCATCCGGAGCAACGGGAGCAGGAATTGGTAGAACGTGTGGTGAAACTCCTGGACCGTGACCTTCGCCACGTTGAAGTAAAATTCTTTCCATCGATTTTTCCCTGCCAATTCCAGCCAGTGTTCCGGAATCTTTCGACCGGCGGCGTCGATCTGGTAGCCCGCCGACGCGAGCACGAGCCGGCGAACCCGTGCGGGGTAATCCGCGGCAAAATGTTGGGCGATGCAGCCGCCCAGGGAAATCCCCAGGATCGGACAGGGGCCCAATTCATGGTCGAAGGCGGACGCGTAATCGGCGGCCATATCCCGGGTGGTATAGCCTTGGGGCAGTCCGCGCTTTCGGCTGATCACGAAAACGGTAAATTGATCGGTGAACCGCCGGTAGTGTTCCAGCAGATTCCAACCGACGCTGGTTGCATCCCAGGCTGCATCCGCCAGTCCGGGGAAGACCGCCAGCGGCTGGGCCCCTTTCCCGAACCGTGCAAAAGGTAGTCCGCCGCCCAATATCCCCGTCTTCATTTCCAACTTATCCATGAGACATTCCACTTCCCTAATCGCCGCTCAACATCAACGGAATTTGCCGGTTTGTCGAGCGGCATTAACGGCTGGTCCAGTTGACAGGATGGCGATTTGTCGGGCGCGCTGAGACCCACAAGACAGCGGACTCCGACTTTTCAATAACCGGCGAGGGACAGCCTGCCCGCCCGCCGACAGTGGCAGTTGAATATTTTCAGCCTACTGGTTTTGCAGGACGATCTCACGGTCGTGAAACTGGAGCTTGACCAGTTTCCGGTCGATTGAAACCACCCGCGCCCCGGCGATGTCATCGCCGACTTTTACTATTTTCCCGTTGATCATTGCTTCGCGGGATTTGCCATCAATCAGGATTGCCTGCAGCGTCCAAGCCGGCGACTCACCCGCTGAGGTGTCAGTTTTGCGTGGCTCGCTCAACGGTGGGGCGGGTGCCGATGGAGCGGCCGGCAGTGGCGATGCCGCGCGCGGAATTGTGCGCCGGGTGGATGGCGGTTGTTGCGCGGCGAGATTGGTATTCTCGATCAGCTTGAGCACGCTTTGGGCCGGCACCGCTTCGTGCAGCGTCATGAGGGTGGGGGGCGAGTTTGCACTGTGATCCTCCGCATCGTCGATCGACTTATCCCCCACGAGCGCTTTAATGCGCGTGACATGGCCGATGACGTTGGCGGAATCATCGAGGATGGCGGCGCCACTGCTGCCGGGCGCCCAGTCGGTGCTGACATTGAACCGCTGATCGGCGGGGTTATCGTCTTTGCCGCCGGCCCGGGTGTAGAAGCGATTGATGATTCCGTTGCTGAAAAATCCGCGCACGCCGCGTGGATCGCTATAACAGTAGGCGGCATCCCCAATATGCGCCGTGGTCGAGAATGGGAGCGGATTCAAGTCGGCGGCCGCCACCCGGATAATAATCGCATCGGTGGTTTCGTCGGCAGCGAGGACGCCGACGATGGGCAGAAACTCGTCGTTGCCGCGGATGACCACGGGATAACCTTCGCCCAGCTTGATGGTCGTCGGGGCGCGCAGGACGTGAAAGGCGGTGACAATGGTATCTTTGGCGATTGCATAGCCGCCCGCGATTTTGACATGCCAGTGGTCACATTTCGAACAGTGATAAATCCAGCCGGTCCGCACATACGCCTGCGCGGCACGGTCGGCAATTTCGCGGGGCCGCAAGGGTTTGGCTCCCGCGGCGATCCCGGCAATCGGAGGCGACGGGAGGGATTTCAGTCCGTCCGCAGCAATCACCAGGCCGCGGTCAAACTTAAGGGCGGGGATCGGGGCGGGGCTCGGAGCCAGCACCAGTGCACTGAAATCAGCGGCAGAGATCAGCTTGATTGCTTGCGCCAATGCGCGGGCTTTGGCAACCAGCGGATCTTCGGGGGCGGCCCTGCCCGAGGTCGCAGGCTGGATTGGCATTGCCGGCTGGCTCTGAACGCTGCCACTGCTGATCGGTTTGCCGGCCGCTGTTTTCCCGCGATTCGCCAAACAGCGCACGATGGTGGGGCGCAGTGCGTCCCCCCGCAGCTCGTTCCCGCCGGCAACGATCAGCCCCGAACTGCCGTCAATCAACCAGCTGGCGGGAATGCTGTGGACGCCATATTGTTGGGCAAGTTTCGCGTCCCATTTCTTGCCGTCGCAAATCTGCGGCCAGGGCATCTGGTTGTCGGTGGTGAACTGGGCGAGTTTTTGCCGGCCCTGTTCACTGTCGAGGCTGATGCCGATCACTTCCAATCCCTGCGAGTGAAACTCGGCATACACCTTCGTGAGATTCGGCAGCTCTTTCCGGCAAGGTCCGCACCAAGTTGCCCAAAAATCGATCAGGACCAGTTTGCCGCGGTAATCGGCCGGGAAGCGGATCGTCTGACCGGTCGTGCTCGTTTTCGTGAAGGCCAGCGACTGGGTCCCGGTCTCGAGTGCGGGCGGCACCGGGGTTTCGGCAACAGTCTGCGCGGACTTCCCCAATTGGAAACTTCCGCCAAGGGCTGTCAGCCCGGTGATTTCATACGTTGTCCCGCCGATGTTGAATGGCTTGTGCACATCGAACGACTCGCCCGGTGGCTCGAACTTTCCATTATTATTCAAGTCGATCAGCAGGGTCACGGCCGCTTGTGGCCGGTCGGCAGCGCCGCGGAAGTCGCCGCGCGAACTGGAGTCAACGAGTGCCGCGCCATACGTTTTCCCAGCCAGAGTGAGGGTGCCGGTGAACCCGGAATCCAGGTAATAGAACAGAACGTTTTTTTGCGACGACGGCTGTGAGTTGTTGTTGCCGAACCGATAGAGCCGGATGTTGAGCGTGCGCTGGTCAGGCCCGGAGTTGACTGGAATCGCCGCGCTGCCCTGCCAGAAGGTTCCGTTGCTGTCCTTGCCCGTGGTTTGATGGGCGGTCCACTGGATGAGGGGATCATCTGTGAAATTCCCATTCCCATTTCCATCCACCCACAGCCGCGCGGCACCGGTTGCGGGTTCCGACAGCAGGATTGTGACTTCGGTGGGCGTTTCGCGCGGCCCGAATCGAATGGTTCCGAATAATGGATTTTCGACGTTATCGGGGAGACGAGTGACGCGGGATGGCTGGGAAGGGGAGAGTTCCACGCGGACCGGCCGGTAGTAACCGATTTTGGCAGTCAGGCCTTCTCCCAGCCAGTCCAGCCGAACCTCATCACCCGCAGCTTGAGCGACCCACCCTATCGCCAAGAGCAGTGCCAGTGTTGTTAACGCGACGACGCGCATCAGGGGAGACAGCATACAGATCTTTTGTTGGCTGTTCAATGGAGAACGAGCCACAAATCCTCGGCTAAGAATTATTTTCGGTGCGAACGGCGGGCTAGGGACAGCCCGCCCCGGGAACATCCGAGGGAGGGCGCGGTCTCCCAACCGCGCCGTCTGGGCCGACTCGACCCACCGGGAGTTATCGATACACTGTTGTTTTGGCACGGAACGTGGGGGTCTTCATTTTGTTGAGGAGATTAACCGGTTTGAAAAATTAGCCGAGGATCAGGGAGCGGGACGCTTGTTGATTAGTTGGACAGGCATCTTGCCTGTCAGTCATTTGAATCGACAGGCGGGACGCACTGTCCTACGAACGGCAAACGGGCGATCCGCAAACGTCCTCATCGCCAGTTTTTTAATTACTCCGCTTGATTTATTGGCGGGGTCTCTGCTACTAATCCCATTGCTTTCACCCCGGTAGCCTGAGGTTCATAGATCGTTCATGCCGAAAACTGATTCGGTGATCGAGTTTCGCGTCCGCTATAGCGAAACCGATCAGATGGGTACTTACTATAATTCACGTCCTTTGGAGTGGTTCGAGTGCGGTCGATCGGAGTTGCTGCGCGCCCAGGGACTGCCGTATGCGGAGATGGAACAGCGCGGTGTGCTGCTGCCAGTCGTCGAGTCCCACGTCGAGTATCTCGGCCGGGCCCGCTATGACGATTTGCTGCGAATGACCAGTCGCGGTTCGCTTGTTGGCCGCGCCCGGGTCCGGGTGGATAACTCCATTGTGCACGCCGCCACCGGGACGGGTGTGGCGCGCGGTTACACCATCCACGCAATCGTTGATTCCACCGGCAAACCGATCCGTCCGCCGGCTTGGCTATTGGAGGTATTCGGCGCATGAACCCACGGCAACTCCTCAGCGGTGATGAAGCCATTGCACTCGCCGCCTTCCACTCGGGTGTCGCGCTCGGTACCGGCTACCCGGGCACTCCCTCGACAGAAATCCTGGAGAACTTTTCAGCGCTCGGTGGCAAGGCGCAGTGGGCGCCCAACGAGAAAGTCGCGGCGGAAGTGGCGCTCGGCGTTGCGTTCACAGGCGCGCGGGCGCTGGCGACCATGAAACATGTCGGGCTGAATGTCGCGGCGGATGTGCTGTTCACGGCCGCCTATACTGGTGTAGCCGGCGCCTACGTCATTGTCTCAGCCGACGATCCCGGGATGGCTTCGAGTCAGAATGAACAGGACAACCGCCGGTATGCCGTCGCGGCGGCCGTGCCAATGCTGGAACCGGCCGATGCGCAGGAAGCCTACGATTTCACCGCCCAGGCCATCGCGATTTCCGAACGCTGGCACCTGCCGGTTCTGCTGCGACTGACCACGCGCGTCTGCCATTCGAAATCGGTGGTCGCGGTCCGTCCGTTGACCGGGCCAGTGCAGTCGCCACAATTTACGCCGGACATCAAAGGCCAGGTGATGATTCCGTCCAACGCCCGGCCGGCGCACCGGCGGTTGCGCGCCAAGCTGGTGGAGCTCTTGGCGTGGAATGAGCAGTCGGATTTGAATCGGGTCATTGCCGGCGAGCAGTCGTTGGGGATTATCACCTCCGGCGTGTCGTTCCTGCACGCCCGCGAGGCGGTTCCGACTGCCAGCTTTCTAAAACTCGCCGTGACGCATCCGTTGCCGCTGGAGAAGATCCGCGCGTTCGTGGCCACCGTGCAGCGCTGTGTGGTGATCGAGGAAGGGGATCCCTATCTGACCGATGCCATTCGCGCGGCCGGAATCACAGTCGAATCCAAACCGGAGATGTACCGGTTCGGTGAATTAAATATCGCGCGGGTCCGGCGGATTTTGGCCGGCGACATCTCACCGGAGCCACCGCCGGTTCCCGGCAAGCCGCCGCAGCTCTGTCCGGGCTGTTCGCACCGGTATGTGTATGACACGTTGCGCGATTTGAAGTGCTCCGTGTCGGGGGATATTGGCTGTTACAGCCTCGGGGCGTTGCCGCCGTGGGAGGCGATGCACACGCTGATCTGCATGGGGGCCGGGATTACGGTTGGTTTGGGGATGCGGCATGCGCTGCCGGCCGTGGCCGCGCAGCGGGTGGTGAGCGTGATCGGCGACAGCACTTTTGTGCACAGCGGAATTACCGGGCTGGTGGAAATGGTTTACAATCCGCCGCCGACCGGCCACGTGGTGATTATTCTCGATAACAGCACGACGGCCATGACGGGGCATCAGGAGCATCCGGGGACAGGGCGATCCTTGCAGCATACTCCCACTGGCCAGGTGTCGTTTGAAGCGCTGGCGCGGTCGCTGGGAATTGCGAATGTGGTGGTGACCGACCCGTCCAGCGATCCGGCCGGGTTCACAAAACTGGTCCAGGACAGCCTGGCCAACGGCCAGTTGAATGTGATTATTGCCCGCCGGCCCTGCCTGTTGATTGCCGGCAAGATCAAAGAATACGAACGCGCTGCGGACCAGGCCTGCACCGCCGTCGTTCCGGAGCAAGCATGAATGCCAGTGTGACGAATGTGGTCATGGCCGGGCTGGGTGGGCAGGGGGTCATCAAGGCGGCCGGGATTATTGCCGATACCGCTTATCGCGCTGGATTGGACGTGAAGCAGAGCGAATTGCACGGGATGAGCCAGCGCGGTGGATCGGTGAGCAGCGACATCCGGTTCGGGACGGAGGTGCTCAGCCCGATGGTGCCGGCCGGCGGTGCGGATTATCTGGTGGTGGCAGCGCCGGATCAGGTGGAGGTGAATCGTCCGCAACTGCGTTCGGGCGGTGTGTTGATCGCGCCGTCCGATGTGGATGAGAAGCAGCTCCCCAATAAAAAGAGCCTGAACATTGCCTTGCTCGGAGTTTTAAGTCGGCAGTTGCCAATCGCCGAGAGCCATTGGCGGGAGGCAATTAGTGCCGCCTTCCCAGAAAAGTTACGGGCAGCGAACGACCAGGCGTTTACACTTGGGCGCAGCAGTGCCGCGCCGGTGCGCCCGGCGGTGCCGCATCCGGTCAGCGTTCCCGATTTCATGCCAGTGCAGGAATTGCGGGCAACGCAATTGACCCGGCTGCGGCAGATTGTGGCCCGGGCGTACGACCGCGTGAAATTATTCCGGCAACGGATGGATGAACGCGGCCTGTTGCCGGCGGACATCCAATCACTGGCGGATCTCCAGCGGTTGCCGTTCACTGTGAAAATGGATCTGCGCGATACGTATCCGTACGGGTTGTTTGCCAGCCCGATCCGGGATGTGGTCCGCCTCCACGCCTCGAGCGGCACGACCGGTAAACCGATCGTCGTTGCCTACACGCAAGCCGACGTCAACGTCTGGGCGAGTGTGATGTTGCGGACGTTTGCAGCGTGCGGCTTGCACGCCAGCGATATCATTCAGAATGCGTATGGCTACGGGCTGTTTACCGGTGGGCTGGGGGCGCACTATGGAGCGGAGGCGCTGGGCGCGACTGTGATTCCGATCTCGGGTGGCAACACGGAGCGGCAGTTGATGGTGATGAAAGATTTTGGGGTCACGGCGATCTGTTGCACGCCGAGTTATTTTCTGCACCTCCTCGACCAGGCGCAGGCCCTTGGCATCAACGTCAAGGATCTGCCGCTGCGGGTGGGGGTCTTTGGGGCCGAGCCGTGGACGGAAAACATGCGACAACGAATCGAAGCCGGTAGCCAGATTAAGGCCTATGACATTTATGGTCTGTCGGAAATCATCGGGCCCGGTGTGGCCAGTGAATGTTCGGCGCAATGCGGGCTGCATATTTTTGAAGATCATTTCCTGCCGGAGATCATCGATCCGCAAACGCTGGAACCGGTTGCGGACGGTGTGGAAGGGGAGTTGGTGCTGACCACGTTGAGCAAGCAGGCGATGCCGATGATCCGCTACCGGACCCGCGATATCACATCGTTTATCACCGAGCCCTGCCCCTGCGGTCGGACTGTTCGGCGAATCCATCGCATCGGCCGGCGCAGTGATGACATGGTCATTATCCGTGGCGTAAATGTGTTTCCGTCGCAGATCGAGGCGGCGCTGTTGCGGGTGGAAGGGACGTTGCCGCATTACCAGCTCGTGCTAACCCGCGTCGCCGATCTTGACCAGCTGGAAGTTCAGGTGGAAGTCACACCGGAGCTGTTTAGCGACGAGATCCGCGGGCTCGAGGAATTGCAGAAGAAACTCGTCCATTCGATTGAAATCATCACCGGCGTCCGCGTGGCGGTCCGGCTGGTGGCACCGAAGACGATCCAGCGCAGCGAAGGCAAGGCGAAGCGGGTCATTGACAAGCGAGCACTATGAAAATTCATCAATTGTCAGTTTTTCTGGAGAACAAGCCCGGCCAGTTACGCGCGCCGTGCGCGGCGTTGGCGGAGGCTGGAATCAATATCATTACACTCTCACTGGCGGACACCGAACAATTCGGAATCCTCCGGCTGATTGTCGAGGACTGGGCAAAAGCCAAAAAGGTCCTCGAACAGGCGGGCTGCGTCGTGAAGCTGACAGAAGTGCTGGCGCTTGAGGTGGCGGACAAACCCGGCGGCATGGCCCGGATTCTTGAATTGGTGGACCGGGCGGGATTGAATATTGAGTACATGTACGCGTTCACCGAGAAGCGGGTGGACAAGGGCGTGCTTGTCTTCCGGTTTGCGGATCCCGACGCGGCACTCCGAGTCTTGCAGACCGAAGGCATCAACATCATCAGTCCCGTCAAACTGCTCAATCGCGCCTAAGTGCACTCGATCGGAATACTATATGAAACTAATCATTATGCTCGCCGCCGTTGTGACGTTTGTTGGACCCGTGGGCTACGCCCAAACCGCGTCGGCTCCCAAACCCGGCTCCGTGGATGCCGCGATTGCCGAGATCAAGCAACCTGTGGATTGGCTGACCGCGGGTGGCGACCTGCGGATTCGCAATGAATACTTCAACAATGCCTTGACGCTGAGTGAGGCGGTGGTCCGGCACGAACAGGATTACTTCCGGTTTCGGGAGCGGCTCTGGCTGGCTATCCAGCCGATGACCAATCTCAGTCTGACAGCGCGGTTAACGGGCGAAGAACGGGATTGGATGCGCGATTCTTTTGCGAAGCAATTCGGTTATGAGCAGGGGCTGGAGGATCGCTATGGAATTTTGGACAATGCCTATGTGAAATGGAACAACGCGTTTAATCAGCCGCTGACCATCACCGCTGGCCGTCAGGATATTCAACTGGGCGATCCGCTGAACTGGTGGCTGGTGATGGATGGGACTCCGTACGATGGATCGTGGACCTTCTTTTTCGACAGCGTGCGCGCCACTTACACGGCCGCCGCGATCCAGACAAAATTCGACTTTATTTATCTCTACCAAAACGCCCTGCCTGACGAGTGGATCGGAACGATTGGACAGTCTGGGAATAATCGGCATCCGTCGGCTGCAGTTCCGGGAAGCGCCCCGTATTGGGTGACGGAGCAAACCGAACAAGGGGCGATTTTGTATCTGACGAACAAGTCGCTGAAGAATACTGCGATTGACGGCTACTTCATCTACAAGGGCGACAACCGGGTGCATACCGACATCCTCTCGATTGGTGATGACGCCGACATCTTCACCATCGGCGGCAAGGTGACCGGCAACCCGGTGGATCATATAAAATATTCAGCGGAAGGCGCGTACCAATTCGGTCGGAAACACGATCCGATGCTCAAGCATGACGACTTGGGCCTGTCAGTCAACCGTGGCATCGACGCGTTTGGCGTCAACTCCAGCCTCAGCTATTTCTGCAAGGATTCGCTCGATAACCAATTCAGCGTCATCTTTGAATATCTGTCCGGCGACAATCCGCGGACGACCGGCCGGGATGAGATGTTCGACATCCTCTGGGGCCGGTGGCCGCGGTGGAGCGAGCTCTACATCTATTCTTATCCCACTGAAACCGCCGGTAAAATTGCACAGTTGAACGATATCATGCGGATTGGGCCGAGCTGGAATATTACGCCGATTAAAGACACCACGTTCAGCGCCACGTACAATGCGTTGTTTGCCCCCGAAGGCGTCCCGACGCGGGCTGTGGCTCCGACGCGATTCAACGACGGCAACTTCCGTGGCCACTATCTCCAGACGGTGCTCAAGCATCAGTTCAACAAGTACATCAGCGGCCATCTCTGGGGTGAATGGGTCTGGCAGGGTGACTTTTACGACCGGCGCGATCTCATGACATTCCTTCGCGCTGAACTAATGTTTAAGTTCTAAAACAATAGAAGAACGGGCGTCCTCCTGTTTCTGATAGTAGGACAGGCATCTTGCCTGTCTATTCAAATGACAGACAGGCGAGACGCCTGTCCTACTATTCGCACTCACCCCGGATCGACCGTCGCAGCGTGTGTCTGTTTCTTGCGGTAGGCCAGGCCTTGGAATACGGCCATGAGATTTCCCTGTTCATCGGTGATATCCACCGTATACGTCCCCAGTTTTGGATTGCAGGTCAGTTCCCGTGCGGTGGCCGTCAACGTGCCCGTGGTCACCGCTTTCATGAATGAGATACTGACATTGACCGCGACGGCGAGAACGCCCCGTGAATTGCAAGCGGCACCGAAGGCCAGATCGGCCAGGGTGAAAATCGCGCCGCCCTGGACCAGGCCGAGCGCATTCAAGTGACAGGGTTGGACCGGCATCCGGGCGACGGCACCGCCGGCGGTGACGGACACGATTTCGATTCCCGAAAGTCTGGCGTACTGGTCGGATTGGAAAAGCTTTTTATAGGTTGTCATGGTGAGTTGTGAAGATTGATACCGAATTTTAACTGGTTGGTCAGCTTGAATCGCAGTTGTAATGCGGCACGGTCGAGGGGGCCAGTCGGCAGTGAGCCCGAAAGTCGTGGTCGCCGTCACGGTCTGCACTAACGAAATCAAAGTTGTGCGCCGGTCTCCGACCGCGCACTTTGGTCGACCGAAGGTCTCTCGTTCAACATTCAAGACCTGCGGTCTGCGTAATGGCGCGGTCGGAGACCGGCGCCGAACGGATATTAGTAGGATAGGCGTCTCGCCTGTCAGTCGTTGTTGAATAGACAGGCGGGACGCACTGCCCTCGACTACCGGGTTGGACAGCGCGATCGGAATCGTCGCGGCCAGGCGAGGAAATTCCACTCTCCGCCGAGCCTTGACTCGGTCTGTGAATTCGAGTGTAATGCGCTTGGGAGCTTATGTACCGTCGGCGGTCGTGAAGGTTGTAATCTTTTGTTGCGAATTCAGATCCGGGTACTCGCTTCAGGTTTTTCGACGATTGGGAGACGTCATGACTTCAGGGAATCGTGTAAAACGAGGAGAAATTTATGGAATGGTTGATGCTGATTGTCCTTGGAGCACTTGTCTGGCTCGCCGTTAAAGCCTCCCGCGCTGATCGCGTGTCCGCGCAAGCGTTCCGCCGGACGCAAGAACTCCAAGCCCGAATCGATCGGTGGGATCGGGAACGGCAGTCGGCGCCGCACCCGCCGGTTGAACACGCCCAGCCCGCTGCTCCGGCTCCAGACAGACCGGCCTCATCTGCTCCAGCGTGGAAATCCGCCGCGCCACTCGCCAGCCCGCAACCGGTTTCACCACCGCTGCCGCCATTGTTGCGTGATTCTGAATCGGATGCGCCCCAGCCCGATTGGGATGAAATCACGCATCGCTTGGTAACACCGGCGCCGGAGGCTCCCGCGGCTGCCGCGTCAGCGCCGGTACCCGCGGCGGCAATTCCGTCTCCGAAATCGTCGGTCGCCGAATCATTTACAATCGTGCCGCCGGAACCGCCGCCGGTCGCACCGGTCGTGCCACCGCCCGTGATCCCACGGCTGGAGCCGCCCAAGCCGGGCCCGCTCGCGGAGATCAATTGGGAACAGTTCATGGGGGTGAAGATGTTCGCCTGGCTGGGTGGATTGATCCTGTTTCTCGGGGTGGCTTTTTTTGTTAAATATTCGTTTGATAACAACCTGGTTCCGCCGGAAGTGCGGGTGGCGATCGGCTATGTGCTCGGCGTGGGATTGTTGGTTGGCGGTTTGTGGCTGGCGCGCAAGGCGTATCGCGTGCTGGGACAAACGCTGTGCGCGACCGGCGTGGTGGTGCTGTATGCGAATGTGTTTGGGTCCACCGCCATGTTCCACCTTATCGGCCCCATGCCGGCATTTGGATTGATGACCTTGGTCACCGCAACTGCCTTTGTGCTGGCGGTCCAAATGGATGCCCAGGTGGTGGCGGTGCTCGGTTTGTTCGGTGGTTTTTTAACGCCCATGCTGCTTTCGACCGGTCAGGATAATCCGCTGGGGTTGTTCGGGTATTTGACGATGCTGGATGCCGGGCTGATTGCGGTGGCGTTGCGCAAACGGTGGAGCTACCTCGTTTCGCTGGGGGCGATTGGCACGGTGATCATGCAGATCGGCTGGGCCCTGAAGTTCTTTGCACCGGAAAAGATTTACATCGCACTGGCGGTCTTCATCGGGTTTGAGGCGTTGTTTCTGGCTGCCTTTCTGGTGGCGCGCCGGCGCGGGATTGCAGATCCATGGCTGGGCGCTGCCGGGGTGGTGCTCGGGATCGCGCCCTTCTGGTTTGTCTGGCAACAGCTCAGCGGCGCCAGCCTGGCCAGCCTGGCCGGCCAGACCTGGCCCATCTTTGCACTGGTGCTGGCGGCTGACCTTGGCCTGGTCTGGCTGGTCCGCCAAACGCAATGGAACCGGCTGCTCATCGTGGTCGTGCTGGGGACTGCCCTAGCCCAGTTCCTCTGGCTGACGCATCACTTCACGGCGAATTCTTGGACCGCGGCGCTCTGGCTGGCCCTCGGGTTTGAAGCGCTCTTTGGCGGCCTGCTCTTCCTCGTGCGGCGCAACTCCCCGGCGGGCGCGCCGGTGGGGGATTGGTTTGCGGGTGCGGCGGCGGCGATGGCGGCCATGCCGTTCTGGTTTGCCGTCTATCT
>Ga0209083_1001233_pt1 | contig 30404 bp, 28 predicted proteins | sample AM7aDNAmetaG_FD_184132 | JGI IMG/M metagenome (GOLD analysis project Ga0209083, IMG submission 184132) | Freshwater microbial communities from Finland to study Microbial Dark Matter (Phase II) - AM7a DNA metaG (SPAdes) (version 3) | ecosystem: Environmental > Aquatic > Freshwater > Lake ... | reverse complement strand
TTTGTTTATTAATACTATCAAAATTTCTCTTGAAAGGGAGGGTTATGCCAAAAAAATCGAAATTGATAGGAAAAACCAAAAATACTTATCATAAGTAATTAATAGATGCAATTATCTGATAGAACCGGGAAAATAATATCCCCATCCTATCAGATTCGCCATAAATAATTCTAAAATTGGGGAGTTTTCTTAGAGGCACTATATAAACGTAATTATCATTAAATCCGATAAATTTACCAATTGCTCTTAAAAACAACTTCAATGACAGGAAAAAAATCATTCAAATATCTGATTATTATTTCATTGCTTCCTGGATGTGGACCCAAAAATGATCTAAGTCAGTTTGGACAGCATTATCAGAAACACCAGGATTACAAAAGCCTTCAAAAGGTTGTCGAATTGTTGCCTGAAAACATTGACACCAGTGAAGTAAAAAAGATTTTGGGCGAACCAATTTCCATGGGTTTTGATTTTCGATATACTGTTGATTCCACAGGGGTCAATGGTTGCGTGGTTGGTGCCGTATTCCATATCGACGATAAAGGGAAGATCAGCAATAAATGGACAGGTGAAATTTGTGAATAGGAAAAAAAATACGATATTTGAAACAATTTCACAGGGATAACGTTTAAAATACCGAAAGCTCCTGCATAAAACCATGGAGGTTATCCTGAAATCGTTTGTAAAACTGTTTAATATTAATGCTAAATTATTAAAAATGAAGAAATTAATTTATTTGTTTGTGATGGTTGCAGGCATGACACTTGCCTCTGTAAATGTAAATGCCCAGGAGGCTAAAGCTGCTGCCGGTGATGGTAAGAAAAGTGCAACTTCCGCATGTTGTGCGAAAGGTACTTCCAGTGCTGCATGTTGCGATAAAATGTCTTCCTCTGCCTGTACCAAGAAGGAGGGAACAAATACAACATCATCCAAAGCCAAAACAGAACCGGTAGCAGTAAAAGCAAAGGAAACAAAAACGAAATAAGTTATATAGGCTTATTTTGAGTAATTTGTCCCTGGTCAGAGATTTCTGTCCAGGGATTATTTTTGATTTGCACGTTCAGCTTTGAGGGTCAGCCACCAGTTGCCAGCAGCTAGCAGCCATCTTTCAACTGCCAGCCGCCAGTTACCAAAGAAATAAATAGAAATATTTTGAAATACACTTCCCTTTTACCAGGTTCGGTTTGCCAAACCAAGCTGCCAGTTGCCAGCCGCCAGTTGCTAATTCATATGTTCCTAGCTGCCAGTTGCCAGCCGCCAGTTTGCCAGTTGCCTGTCACGGTTTCCATTCCGTTACCTTGATCAGCGATGGAAACGCTTTAGGCTTGTAGATCGACTGGTTGTAGAAAATCCGGATGCACTCCTGGATACCTTCAGTCACACTGGGATGCGGATGGATACTTTGGAGAACGTCATGCAATCCGATATCCGAATTGATCAGATAGGCAATGGAAACAATAAATGCGGAAGCCTGCGGACCGGCCGCCCTCATACCCAATATTTTCTCCGAACCATCGTTACTTACGATTATTTTTACAAACCCATTGGTACTCCGCATGGCAATCGCACGGTTAACGAGTTCATTGGAATAGTAAGCAGCTTTATAGGGAATTTTCTTGGCACGCAAAGTCTTCTCATTGGCACCGATTGCAGCAAGTTCAGGTTTAAAGAACATTAAAGTCGGCATGTAGGAATAATCGAGACGATAAGTGGATTTACCGAAAATCGCTTCCACGATAAACCTGCCCTGTTCTTCGGCAACTCCATACAATGCTTTTTGGCCAGTAACATCACCGGCAGCAAAAATGGTACAGTCCTCCATCTTTCCAATCGCGCACTCCTCGTTGATGTGTAAAAATCCTTTTACATTGGGTTGTATATCAACATTTTCGAGTCCCAAATTTTTTGTATTCGCATCGCGGCCAACCGAAACCAGGACAATGTCAACTTCTAACACCTGACTATGGCCATCATCATAATCCAGCACCACTTCAAGGTGGTCTTTCTCCTTTTTGACAGTTCTCAATGTAGCTGTATGGTGGATAATCACCCCATTTTTCTCAAGATTGTTTGAGACAAAATCGCTGACGTCATCATCTTCAAATGGGATTACCCGATGTGTCCGGTCAAGGAGGTGGACTTCTGTCTGGCCAAAGTTTGAGAAAATAGTCGCAAACTCACAACCAATTATCCCCGAACCAAGGATCATCATCCTTTCGGGGAACTTTTCGAGGTTGAGCAATCCATCGGAATCGAATATTTGCTTCTGATCAACTGGCACATCAGGCAATTCGCGTGGCCTTGATCCTGTTGCAATGATTACAAAATCAGCTTCAATGATTTCAACACCACTTTCGCCATTTATTTCTAATGTATTGTTATTAAGAAATTTAGCAAAACCTCGCTTGTAGGTAATTACACCTGATTCGCTATTTTTCTTTGAAAAAGTTTCAATCTGCGACAACATCTGATATTGTTTGGTTTTTGCTGCAGCAATAACTGTCTTTTTCACCATACTGTAATCGACCTGTAATCCCGAGGCTCTGTAACCCCTGTCAACAGCGGCGGCTATTGAATAATCTACCGAAAGCTCCCACATTGTTTTTGAAGTGAGGGGACCGTTCATGATTCCTGTCCCACCGATGTGTCCGGCCTCGATCAGACAGACGTTTTTCCCAAAATCGATGGCTCTCATTGTCGCGGCAAATCCTCCGGGTCCACTGCCAATTACGGCAAGATCGTATCTTATCATGTCAATAACTTAATTTTAAAAACAAACATACAAAAGATTTGAAACGTTCAACCGTATAGGCCAAAATTATACTGCATTTTAACAAAATTGAACGTTTCAAATCTTCGGTTCGATTTTTTAAATTAACTATTTTTTGACATTGGGTTTTATATCCCAAAGGGTAATAATTTCTACCTTTGCGCCGTTAAAAAAATTAGTTTATATAATCATATGAAGCAAGTTAGATATGTTACTGCCGAGGAAGCAGTCAAAGTTATTAAAACAGGCGACAGGGTCCATTTAAGCAGCGTTGCCGTTACACCACACCGATTAATTAAGGCTATGGTTGAACGTGGCCGTGCCAAAGAAATTTATGACATCAAAATTCAACACCTTCACATCGAAGGTCCGGTTGAGTACGGCAATCCTGAATTCGAAGGGATTTTTGAGGCCCAACAGTTTTTTGTTGGAGCGAACCTACGGAAGCAAACTCAGGCTGGATATGCCGATTATATTCCGGTATTTTTAAGTGAGACCCAGAAACTGATCCGCGAAGGATACCTCAAGGTCAATGTTGCCATGATCATGGTTTCGCCTCCCGATAAACATGGTTATGTTTCGCTCGGAACTTCCGTTGATGCAACCCTTGCAGCAGTTGAATGTGCCGATACTGTGATTGCATTGATCAATCCAAATGTTCCCCGTGCCTGGGGCGATGCAATGATCCCACTTGACCATATTGATTTGTTTGTTGAAGATGACACGCCATTATACGCACACCAACTTGAACCGCTGTCGGCAGTAGACATTGCAATTGGCAGGAATGTAGCTGAATTGATCGAGGATGGTGCCTGTTTGCAGATGGGAATCGGAGGAATTCCAAATGCAGTCTTATCACAGCTTGGTAACCATAAAAACCTGGGTGTCCATACAGAAATGTTTGCGGATGGTATCCTGCCTCTTGTAGAAAAAGGGATCGTTACCGGAAGTATGAAAAGTATAGATAAAGGAAAAATGGTTGCATCGTTCCTGATGGGATCAAAAGCCCTCTATGATTTTGTGGATGATAACCCGTTGGTAGCCATGATGGATGTTGGGCACACCAATAATGTTGCCGTAATCCGTAAACTGGACCGCGTTACTGCAATCAATTCTGCTTTAGCCATTGATTTAACCGGACAAGTTTGTGCCGATTCGATCGGGATCAAACATTATTCCGGGGTTGGAGGCCAAATTGATTTTATCCGTGGTGCGGGTCACTCTTTCCGTGGAAAACCGATCATTGCCATGCCTTCCATGACCGAAAAAGGAATGTCAAAGATCAGCCCCACTTTGATTGAAGGCTCCGGAGTTGTATCCACAAGGGCCAATATCCATTGGGTCGTAACCGAAAATGGTGCAGTAAACCTTTATGGTAAGACTTTACAGGAACGGGCAAGATTGCTCATTTCAATCGCACATCCAAACCATCGTGAAATGCTCGACAAAGCGGCATTTGAAAGATTTGGTCCCCATTATCGTTTTGTTCCCTCTTCAATTTAAATACCCAAGAAAAGGCAGGTTGCCCCTGCCTTTTTCTCATCGCTTCTGAATTAAACAACACTAATCATCAAATAACAATATTTCAAAATGAATGTATCTCACATTGAACACATTGGGATTGCAGTAACCAACCTTGAAATTGCAATTCCATATTACGAAACCCTGTTGGGAACCAAATGTTACAACATTGAAGAAGTTGTGGACCAAAAAGTTAAAACTGCATTTTTTAAAGTAGGGCAAACAAAAATTGAATTATTGGAATCAACTGATCCCGAAGGGCCAATCGGAAAATTTCTGGAGAAAAAAGGTCCGGGTATCCATCACCTTGCATTTGCTGTTGACAACGTAAATGAAGCACTTCAACAGGCCAATGAGGCAGGTATTCAATTGATCGATAAGCAAGGACGGAAAGGAGCTGAAGGTTTGACCATCGGATTTTTGCATCCGAAATCGACATTGGGTGTCCTTACAGAACTCTGTAGCGAATAATTTTCATCTAAATATTTAATTGATAGTACGATGAGTAATCAGGACAAAATCAAAAAATTGATTGACCTTCGTGCGGAGGCCAAACTTGGCGGTGGGGCGAAAAGAATAGATTCCCAACACACCAAAGGTAAATTGACCGCACGCGAACGTATTGATTTATTTCTCGACGAAGGGAGCTTTGAAGAATTTGACATGTTTGTGACCCACCGCTGTACCAACTTCGGTATGGAAAAGACAAAATTCCTCAGCGATGGTGTTGTGACAGGACGTGGTACGGTTGATGGACGGACTGTTTTTATCTTCTCTCAGGACTTTACTGTATTTGGAGGTTCGTTATCGGAAACTTATGCCCAGAAGATTTGTAAAATAATGGACATGGCCATGAAAGTTGGTGCCCCTTGCATTGGGATCAACGACTCGGGTGGTGCACGTATCCAGGAAGGTGTAACCGCTTTGGCAGGTTATGCTGAGATTTTCCAGCGTAATATTATGGCATCAGGAGTAATTCCACAGATTTCTGCAATTTTTGGCCCTTGTGCCGGAGGTGCAGTTTATTCCCCTGCTTTGACCGACTTTATCGTGATGAACAAGGGGACAAGTTACATGTTCGTGACCGGTCCAAAAGTTGTTAAAACGGTAACCGGTGAAGTAGTTACGGATGAACAACTTGGTGGTGCTATGGTCCATGGTTCAAAATCAGGTGTTACACACTTTATTTCTGATTCTGAGGAAGAAGGTTTATTGCTGATCCGTAAATTGCTCTCTTATCTACCACAAAATAACCTTGAAGATCCGCCAATTGCACCAAACAATGATCCGATTGATCGTCTTGAAGATCAGTTGAACGATATTATTCCTGAAAATCCCAATAAGCCATATGATGTAAAGGATGTGATCCATTCGATCGTCGATTCTGGCGAGTTTATGGAAATCCACAGGCATTATGCTCAAAATATTGTAATCGGTTTCGCCCGTTTTAATGGAATGCCTGTTGGTATCGTTGCAAACCAACCAAACTATCTTGCGGGCGTATTGGATATCAATGCTTCCAGAAAAGCCGCCCGTTTTGTCCGTTTCTGCGACGCCTTTAATGTACCATTGGTAACGCTTGAGGATGTTCCCGGATTCCTTCCAGGTACTGCGCAGGAATACGGTGGTATCATCATTCATGGGGCGAAGTTGTTGTATGCTTACGGCGAAGCCACCGTACCTAAAATCACAGTAATTCTTCGGAAAGCTTATGGTGGTGCTTATTGTGTGATGAGTTCCAAGCATTTGCGTGGCGATATCAACTATGCCTGGCCACAAGCCGAAATTGCCGTAATGGGGCCCAAAGGAGCCATAGAAGTTTTGCAAAGCAAACAAATTGCCGGTTTGCCCGACGATGCTGCCCGTGCAGAATTTGTGGCAAAAGCAGAACTTGAATACAAGAATGAATTTGCAAATCCATATAATGCTGCCAGGTATGGTTATATCGATGATGTGATTGAACCAAGAAACACAAGGTTCAGGATTATCAGGGCTTTGCAGTCATTGGCTACCAAGAAGGATTCAATGCCGCCCAAGAAACATTCAAACCTTCCTTTATAATTTCTTGAAATGATGTTAAGAAATAAATTTAATCATTTAAAACTTCCAATGCTTGCTTTTTTCTGTTTGGGAATTCTTACATTAAACGCCCAGGATACAGTGAATAAGCATGTTCAAGGCACATCTGAACTTTCAGGGATCGGGGTGGCCTTTTTCGGGATGTTGGTCGTTTTTGTGGCTTTTGCCGTTTTAGCTTTCTTTTTTAAGGGATTAGGATATGTACTTAACAGGGAGGCCAAAAAGGTAAGTTCTTCGGAAAAATCCGATAAAACAGTTCAGGAGACGCAAGGATTGTCAGGTGAAGTTAGTGCAGCCATTGTTATGGCACTCTTCCTTTATAGTAACGAGATGCATGACATGGAAGATCCTATCATTACAATGACCAAGGTATCACGTACTTACTCACCATGGAGTTCAAAAATTTACGGATTAAGAAAATCACCAAGATAAATCGGACTGGATATGAAAAAGTTTAAGTTTAAAATTAACGGTAATCAATACAATGCAGAGGTTTTAAGTATTGAGGACAATATTGCCGAAGTTGAAATTAATGGTACAAAATACAGCGTCGAAGTTGATAAAACCATGCAGCCGGTAAAAACGCCAAAATTGATACGTAGTGTTTCAGTTCCATCCACGGATGTGCATCCTGCAGTTGCAAAGACAAGCAGCCCTTCAGCTCCAAAAGGAACCGGTACAATCAAATCACCGCTACCAGGAGTTATTCTGGAACTCTTTGTAAAAGAGGGTGATGTAGTAAAAATTGGCCAGCGTTTACTTGTACTCGAAGCTATGAAAATGGAAAATAATATTGAAGCCGATAAACCGGGTAAAGTTATTTCTATCTCCAAAAAGAAGGGTGATTCGGTTATGGAGGGTGATGTATTAATTGTGATTGGAGAATAATCATGGAAAATACAAGTTTTCTTTCTTTAATTGTTGACTACCTGACTCAGTTTTTTCATTATACGGCCTTTGCCAATATGACGATAGGCCATATTTTTATGATTCTGATCGGATTGGTCTTTATTTATCTGGCCATTGTCAGGGAATATGAACCAATGCTTTTGGTTCCGATGGGCTTTGGAATGCTGATCGGCAATATTGCTTCAGTGCCGGGTCTGCAAATCGGGATCAACGAAAGCGGCAGTATTGCGAACTTCCTGTATTCCGGAGTATTACGCGGCGTTTTTCCTGCTCTTATTTTCCTTGGAATTGGTGCGATGACCGATTTTTCTGCCCTTATTGCCAATCCCAAATTGATTTTGATTGGAGCTGTGGCGCAAATAGGTATTATATGCGCTTACGGAATAGCTTTACAATTGGGTTTTTTACCATCCGAAGCCGGGGCAATTGCTATTGCTGGTGGTGCAGATGGTCCAACTTCCATGTTCCTTTCTGGTCGGCTGGCTCCTGAACTTGTGGGTGCAATTGTGATCTCTGCTTATCTTTACATGGCGTTGGTCCCATTGATCCAGCCCATCTTTATGAAAGTTCTGACTACAAAAAAGGAGCGGCTCATCAGGATGAAACCTCCACGTACGGTTTCCAAACTTGAGAAAATCATTTTTCCGATAGCCGGACTTTTATTGACTTGTTTGTTTGTCCCTGCTGCACTTCCGCTTCTTGGTATGTTGTTCTTAGGCAACCTATTGAAAGAGAGTACAGTAACCAAAAGATTAGCGGATACTGTAAAAGGTCAGATGCTTGACCTTGTCACGATTTTAATTGGTCTCACAATCGGTGCATCGGCTCTGGCTACCACTTTCCTCACGATCAAAACTTTGGAAATTTTCATATTGGGAGCCATCTCCTTTGTGATTGCGACAATCGGTGGGGTTGTTTTCGTCAAATTCCTCAATTTGTTTCTTAAAACAGGGAATAAGATCAACCCATTGATCGGTAATGCCGGAGTTGCAGCCCTTCCAGAAAGTGCCAGAATTTCACAAGTCATTGGATTGCAGTATGATAAAACAAACCATTTGTTGATGCATGCCATGGGGCCCAATATCGCTGGCGTGATTGGCAGTGCGATTGCAGCAGGTATCCTGCTCACCTTCCTGTCGTAAATTTGTTTTGTTAATAAAAAAGGCGATCTATTAAAATGGGTCGCCTTTTTTATTTAATTTCGGGTCATTAATCAATTAAAAAAAATCCGAAATGAAAAATGTATTGATGCTGATTCTGGTATGTGTTTTTTCTTTGGGTGTGATGGCCCAGACCGATAAAAAACCTGAACAGAAGAAATTGAATGTATTGGTTTTTTCCAAAACGATGGGTTATCGCCACACCTCGATTCCTGCCGGAATTAAGGCAATCACCACCCTGGCCCAACAAAAAGGGTGGATTGTTACCGCTACCGAAGATGCAACGCTATTTACCGATGATTTTCTATCACGGTTCGATGTCGCCGTATTTTTAAACACAACAGGCAATATTCTTGAAGAAAATCAGGAGAAGGCCTTCACTGCGTTTATAAAAAAAGGCAAAGGTTTTGTTGGGATCCATGCTGCAGCCGATTGTGAATACGACTGGAAATGGTATGGCGAATTGAATGGCGCATTTTTTAAGACCCATCCGCCATATCAGCAAGCCACGATCAAAATTGAAAGCACCAATCATCCGGCCATGAAACCATTCGTTGGGATGAGTACCTTTACAATTGAAGATGAATGGTACTCTTTTAAAGAAAACCCACGTGGTAAAGTGACCGTTTTGGCAACCCTCGACGAGACAACTATTACCAAACTCCCAAAAGACGACGCATGGAGAATGGGTGACCATCCGGTAATCTGGTACCACGAATTTGAAGGCGCACGTGAATTTTACACAGTCTTTGGCCATGGAGATACATCGTTTGAAAATGCTACCGTTCAGCAGCACCTTTACTATGCGATCGAATGGGCTGGTAAACGTATTGATTTATAGGAGAATATTCATTTATACCTGATAAATCCAAACCCTTGAAAACTTAGTTTTTGAGGGTTTTTAATTGTTGTACCATAAACAATTAACCGATATAAATAATTGGTTTGAAACCTGAAAATGATATATTTGTATAACAAAAATAGTACTTTATGATTCACAAGCTTATTTTAAAAAATTTCAAGAAAATTAAGGACGAAACCTTCTTATTTAATAATTTTGATTTGATTGTAGGGGGAAATAATAGTGGCAAAAGTACTGCATTACAGGCGATGGCCATTTGGCAATACTGTGTTGATCAGTTCCGTTTATCTAAGAAAAAGGGGCTTAATGGGATTCAAGTGGTTTTACCTAATTTTACTGCTTTGCCTTTACCAGAATTCAACCTTCTGTGGAACAATAGAACTGACCGTGAGTACAAGGATGACAATTCCAAAAAGGGTGGAAAAGCTCAAATATATATTTATATAGAAATTGATGTTTACTGGAAAGAGAATTCCGATACGGAAAAAAACTTTTGTGTCAGAATAAGTTACCAATCTCCTCAATCGATCTATGCAAAACCAAAAGAAGGTTGGAATGCTTTCAATGACTTAAATAAAAGTAATCAAATGCCTAGAATTGTTTACGTTCCTCCTTTTTCAGGCCTTGAACCTCATGAAAAATGGCTTGATGATGGTAATGTTAGACAGAACATAGGTAAAGCTCAGCCTGGATCAGTTTTGCGAAACTTATTGTTACGTGTTATTGACCGCGATAATACTCCAGTTAAAGAGAATAATGAATGGAAACAAATTGTTGCGAAGATACAAGAATGGTTTAATGTTTATCTTCTTCAACCACAGTATGAAAAAGGTATTAGTACAGAAATTATTGTTGAATATAAGTCAAATAGGAAAGTATTTGATATTATTTCTGGTGGGAGTGGATTTCATCAGATTCTAACACTGATGGCTTTTTTATTTGGCTATCCAGATGCCACTACCATTTTGTTTGACGAACCTGATGCACATTTGCATGTCAATCTACAACGACAAATTATTAACTATTTAAAACAGCTAAATAGGACACAATTTTTAGTGGCGACACATTCCGAGGAGTTTATAAAAGGCGTGGATATTAACTCAATACTCTCTGTATTGTCTGGTAAACCAAAACGTGTCGATACAACCAATTCAATTCTTTCTGCTTTAAGTGATGTTGATAATATAGATATTGTCAGAACTCAGGAATCACCATATATCCTTTATGTTGAGGGTGAAGATGATGAGAGGATAATTTCGGCTTGGGCAAACACTTTGGGCAAAACGGAACTTTATCAGAAATTCTATCCTTATATTTTAGGAGGTTCAACTAAAAAGGAAATGAAAGAAAAAGCTGATAACCATTACAAAGCACTTAAGCAAATTGTTCCGATTTTAAAACGTGCAGTTTTATTGGATTATGACTATGATGAAGTAGCAATAAATCCACCATTAAATCAAGCTGTTATGAATGAGTGGAAGCGCAAAAACATCGACAATTATTTGTTGGTTCCTGATGCCTGGAAAAGGGCTGTAGCTATTGAAATGAACGAAGATATTGATAGTCAGTCACTAATGCCATATTTGCAATTGATCGATACGGTTTTTGTGAGCCAAAACCTTTTCCTTCCACCAAATACCAATTGGAAAAGTTTAAAAGCCAATATTTTTTCGATTATCGATGGGAAAAAAATACTTTTCGAAAATGTTGATTCATTGTTTCTTCTGATAAAGTCATTAGATAGTAATCAACTAAAAATCAACAGATCAAAAGTCGCATCTTCCATGCTTTCGGAGGAGATTCATACTGATGTAGAACAGTTTTTTGCAAATCTTGAGCAAATATCCAGTTCGTCAGAATAGCGTATGGCCACACATTTTAAAAAGGCAGTTTTGAATAGATTACATTTTTTATTTGTGGGACAGCCAGTTGCAGTCGTCAATAGTATAGTTACAATAAATCACTTTTAATAAAGACAATATGAAAAGAACTTGTGTGTTAATTTTTGTTTTTGGAATTGCATTTTTCTCCTTTATTGCACAAAATCAGGCTGCTAATCCATCTTCAAAAGTTGGTGGATCAGATACACAGACTCAAGTAAATGCAAAACAAAATGTCGATAAGGATGGTTGGCGGCAACTGTTCAATGGCAAAGACCTGACCGGCTGGAAACATGTGGGGCCAGGTTCCCAATACGTGGAGGATGGTTTTATCAAGTCGCATGGCGGAATGGGGCTGCTCTATTGGACAGGAGAAAAATTTGGGAATTGCACAATCCGGGTGGTTTGGCGGATGAGGGACACCAACAGCAATGCCGGTGTATTTATCCGGATCCCCATCGAACCCTATGAAGAGTGGATGCCGGTATTTTATGGGTATGAGGTGCAGATCGACAATCAACCGGAACTTTCGAATGAGGATGATTACCATTATACGGGGATGTTGTATTCGTTGACAAAACCTCTTGCAAAGCCAGGAAAACCGGGCCCAGAATGGAACACGATGGAAATCACTTTGGATGGTTTGCGGACAATTGTTGTTTTAAACGGCGTGAAGGTGACAGATTTTAAGGAAGGTGACCCTGTTCCGGAACGTAAATTCGATTTTGAACCGTTCCATGGCCCCCGTCCAGAGTATGGCTATATGGGACTGCAAAACCATGGCGAACACGATGTTGTTTTCTTTAAGGAAGTTGCAGTTAAACCACTAAAGAAGAAATAAAAAAATTGAAAATTATTCAATTTGAAGATTTGAAAATGAATCTTCATTGTATTTTGAATGAATATTATAATTTCGGCACAATCATTACCTCGTAGAGGTTAAAGTATTGTAGAGGAACAACAAACAGATACATACGGCGCAATCACAACGTTCCAAAAAGATCAAATGACCATTGCGCCGCACTTGCAAACGTTAATAAAAAAGATTTTAAAAATTTATATATTTAACTGTATATCAATGCATTAATAAATAGTTATGAAATCTGATTCAACGAATAAAATAGATAATTCAAGACGCAATTTCGTAAAATCTGCAACTTCGGGTGCTGCTGCTTTTACGATACTTCCCAATTTTACGATAAGTGGATTGGGACATGTTCCTCCAAGTGACCAACTTCGCATTGCTGCCATTGGTTGCGGTGGGGAAGGAGAGAACGACATTCACCACTATGCCACTGCGCCCAAGAAAAACGCAGTGATCACCCATCTTTGCGATGTGGACGACCGGCAGGCTGCACCGCGCATCAAAGAATTTCCGAAGGCCAAATTTTACCACGACTGGCGCGAAATGTTCGACAAGGAGAGCAAAAACTTTGATGCTGTGTCGGTTGCAATTCCCGATCACAACCATGCGATAGTTGGGGTGAGTGCCATGCAGCTCAAGAAACACTTGTACCTGCAAAAACCTTTGAGCCACGATATCCATGAGGCGCGTATCCTTACCAAAGCGTCCGAAAAATACAAGGTTGTGACCCAAATGGGCGATCAGGGTGCATCCTGCGATGGGATGCGCACATTACGTGAATGGATCGAAGCTGGTTTGTTGGGAGATATCGAGAAAGTCTATTGCTGGACAGACCGTCCTGTTTGGCCACAAGGGATTCCCTGGCCGGAAGCACGACCTGCGGTTCCAAAGGAGTTGAAATGGGACCTTTGGTTAGGAACTGCCAAGGAAACGAATTACATCGAAAATATGGTGCCTTTCAACTGGCGTGGCTGGTGGCAATTCGGGACTGGTGCACTGGGAGACATGGGATGCCACATTATGGGGCCACCGTTCAAATTGCTGGGCCTTAGCTATCCAACAGAAGTTTCATGTAGTGCAAGTACGGTTTACAATGGTATTTTTACCGAGGGTCTTTATCCCGACAGCGGTCCTGTTTCAAGTTCGATCCGTTTCAAATATCAGTTGAAAAATGGAAAGGACCTGAACCTTTACTGGATGGATGGTGGAATCACACCTGAACGGCCTTATGAGATCGATCCAGATGTAAATATGAACGATGTGATGGGCGATTATCCTGGATTGAACGATTACGAAGGAAGTACCTTATTTATAGGCACAAAAGGAAAAGCTGCCTGCGGATGGGGTGGCCGTAACCCAATCCTATTACCGCTTTCGCTGAACAAACAAATAAATATTCCTAAGAAATACCCACGTGTTGAAGGCGATATGGACGGGCATTGGTGGCAATGGGTTGATGCCTGTATTGCAGGTTTTGGGAATGCAGTCGTTGATTCCCCGTTTGTGGGATATGCTGGTCCTTTGACCGAAACGGTTCTAATGGGCAACCTTTTGTTGCGTAGCTTCAATATCCGGGAGAAAGTCAAGCGCAAAGATCCCGTTTACGGCGATCAGGAAGGCTTTATTTATCCTGGCCGTTACAAAACTTTCAAATGGGACGGGGCCAATATGCGGATCACCAACTTCGAGCAAGCCAACCAATTTGTGAAACGCGAATACCGGAAAGGGTGGGGAGAACTCAAAATTTAAAAATTTGAAGATTTGGAAATTTGAAGATTTTTTGAAATCGTAAAAGTCTCAATATTTGCACATTAAATTTGGAACTCTGCCTCCCCCTAGTTTGTAACTAGGGGTTGATGGTTTTGAGTTTGTAACTCGAACATAGAATGAATTTTCTATGTGAACTTTTCATATTTCCCGCAGATCCCGCTGATTGACACAGAAAAAAAATATTTTCAAGATGAACCAATTCATATTTAATACCTATTCCGACCTATCTGAACAAACTGCGAATCAGATCGCAGATATTATTGCTGAAAAACCTGATGCCCTGCTTTGTTTTCCGGCTGGTGAAACATCTATTGACACATTTAATTGTCTGATTGATATGAACAAAGCCGGAAAGGTTAGTTTTAAAGATTGCAAAATTGTCGGGTTGGACGAATGGGCTGGATTGGGAGAAATGAAGGGCGAAAACTGCTACTCCTTTTTGCGCAAACACCTTTTTGATCCTATCGACCTATCGGAGGAAAACCTCTGCTTCTTCGATGGCGAAGCAACTGATTTACAGAATGAATGTAACAGGACGGATGCCTTTATCCAGAAATATGGGCCAATCGACATGATGCTGCTTGGCATTGGTATGAATGGCCATCTAGGATTGAACGAGCCTGGCACTTCATTCGATTTGTATTCTCATGTCGTTCCATTGGACGATACTACAAAAGTCGTCGGACAAAAATATTTTTCGGGTAAGGTCGTACTGACTAAAGGTATTACATTGGGAATGAAGTATATATCTGAATCAAGTACCGTAATTCTACAAATTTCGGGCAGTAGGAAGTCTCAAATTGCCAAACAATTGATTGATAGTGAGATATCAATTATGCTTCCAGCATCCATCCTAAAATCGCATCAAAACGCCTATTTGATGATGGATAAGGAAGCGGCGGGAAGGATATGATCTGAATTTAAGTACCAATCTCTAAGGTCACAATTTGTGACCTTAGAGATTGGCAGAGGGAAATATACCAAGTATTTACCTTATGCCTTCACCGAACAGGGCGTATCTATGCTTTCGAGTGTATTGAAAAGTATAAAAGCTATACAGGTCAATATCCAAATTATCCGTGCTTTTGTTTTTATGAGGCAATTTGCTTTATCGCACAAAGACTTGACTGCTAAGTTACTCGCACTTGAAAGCAAGTATGATCAGCAATTTAAGAACGTTTACGATGCCATCAATTTTTTGCTTCAACAGGAAAATCAGTCAACTATTTTTTCAGGTAAAGCGTGATTCCCTCTTCTTTCAGCATGTTCAACGAATAATCGGATAGTTTCATTTTGATGTCGATGAAGAAATCTGCCTTTTCAATTTCGATCAGGTTTAGTTTTGCAAGGGTATTTTCACCATGGATGATTTCCTGAACATAATTGATCCAATCGGATGTCTTATCAAAAAAACTCCCGGACGGAAAACCAAGATAGCTCTTTTCAAATCCTGTAACTGTACGCCATACAATTTGATAGTAAAAATACGCATCCGCTGTTTTTAGGTTCAGATCGTTGATTTTCCGGATAAACGGAAGGTACAGGTTTAATCCAATCAGGGTTTCTGAACGGTCCAGCAATTCACCTGCTGATATTTCCCCATCCTCCCGTCGACTCCTAAGATTGTCAAGTTCTTCGAGAAGATCCACAAGATTCCCAAAATTCCTTTTCTCCAATTCCGGCATTGGCAAATTATGGAGAATCGCTTCCACAATTTTTTCGTTCACGATAAACTGGTTTTTCCTGAAAATGATCTTGGTATTGTTCCTCGATGCGTGTTTCAACAGTAACCTGTTGGAATACAACACTTCAAAGTCACCGCTAAACTCCAGCAGCCGTATCGGGCTACAACCGAAATGGTTGATCAGGTCGTTCAGATCGACAGTGTCGCCTTGGTAATTCAACACAATCACGTTGGCAAGTAGAAATGCTTGTATCTTTGAAACTTTTAGATATCCGGAAAGTCCGGTCAGGTCGGTATCCAATTTCTCAAACAAGCCATCGGCCAATTGACTGCCTTTTGCTATTTCATGCACATTTCCAATGCTTTGCAGCACCCATTGTTTTAAGGTCTTTTCCATATTAATCTTTTTTAGGCAAAGGTAGGAGGGAGGTAGGACAAAGGATGGCGTAGATGAAACTATTATTCAAAGCTGGAAATTTGGCTCCCAGCACCCGTTTGAGGAATAAAGATTGGCCGAAAGTTTATATTTTTTTTCGTAAATTTAGGGTATGGAATGAATAAGTTATTCTTTGAATCATTTACTTTTAAAAATGATAACCTATGTCTGAAATCACAAATATTCAAACCAAGATTTACGAAATCCGGGGTCAAAAAGTGATGCTGGACTTTGACCTTGCCGAACTGTATGAGGTTGAGACAAAAGTTCTCAACCAAGCCGTGAAAAGGAACATTAAAAGGTTCCCGGAGGATTTCATGTTTCGGATCACTTTTGAAGAGTGGATGAATATGCGGTCACAAATTGTGACCGCACTACCAATTAAAAGAAATATATCTGCAATGGCATATGCATTTACAGAACAAGGAGTTGCAATGCTAAGTGGTATCCTTAATTCATATAGAGCTATAGATGTTAATATTGCAATAATGAGAACTTTTGTAATTGTCAGACAGAATGCATTATCGCACAATGTTTTGATAGAAAAACTTTCCGCACTTGAAAGCAAGTACGACACCCAATTTAAAAATGTCTATGATGCTATAAATTTCCTTCTACAAAAAGATAGACAGACAACATCACAAAACCAGCGCAAACGGATTGGGTATAAAAATAGTTAACCGGATAGAGCCACATCCAATTTCAAAAGACGATCTAAATTCCAACAAACCATTTGCCGTGGAAATCAGGAAGACCGGAATTGAGCTGAAATAATAATAAACCGGAAAATCCAGTCAAATCGCTATCCAATTTCTCAAACAAGACATCGGCCAATCGACTTCCTTTCGATGTTTCATGCAGGTTTCCAATGCTTTGCAGCACCCATTGTTTTAAGGTCTTTTCCAAAGCTTTTCTTTTTTGGAAAAAGGTAGATGGGAGGTAAGACAAAGGGTGGCGTTTTCAAAGTTTTAATCAGATATTATCTGAGAACTTTTCTTCAGAAATTTTAATAGCATCCGTGAAAGCCTTGAAACTTCCCATATTCTGGGGAATCTTCATACCCAATTTCACTATTTCGCCTCGGTAGCTTTTTTCATGTAAAGTATATTTTTCATAAAAAAAAAGTTTGTCACCAATTTGTTCTTCTTTGATAGGGAACATAACATAACCTTTAGTGGCTTTAAAGCGAAACATATAGGCAATGACCTGATATAAATCGCTTCGACCATAATCATCTTCACCGCTGAAATTGGTTTTTTCAATATGCTTATATTTTGCATCTGCAACCATAATAGGATCAGTAGGTTTGAAAAAGTCAGGATAAATTACACCTGTATTGTTGGCAAAAAGATATTGCTTATTGGATTTGTCTTTGTTTCGAGGATGTTCCAGATTTTTCCCTTTCAAAACAATATTCAAATATTCTTCCCAAAGCCAGGCGCCGTCAAAAAGCAACCCATATATTTTGTCTTTTTCCTGACCATAAGCGCAACCATCCTGTCGAAGTATTTTTAGGCAAATTTTTTGCAAAACCTGGTATTCAGTATAGTATGGATGGTTAATTGGCCGTAGATTTTGGGAAATAACTTTATGCTTATCCTTTTTGTTATAGTCTGGTGTTGAACTATTGATCAAATTAACCCCATCAATAGTTTCAGAATCAGTAGTAAGCACATCTCTTCCCCAGGCATGATTGCGGATATGTTCGATCGTATGCCGGATAAGTTGAGTTACAATATTATCATAAGAGTGCTCCCGCGTTTTATATGCAACTTTACCACAAAAAGGAATATTTAACCGGATATGGCGATTTACATCAATTGTGCCCCTTACGTTGGCATCATTGTATTCTCGTTGTTGATATTCCTTGTACAATCCCTGATTTAATGCTTTTTTGAGATAGAATGGAAAAAGATAGAGCAAAAAATCCCAAATATTATCGTTGCCGGAATTTAGATCAAAATCGAAAATGTTGATCGAAAAGACTTTCTGCAACATATAGTGCAAGAAATAGTCTTTTCGACCTGTTTCAAAACGTGAAGCAATTGTAAGTTGGGTTTTGTTGCATCCAACAAAACCCATGATGTTATGCGTTGAAACCTTATCTTCGACCGATAGACTAAAAATTGAACTTTTGCGTATGCCATCATGATTGATATTCAGGGCTTGAGGAAAAACAAGCAATTCCTTATTCGCCTCGACCAATTCTGAAATTTTCTTATTGGCAATCAAGCGGAGATCGGCAATTATTGGCTCAAGGGATTTTTCCTCTTTATAAATCTCATTTACATGGATACCCGCATGATTATCAGTTACCCTACTCATTGTCGTAGGCAGATTTAAGTTCAATTATTTTTTTATCGCTTTCAGGCATTCCTCTTAAATACTCTTTAAGAAGTGGATAAAGGTGATTTTCCCAAAGTTTTTGGAAATCACCATTATATCCTCTGAGTTTTAGAAAATATGCTGGTCCAATATGGTAGGCCTTGCTTAAACCCTGGATCTTCTCAATTTTTGTATTGAGGTTCTGCATTTTTTTCTTTGCAGTTTCTTTCCAATTCGGAATTCCTTTTTCAATATCGTCCCACATACTAATTCGTTCGTCTGCAGTTATTTCCAACCAAGTAAATCTGCGGCGCATCGCAAAGTCAAAACTTTCAACGCTCCGGTCAATATCGTTCATTGTGCCAATAATATAAACATTTTTAGGCACATAGAAATATTGATCCTTGGGTTCACGAAGGTTGGCATATTGTGTTTTCACTTTTCCATCAGAACCTCGATATCCAGGGTCTAAAGAGAAAAAGAGTTCTCCAAAAATTTTGGAAATTTCGCCGCGATTAATTTCATCAATCACAAAAACGAACTTCTTATCCTTATTCTCCTCTTTCATTGCTTCTTTACAGAAATCCATAAAGATTCCATCATTCAATTCAAACCCCAAATCCTTACCCTCTACCTTTTTAGGTCGTAACCCTTCAACAAAATCTGTATAATCAAAAGAAGGATGAAACTGGACGAAGCCATACTGTTTATTATTTTCATCGGTATCATTACCTGTTATCAATTTTGCCATTTTTTTTGCCAAAAAAGTTTTTCCAGTTCCCGGTGCACCAGTTAAAATGATATTTTTATTGTTAATAAGTAAATCAATTTTGTTATTCATAATTAATTTTTTAGCGTTTCTTTTGTCGTTTTCATCTTCAAAATAGTCATGCAATAGCCATGCAAATAGTGAACTATGCCATTCTTCAATAAAATTTACATTTTCTTTACAATAATTAATAAATGAGTTGTTATCTTCATTCCAATCCCAGCTTATATGGAAAAACTCATTTTTAAATATACTCTTTAATTCACGAAGAACAAAATTAAATTTATCGTGCTTTATTATTGTTGTTAATATACCTGGCTGGAGACCTGCAATCAATCTGTTTGTTGCAGATCGCATATCTTCTTTTGTTTGAGATCTTATTATTGACCTGATTAAATTGTAAGTCTCTTTATCATATAACTGTTCAATTGCCAGTTTCTTCAGTAATGGTGAAAGTTGTGGCCAAATTGATTTAATTTTTTCTACATCCTGATTTGAAAAATTTTTTTGTTGTAAGGATGAGACGCAATTTTTTGTTTCAGGAAGGTATTGGTTAAATACTTCTTTATCCCAATCCGCCCAAGATACTTTGGTTTTTGCTTCATTAATAAACTGTGGCACCCATTTTTTATAGTTTAGATACCAATTAAAATAAACCCAATGTTTCTCTGCAATTGCTTGATCATAAATTTCTTGTAATAATTTCATTTTTTAAACAATTTATAAGATTAAAATTTACTGATTTTTTTATCGTTTAATTCTAAAAAAGTCTTCTACATCAACCTCTCAATAATTCTGAACCTCCTTTTCCAACTGCTTAGGAATTCCAAAGGTCTTCTTCAGTTTCAGAGTCCGATAGGCATGAGTATTTGGATTAACCGGTCAGGAAATTGGCAAACCGGTTGTAGTCAACAGATTTTTCTTCCTGTTCCGGATAAAATTTGTCGGACTGACGGTGGTATTTTTCGATGATTTGCGATAGTTCTTCAATTGTCATAACGGCCGGATTTAAGTTTGTAAATGTGGTTTGAACGTATCCAAAAGTAAATATTGTTTTTGATCCAACCCCCTGTTTTTCAAATTATTTTTTATTTCATTAAATTAAGTAAAAAAAGTTTGGCACATGCCCTTGCATCACTCAAAGCTTCGTGATGGTTGAGTGCGATTTTGAATTTCTGACATAGCGAAAAAAGGTTCTCCTTATAAATCCGGTAGGTACAATGCTTTTCATATTCAGGGACTTGCAACCCATAATACTCAAGGGTTTGTGCCAGGACTGGAAAGTCGAAACAAAAGCCGTTGTGTGCAACTACCTGCTGGTTTTTGATAAATGGCTCCACCAAATGCCAAACCTTGTCGAATGTTGGCTCGTTGGCGGTAATTGCCGGAGTAATGCCATGGATGACGGCAAACCAATCCCAATAGAAATTGTTTGGCGGCTGCACCAAAATACTGAGTTCATTGGTAATCAACCCATTCTCGACCCTCACCAGCCCAACCTGGCAGATGCTGTACCGTTTGCCGTGCGCCGTTTCAAAATCTATTGCCGTAAATGTGTCCATAAAGAAGTTGGTTTTATTGTAATTTTTTGCAAAGGTAAAAGTCGTATCGGCCAATGCGTGTCGTAGGAAAGTGGGAGTTTCCAAAAGCAACTACGATCCCCCTCGTTTGTAACAGCCAGTCCCGACTCTCGGGAAGGGGTTGGTGGTTTGTCGTTTGCAACGATAATTGGCACATATTGAATTAAAAGGCTCTTTCTATTGAAGCTGTCATTGCGATCCAAACGATTGTATTTTAAATGGTTAGCAGGGTTAAGGTGTTTGGTGTGGCAATCCCATAATTTGAAGCACAGTCCAGAACATTGTTTTTTGGTACTGTGCCTCTTAGTTTGGGATTGCCACGGTTTTCATTTTAATCCGTTGATATATAATATTTTATGTAGAAAACCTCGCAACGACAAATCCTGAGTGGGAATGTGACGTAATGTTGTTTGTGATCTTCATGCATGTTTTGGAAGTTTGTGGCACGATCCAAAATTTTGACCATCCTTCTGCCTTTGTTTTGCGGCGCATGGATTGTTCACTCCCTTAACAACTTTCTGATTGCGCCGCTGATTACTGGGTTAATCTTTTATTCTACAATACTTTAACTCCTACGGAGTATTCGAAAGTGTAAAGAGTACACTATGGTTTCAACAAACACCGTCGGGACTTACAGTCTCCGACGGGTTTGATCCTTTCACAACTTGTCGGTGTGCGAAGTTCCCGACGGTGTTTGTGAATTTATTTTAGTGACCGGGTGAGAACTGTCCCTGAAAACACTCACTGGGTCACTGCATCCTAAGAAAAACGGTGCTGAAACGTTGAGCTTCAGTGAATATTGGTTCCTTTCCATTGGTACTGCCACCAAGACACCAAGCCTCAAAGGCTACACTAAGGATTTCCAAAATTTAATTACGATTAAAACCCAAAGCAACCTGACCGTTAAACCAATCCTGTACCTGTTTCTCAATGAAATGGGTTCAAAAAATACAATTCCAATCCCGAATTCCTTAGGATCCCAGGTTATCCTGATCCGCATGAAATTGCCAGTTTCGGAGGATGCCCTAAACAATGATTTGAATTTCAAAATATTACCGATATTTCTCATTTAATTCTGTTTTATTGTTTATGACCTGGCAAGTTTAGGTGCGTTTCCTTTTGTTAATAGTGAATATCACATGAGGCCAAAGCAATTGCATGGAAACGGTTTTACCTCTATCGGGACTTTCAGGGTAACAGAAGAGCATACAACCAAAGCTTTTCCAATTCCAGCATAGTTCAAATTCAATGTTTTCAATTGGATGAAATATTACAAAAGCACCTAACTTATTATCTTTCAAGAGTATCATACTTATGATATTTTGATTATCGGTACAAATGTAGCGGGTGGGTACGCCAAAGACCGGCCTGGTAGAGGGAAAATTAAGAATGAAGAATGAAAAATTAAGACGGAGATTTTGTGCTTTTAATGTATTCGCTGGGGGTCATCCCAAACTCGTCACGGAATTTTTTGCTGAAATAGGCTGCCGATGAATAACCAACTTCCAAAGCTATCCCTACAATATTGTTGGATTCGGTACGCAAAAGTTCTTTGCTGCGCATCAACCTAAATTTGTTGATGTAATCAATTGGTGATAAGCCTGTCAGTGCTTTGATTTTTCGATATAGATGGATGCGTGAAATACTTACAAGATCGCCGAATTCTTCCACACTGAACTCACAGTTTTTGTAATTGCTTTCAAGCACAGATTCAATATTTGTTAAAAACTTCTTATCCAATGATTTATAGTGTATTACTTCCTCCTGGGGCACTTCTAAGTGGGTCTGAAAATAGTGCTGGAGGATTCCCCGCGTTTCAAGGATTTTTTTGATCCTGACCTTTAAATAGTCGAGGTTAAAAGGCTTTTCAATATAATCGTCGGCCCCGGTCTCAATCCCTTCTATTTTCTGGTCCTGCGAGGTGCGGGCAGTAAGCATGATAACCGGAATGTGACAGGTTGTCATTGAGGATTTTAGCTGTTTTGTCAGTTCTATTCCATCCATTTCAGGCATGGCGACATCGGTAAGTAGGAGATCAGGTTGTTCGATTTTTATAATCTCCAATGCTTCCAATCCATCTTTGGCTTCCAATATTTCATAGTCCGCATCCAGGTTCCGCCTGATAAAACGACGAAGTTCAGGATCATCTTCTACAATTAATACTGTTTTTGATTGGCCATTATTTGACACATTGGGTTGAATCCCTGAATCTGAACCAGGAATATCTGCCAGAATTGGTTTGGAAACTGAAAATTGCCCCAAAGTTTGGAGTGAGAGCTGTTCTGAATTAAAATGTGATTTCCCTTGCTTTAAAGTGATCGTAAAGCAACAACCACTGGGAATTTCATTAATTACCTCTATTTTCCCGGAATGAAGATCCAAAAACTCCTTGGTCAACGACAATCCGATGCCAGTTCCCATATGGCGGTGTTCTTTTTGCTGATAAAATCTCTCGAAAATTTTCTCTTCATTCCCCTTAGCAATGCCAGGACCCGTATCGCTCACCTTAATTTCCACATTATCTCGTTGTTCCGAAGTGATATGGATGTGTATTTGCCCATTTTCTGGTGTGAACTTAAATGCATTCGACACAACATTAAAGATCACTTTGTCGATCATCTCAACATCGAACCATAGCAATTGCGATTTCTGATCGGTCGTCAGTCCGAACGCAATGTTTTTCTCCTTTGCCAATGGATAAAAGGCTTTGTGGATTTCTGTAACCATCCCAACGATATCTTGTTCAGATACAGCCAGATCGACCTTTCCCAATTCCAGTTTGCGAAAATCCATAAGTTGGTTGATCAGCCTTAGCAAACGGTCACTGTTTCGCTGGATCATGTTGAGATCGGCATGAAGATAACCGAATGAATCCGGTAATTTCTTTGTGATATTCTTCAATGGGGCATTGATGAGCGTAAGTGGTGTCCTGATTTCGTGGCTGATGTTGGTAAAGAAACGTATCTTCGCCTGGGTTGCCGCCTCCACTTTTTGGTTCATCTCCCTGATCTGAAAATTCTGATTTTCGAGCAACTCCTTTTGTAACCTGATCGCCTCGTTCTTTTGTTCCAATTCGTGGTTTTTGCGGTTTGTAATCTGATAAGAATAAAAAAGGGCCAGTGCGAATACGACTAAAAGGATCAGGCTTATTCCGAAAATATTCAATAAGGTATGCTGGTTATTGAATAGAAGCAATTGTTTTGAAATGCGGTCAATCTGCTTTTCGATCATCAACTGGAAAGAATTGACTTGTTCCTGCTGGAGCTTGATTACTTTTACATTGGAAGCATCTACTACTGAGGTGGATAGGTAATTTATTTTGCTGATTGGCTTCTTTTCCAGAATATTCATGGCGAGGTCGATTGCCTTTATCCCACCTGTCGGATAGATAAACGATGCCTGAAGTTTACCTTGATCGACAAGATCGAGCCCCAATTTTGGCAAAGCGTCAATTCCGACAATGAAAATTGAGTCTTTTCCCAACTGAGCTGCAATTTTACGGGCACCATATGCCATGACATCGTTATGACCAAAGACAATGTTGAATTTTTGTGTTGAAAAAGCATCTTGGGCTATTTTCTTGGCATTTTCTTCCATCCAATGGCCATCGTATGAGGAAATGACCTTCAGATCCGGAAAATTGGAAATACCGGACATAAATCCAAGGTGCCTGTCAGTGGCAGGACTGGAACCATCCAATCCCCGAATTTCAAGGATTTCTCCCTTGCCATTAAACACATTACCAATATAAAGACCTATACTTTTACCAATTTCATAATTATCGGCTCCGATATAGGCAGTAAATTTATCGGATTCAATTTGGCGGTCAATTATTATGGTCGGGGTACCTTTGTTAAAAGCCTGAACAGCAATTTGTGTAACCGGTTGTGATTCATTGGGTGAGATGATCAAAACATCGACTCTTTTTGTGATCAATTGTCCGATCTGCAAAACCTGTTTACGGCTGTCCCCATTTGCATCTTCGATGATCAGCTCGACATTTGGATAAAATGAAGCACACATTTTCATCTCCTGGTTCATCGTTTGCCTCCACAAATCGTTGCTTGTACATTGCGAAAAACCAATCACAATTTTCCGGGCTTCATTGGTCTTACAGGCAGACAATGAAAACAACGAAATTAACAGCAAAAGCAAAGCCCTCCCCATTCAGAATATTTTTTGGATCAAGCAAAATTAATAAAATGAACATGATTATCTGGTTTTGAAACATCATTGATACATCCTGTAACAAAAGTGATAGTGGATGGCCGGTACCCCGACTACTTTTGACCTGATTTTAATCATCGAAACATCCGAAATTTTAGGTTATCAAAAAAATGAAAAAAAACATCTGGCTATTAATCTTTATTCTTGGAGTTGTGTTTTCGTCCTGCACTGAGCCATCTCCAAAGAAAAAGGCAGACGACAAGACTGTCATTGCTTACTCTGAATTGTACCGTCCGCAAGTCCATTTCACGCCACCTGCGAAATGGATGAACGATCCCAATGGGATGGTCTATTTTGATGGCGAATACCATCTCTTTTACCAATATTACCCAGATAGTACTGTTTGGGGACCCATGCACTGGGGACATGCTGTAAGCAAGGACTTGATGCATTGGGAGCATTTGCCAATTGCATTGTATCCCGATTCCTTGGGCTATATTTTTTCTGGTAGTGCTGTGGTGGATGATAACAATACTTCCGGATTCGGGAAAGATGGGAAGGTCCCTCTTGTTGCATTGTTCACCTATCATAATATGAAACAGGAAAAAGCAGGGAGAAACGATTACCAGACTCAGGGGATTGCCTTTAGTTTGGATAAAGGTCGAACCTGGGAAAAATACAAAGAGAATCCGGTTTTGAAGAATCCGGGGATACGTGATTTTCGTGATCCTAAAGTTAGTTGGAATGACGCGTCTAAGAAGTGGATCCTGACACTTGCAACCCTTGACTGTATCACATTTTTTTCTTCACCTGACCTGAAAAACTGGACCAAACAAAGTGAATTTGGAAAAGGAATGGGTGGCCATAGTGGAGTATGGGAATGTCCCGACCTGTTTCCAATCAAAGTAGAAGGCTCCGACCTCGAAAAATGGGTGCTGCTCGTGAGTATCAATCCGGGTGGTCCAAATGGAGGATCGGCCACCCAATATTTTGTTGGGAATTTTGATGGCAAAGTTTTTACGAATGAAAGAAAAATTCCGGAACCAAGATGGATCGATTCGGGAAAAGACAATTATGCCGGTGTAACCTGGTCTGGAATTCCCAAAACAGATGGCAGAAGGTTATTTCTTGGATGGATGAGCAACTGGCAATATGCAACAGTTGTCCCTACACAGGCTTGGCGCAGTGCAATGACGATCCCGCGTGAATTGAAACTTGTACAGGTTGCTGATGAAGAGTATGCAATTAAAGGTTATCCAACCTCTGAATTTGAAAATTATGGGGCAAAATGGGACGATCTACTTTCAAATCCCGGTCAATTTCAATCTGTTTCATTGGCCCAATTTGCCTTGGGTAAAGCTGCTGCTTTTGATTATTCCGTGGAATTAGACCCTTCGGAATCGTCAAAAACAACAATCCAACTATCGAACAACTTCAACGAAACATTCGATATTGTATTGGATAAAACTATCCAGCAAATCCGCATCAACCGGATGAAATCGGGTGATGTATCCTTTAACCCTGAATTCCAAAAGGAAATCCTGGTACCCGTTAACCTGATTGATCATGTAAAAATCAGGTTGGTCATTGATCAGGCCTCAGTCGAGATGTTCATAGATGGAGGATTGACTGAAATCACGAACATTGTGTTCCCTAAGGAAATCTATAATAAGGTTGACATCAGGTCTGATCAGAAATTTTCGGTATTCAGTTCGAAAGTCAGGAAACTCAATTCAATCTGGCATTAATAATCCCAATAGATATAAAAATGAAAATCAGTAGAAATTTGCTATTTACAATCTTTGTGGCAGTTCTTGGAAGTGTCATATTTGGAATCAACATGGCCGCGATTGCCGGTGCGGTACCCTTCATCAAGGAGAATTTTATTTTAAGTGATTTTGAACTCGGTCTGGTCGTGAGTGTACTGATCGTTGGATGTATGATCGGGGCATTCTCCGTTGGCAAGATCAGTGATAAATTTGGACGTAAAAACACGTTGATTTTTACAAGCTTGCTTTTTCTCGTTTCTGCTCTTGGGAGTGGGTTTGCAACTTCATCAGTCATGTTGATGGTTGCCCGGTTAATAGGTGGGATCGCAGTCGGTGGTGTTTCAGTCGTTATACCAACTTTTATCAGCGAAATCTCTCCTGCCAAAACCCGTGGTACATTGGGAACAATGAACCAATTGGGCATTGTAATTGGAATATTATTGGCATATGTATTTGATTTTTATATGGTTGGAAACAGCAATGGTTGGCGGTGGATGCTAGCAAGTCCGGCATTTGTCGCCATTCCATTCACATTGTTGTTGGTCACAAGTTTCCCTGAAAGTCCGAGATGGCTGATTTTGAAAGGTCAGAACGACAGGGCAAAAAAGATTTTGTTGAAGATGATCGGCTCAGAAGCTGCTGATTTGGAATACCTTAATATTCAGACTAATATAAAAGAAGGCCGTAAAAACGGCGGTGACCAGACTAGACTTTCATCACTTTTTAAAGGAAAACTTGGTAAAGTTGTTTTTATTGGAATTATGCTTGCTGCCTTACAGCAAATTACAGGCATTAACGCAATTGTCGCTTATGCGCCAACAATTTTCCAGCAAACAGGAGTTGGTGGCGACATCGCTCTTTTACAATCCATACTGGTTGGTGTTGTGAACTTTGTGTTTACGCTTGTTGCCGTCTGGTTGATAGACAAATTAGGGCGTAAAGTGCTATTGGTTTCCGGTGCCGCGGGAATGGTTTTGTCGCTTGTTTATCTGGTTTATGCTTTCCTTTCCAATCAGTTGAGTGGATTAGGTGTTACGATTGCAATACTGGCTTATATCGCTTTTTTTGCTGCATCTTTGGCTCCAGTAATGTGGGTGGTTACTTCAGAGATTTACCCGAACAAAATCAGGGGAATCGCCATGAGCGTCTCTACTGCGGTTAGTTGGGTTTGCACCTTTTTAACAGTGCAATTTTTCCCATGGATGCTGAACCACCTTGGCGGAGCTTATACATTTGGGGTATTTTTATTTTTTAGTTTATTCGCGCTGTTGTTTATCATTTTCAGGATCCCTGAAACAAAGGGCAAATCACTGGAAGAAATTGAGGTTGAATTGGGTCTTAAAGATTAAAGCTAAATTATTATGAATAAGAAATATACAGTAGTCGGGCTTGGTGAGGTGCTTTGGGATATGTTGCCAGGTGGAAAAATGTTGGGTGGTGCCCCTGTTAATTTTGCCTATCATGCTGCACAGTTGGGCGCAACTGGAGTCGCGATCAGTTCTGTGGGAAATGATGATTTGGGTCGCGAAATCCATAATGTTGTTGATGAAAAAGAGATTGTGAACTGCATCTCTGTCAATCTGCACCCTACTGGAACAGTGGGTGTAACCTTAAAGGATGGTATCCCCGACTATACGATTTATGAAAATGTGGCGTGGGATTTTATAGAACTGACGGATGAAGCTGTGGCTAATTTGAAAAAGGCAGATGCAGTTTGCTTCGGGACACTGGCCCAAAGGGGAAAAGTTTCGCATAAAGCTATTCTGACAGCTTTAAAACTTGTACCCATAAAATGCCTGAAAGTTTATGACATTAACCTTCGGCAGAACTATTACTCAATTGATCTGATTAAAGAATCCCTGGAAAATTCCAATGTATTTAAGATCAATGACGAGGAACTGGAAGTATTTAAACAACTATTCGGATTGAAAGGGGAAGAGGTTGAAGTTTGTTTGAATATCATGGATACCTATTCAATATCCTATCTGGCACTTACAAAAGGGGACAAAGGGAGTTATCTTTTTGGTAAAGAAGAAATTTCGTTTGTGGATACACCTGTTGTGGAAGTGGAGGACACAATAGGAGCAGGCGATTCTTTTACCTCAACAATGGTGATGGGAATTCTTAATCAATTGCCATTAAGGGCGATCCATGAAAAAGCTGTACAGGTATCAGCTTTTGTTTGTACTCAAAAAGGAGCAACACCTGTCTTGCCTGAAGGATTATTTTAAAATGACTTGCCCCTGGCTGAAGCCAGGGGCAAGTCATTTTATTTCAATAAATTTCTAATATTTCATTGGCAAGTCATTTTATTTCAATAAATTTCTAATATTTCATTGAATTTCCTAACATTTCAATGTATTTCCAGCTATTTCAATTTCTTTCCCAATTCATACCTACCCAAAGCCAATGTCAAACTTTCCTTCATCTCATGGATCAGTGTATCCGGTTCCATAACTTTGAGGTTTTCCCCATACGAGAGCAGTTCCATCTTGAAATCATACGTTGTATATACGAACAATTTGATCCTTAGTTCTTTATCATTGTCAACAAGTACCTGCTGCGATTCGTGCAAGGGCATCGACTTGATGTACTTCCCCTGAACTGGCTCAAAAGATAAAACCACCTCCTTTGGTTCATCACCATTTGCACCGATAATCCCAAAACAGTGCTTAAACTGATCTTCTGCATCAAAATCGGAAGGATATCTGAACTTTGTCTTTGTAATTTCCAATTCAGATATCCGGTCGAGGCCAAAAGTTTTGATCTGGGTTGTGACCATTTCCTGATTAAGTTCTTTTCCGATGATATACCACCTGTTCCTGAACTCCTTCAAAGCGAGAGGCTCCAAAATCCTTTGAGTAGGTTCTTCGTCCCAGAATTTGTGGTAGGTAAACCGGATTTGAAGGTTTGACTTAATTGCATGGAGCAGCCCAAAGAGATATTCAGTTCCCTGTGGCCGCCTCTTTTCGAAGAGAATCGATTTTGAGGTGTTCTCCCCGATTTTCAAGGCATTAAAGGTATCAAAAGCCTCCAAACGGCGTTGACTGATTTCAGAATGAAGCTCATCGTCAATAGCATAGACGCGCCGTCTGAAGTCATAGTTGATATCGATCTCGAAGATCGCCCCAATGTCTTCAAGGTCGCGCTGGAACTGCCGCTTCGAGACATTGAAATGGTACCCTTGCAATTCCGACTGTTTGGTCAGGTATCCGTCAATCTCCTTGAAAGTTGCCGGAGATTTACGCAACTTATTAATAATGTGAAAGTAACGCAATAATGATTCCCGTGTTGTCATTTTAATTGAGCTTGATGGGACAAAGATAAGGTTTGTCTACGACAAAATATGGCGTAGGTAAAAAATAAAGTTGATTATATTTGTACTTCATGGGAAATTGCAACTGGCAGTTGGCACTGGCAGATTGTACTTTGAGTATAAATAGATTTCAGTACATTAGTTTTAAAATCGAAAATTTGTAATGATGATCGTTTGGAAATGGCTTTGCGGCGCATGGTAGATTTGATCATTTTTGAAAATTCCGATTGCACCGCTTAAATGGGGTATTAGTCTGGTTTTACTAAGGTTTGAGAAATGGGAAAATAAGGTTAATATATCTATAATATATTGTTATTCATATGATTATATAAATAAACACAAATAAACCTTACTGGTATAGGCGTTTAGACCGCCCATAATTTTTGTAATGCTACCTTTGTAGCATGGATGAACGAAATAAATTTAAAGGTGTGAACTCAATTAAGTTCTACAAAGAATTTTCAACAGATGAAGACTGTTTCCGCTACTTGGCTGATATCAAGTGGAACGGAGCGTTCTTTATTTGCAGAAAATGTGGTCAC